>Ga0302314_10001217_pt1 | contig 48352 bp, 39 predicted proteins | sample III_Palsa_N2_3_FD_200533 | JGI IMG/M metagenome (GOLD analysis project Ga0302314, IMG submission 200533) | Peat permafrost microbial communities from Stordalen Mire near Abisko, Sweden - III_Palsa_N2_3 | ecosystem: Environmental > Terrestrial > Soil > Palsa > Peat permafrost | place: Sweden...
CGCTGGGGGAATCTCAGATTCCCCCAGCGGCGGACGCCGTCGATCATCGCGCCCTTGACGCGGACGTTGGCCCAGCGCCGGAAAGGAACCCCGCGCGACGGATCGAAGTTGCGCGCCGCCTGGAGGAGCCCCTCGTGGCCGAAGGACTTGAGATCTTCCAGCGTCACCGCCCGCGACACGCGGCGCACCAGCTGACGCGCCGCGATGTCGACGAGATCGATCTCCCCGTGGAAGAGGGCGAGGACTTGGGGAGAATCGTTGGCGACCACGTGGCTGACGCGTTCACGATCGATTGCACGTGGTGCCACTGTCAAGCCGACGGTCCCCGCTTCCGATCGTTCCCCGGGGTTGGTAGCGTGCGCTGTCCGATGGCCGGCGAGACCGACGACGACGCTCGCCTTCGCGCAGCATGGCGGAGCTGGCTGTCAGCGCTGGCTACCGACGCCGAGGCCGCGATGGCCGCCGCGCTCGCCTACGAGTCGCTGCCCGACGAGGGGCGGGACGCATGGCTGGACGCTCTGGAGGCGGACGCGGCGGGCCTCGGCGTGCCCCTGGTTGCGCTCTACGCGCCGCTTCTGGCGGTGGAGTGCGAGCCGTCGCGGCGCGAGCGCATCGAGGTTTGCATCAGCGGCGACCTGTCGGAGGGATGCGGGGCCGTCCAGGAGGCGCGCGCGCTGCGCGGCGTGGCCGACGACGGGACGCACGCCTGCGTCATCGTGGCGCCGCTCTACCTCGACTTCGTCCAGGTGCTGGAGTGCCGCTACACGCCGGCGGGGGGGTTCGTCGCCGTGCGCCACGAGCCGCTGCGCCACACGGGGGACGTCGGCGTGGTGCGGGACGTCGACGGGGTGGCGGTGGAGCCCACGCCGCTGCGCATCGTGGTGGAGGAGCTGGCGCACGCCATCCTGGCCGACAAGCGCGGGCAGAGGGCCACTCCGGCCGCGCTGGCATCGTTCGTCCACCTCTTCGGGCCGGCGCTGGAGGACGAGTCCCACTCCGACACCCCGGGCTGATCGGGCCCGCGATCTCCGTGGTAAGAAGGCGGCCTCGATGTCCGCCGATCTCGAGCGCCGCTGCGGGTCCTGCGCGCGATTCGTTCGCGTCGTGGAGACGTTCGACGCGACGGGCGAGGTCAAGCGACACGGCGAGTGCCTGCTCGGTGTCTGGCCTTCGCCGCTCTACGACACGAGCACCTGCTCGCAGTGGGTGCGCCGTGGCCAGTTCAAGGCCAGGCCAGAGCCCGCGCCGCGGCGATCGCGCACCGTGCGCGCGCGCCCGGACGGCCCGGACGGGCGCACCGAGACCGTCATCGACCGCGAACCGCTCGTTCTGCCGGAGGATCTGCTGGACATGGATGCCGACGAATTTCGCAGGGTGCTGGCCCACGTCCTCCGCGAGGAGCTCGGGGTCGGCGAGATTGAGATCACCGGCCGCTGGGAGGGCGGGGAAATGATCCTGAAGCCCGGCAAACCCGGCACGCAGGAGAAGCGCATCCCGCTCGACTCGCTCTTTCACAAGGTGGTGCTGATAAGGGATAAGCTCCGTGTCCTCGAGCAGAAGATCAACGCCCACCCCAAGCTCGCCGACGACGAGAAGATGCAGCTTCAGCAGTACATCACCGGCTGCTACGGCTCGCTGACCACCTTCAACGTTCTCTTTTCGAGTCGTGACGATCAGTTCGTGGGTCAGAAGAGCGACGAGTAGCGCGCTCGCCGTCCTCGCGGCGTGCGGCGGGGCCAGCGGCTCCGCCGTCCCCGAGGAGAAGCCGGGCGCTTCGACGGGGGAGGTTCATGCCCCCATCGACTTCGACTTCGACTCGCTCGACGATCGCGCGGTCAGCTCCGAGGCCACGCGCGGCAAGCCCACGGTCCTCGCCTTCGTGACCACCGGCAGCCTCCCGGCGCAGGCGCAGGTCGACTTCCTTCTCGCCGTGGCCCAGCACGACGCCGACACCGTCCACTACGCGGTCGTCGCCCTGGAGGCACGCGAGAACCGCGAGCTCGTGGAGCTTTACCGGAGGGCGCTCTCCATCCCCTTCCCGGTCGCGCTGGCCGATCCCACGACGGCGAGCGGCGGGGGCCCCTTCGGCGACGTGACCGGCGTCCCGGTCACCGTGGTGCTCGATCGAGCCGGGCGGATCGCGCTCCGCGTCGCCGGCCGGGTGGTCCACTCCGACGAGCTGCGAGGCGCCTTGCGGGGGCTGTGAGACGCTCCGGCGCTGGAGTGGACCGACGCCCGCCGGGAGGACGAGCGTCTGACCTCAGTGCACGTCGCCGATCAAGAGCGCGAACGCGCCGACCAGGACTTCTTCGGGCGATGCGCCGCCCTGGCGCGCCGAGCCGCCGCGGTCGATGGCGAAGCCATGGTCGCCGGTCACCAGCAGCAGCGTGCGCGGCGAGCACGTCTCGGCGTGGCGGACGATGGCCTCGCCGGCGGCGTCGGCGATCTCCGGCAGGTCGCGTAGCACCGTGCCGCGCGCGGACTGGACGCGGGCCTCCACCACGTCGAGCTTGTGGATCTCGCGGGGTCCGACGCGCATGCGCCGCACGTGCTCGGCGGTGCGTCCGCGAGGCGGCTCGGCCTCCGCCTCGAGCGCGGCCGGCGAGCGCAGCGCCTCGATGCCGCGAGCGATGGTCTCGAGCTGGCGGGGGGTGGTGGTGGGGAGCGCGCTCCAGAGCACCAGCTCGTCGGCGAGCGAAGCATGGGGACCCAGCCGGGCAATGACGCGCTCCTCGATCATCCGCGACACGTCCCAGCGCATGCCGTCCACGACGAGCACCCGGGTCGAGCGCGCACCATGCAGCCGGGCGATGCGCGCCGCGGCGTCATGCACGTCGAAGACCATGCGCGGGCGCTTGGTGGTGGCGGCGAGGGTGGGGAAGGCGTCGGTGTAGCCCTTGGCGAAGGTCGCGGCGAAGTCGTCGTGGGCATGGCGCGCGCGCGCGTCGTCGAGGCCCGACGCGATGGCGTTGGCGAGGGGCATGTAGCTCTCGGCGAAGAGCTTCTCGAGGACGGCGAGGGGCTGCGGGCCCCGGGCGCCGGTGAGCTGGAGGGTCCACGCGCGCCACGCTTCGTTCTTCTCCGCCGGTGCGGGCTTCTCGACCAGGGCGGGTCGTCCGGCCGGCGCGGGTTTTTCGCTGGGCGCGGCGGGCTCGACCAGGGCGGCGCTCTCGACCGGGGCGGCGCTCTCGACCGGCGCGACCTCCTCCATCGCGGCGGGCTCCTCGGGCGGGACGGACCTCTCCACGAAGAGCGGCCCGGCGTCCGGAGCGGTGCGCGCCTCGTCGTCCCACGACGCGGATCGAAGCAGCGACCGCAAGGGGACGGGATCGCCGTACGAGCCGGTGGTCTCGTCGGCCGCATCGAGCACCAGGATGAGCGGTCGCTCGCGCGTCGCATCGGCGAGAAAGCGCAGCGTCGCGCTGTCCTCCAGGCCGAGGGCGGAGAAGCCCCCGGTCGCCGCGCGCAGCGGACCGAGGACGATGGCGAGGCCCTGCCGTCCGATGCGTCGGGCGCGAAAGAGCTGATCGCTCAGCGTCGCGTCGCCGTCGTGACCCGAGGTGATGCCCGGCCCGGTGGCCCGGCACGCCGCCAGCGCGCGCTCGATGGCCCCGTCGATGGCCTCGCCGAGACGCCCCCGGCGCGATGGACCCACGCCTTCCAGCTCGGCCACCACGAACCCCGCGCGCTCGAGGTCCCGGCTGGCCGCGTCGCGCTCCTCTTGCACGGCGAAGCGCACCTCGCCCCTCGCCTCCGTCGAGCCCAGCTCGAGGGGAAGGTGGCGTGGAGGTTGCCTTGCGCCCCGCCCTTCCGGCGGCTCTTTCTCCTTCGCCTGAGTTTGTTCTTGCTCTTGCTGTTGTTGTTGCTGCTGCATGACGCCAATCTCGAGGCGGGATGTAGGCATGGGCGCGTGCGCCCGGCCCACTTTTCGGCGAGCCTCCGCCGTCCCCACGCGTTGACCGAGGGAAGCCGGGTGTTATGTTCGAGGGCGTTCCCTCTGCCAGGTACGCGATTGTCGGCATCACATGGATCCCTTGCGACCACGAACCCGGGGGGCCATGACTGCTCGGTGCGCACGCCGGGCCGCTCCGCAAGGAGCGGATCACTCGGAAGCCTAAAGCGCGGTCAACGCTCCCCACCTAGCCGTTTTGGCTAGGGGTTCATGTCGTCCGACACACGGCCCACGGTGGTAAGGAACGATTTCACGCGGGTGCGCCTCTCCTCGAGAGGCGTGGCCCGCTTTTTCCCGCGCGCATGTTCCCACAAATAGTGGCCACGCCGGCGGAGAGTGCCACCATCCGCCCCGTGATCCCCCTTCGAGAGCGACTCCTCGCGGTCATGGACCGGAAGCATCACTGGGCGTACCCGGCGCTGACGCGGCCGGGGCTCTCCCGGCCGCAGCTGCTCGAGCACTTTCGCCATGAGTACCTGGTCTACGTGCGGGACTTCCCGGTTCTCCTGGCCCGCGCCCTCGGGGGGACGCCGCCGCTCGCGGCCGTGCGCGCCAAGCTGGCCGAGAATCTCTACGAGGAGCAGACCGGCGGACTCTCCCGCACCGGCGCGCACCCGTCGCTCTTTCTGACCATGATGGCCGGTCTCGGCTTCGCCGCGGGCCTCTTCGCCGAGGACGAGGGACCCGACGACGAGCGCCTGCACCCCGCGGCGCGCCGCTACCGCGAGTTCCTGCGCGAGCGCTCGGGCGCGCTCCCCTGGCAGGCCGCGGTGGCGCTGCTGACCGTGTTCGTCGAGGGCAGCGTGAACGAGCGCGCCGAGCTCGCGGGGACCTACCTCCGCCGCGTGGGAGAGGAGGCGGTGCGCGAGCACGCGCTGGTGAAGCACTACGGCTGCCCACCCGAGGCCATGGAGCTGACGCGCGCGCACGCCCAGGTGGAGGGAGGCCACCGCGAGGATGCGTGGACGACCGTGCTCGCGCACACGCCGGAGGGGGCGTGTGCGGCGCGCGCCGTGCTGGCCACCTGCGAGCAAGCCCTGGTGCTCTGGCAGGCCTACCGGGACGGCGTGGCCGAGCGCATGGGGCTCCGCCGGCAGACGGCGTGAGGCCGCGCGCGTGCGTCGCGGGTGGGCGATCGCCCTCGTTGGGGTAGCTGCCGCGTGCCGTGCCGGCGCGCCATCGCCAACCGACGCGGGCTCCGTCGCCGTCGAACGCGCCTCGTCCGCGGCGATTCCGCTCGTCCGCGCGACCGCGCCGGCCCTGCCGCCGAGCGTCCCCACGCCGCCGCCCCCCAGCGCCGAGACCTACCCGCTCTTCCGCAAGGCCACGCTGTCGCTCGACCAGCTCGGCAAGCTCGTGGCCGCCTCCCCCGAGCTGGCGCGGGTGGGGACCGAGCTGGCGTTCTTCGATCCCGCCGACGGCTCGTACATCCTGCGATCGACCGCCGACCGCGAGGGCATCACCTTCTCCAGCCAGCCGATCCTCTGGAGCCCCGAGCTCGGGCAGCAGGTGCTGGTGGTGGCGGCGCGCGGCAAGGCGGTGTCGTTCGTCGCGGCGTGGTGGCTTCTCCCGGACGGAGGCTACCGGCTGGCGTCGACCTTCGTGATGATGGGCGAGATCGCGCCGGTGGCTCTCGCCTACCGCCCGGCGGAGCGTTTGCTCGGGTGGACCAGCTGCTGGCAGTGCCCCGGGGAGACCGGGCACGTCAGCGTGCGCGAGGACCATCACCTGGTCATCGTGCAGGACTGACGTCGAACGCCAGCGTCGGGCCGGCACCGGCGTCGCCGATGCGCGCGTCCACGATGGCCAGCACGGTTGCGCGCCGCTCCACGACCCCCGCCAGGCTGCGCTCGGGGAGCAGTGGCACGCCGGGGGACTCCTCGCCGATCGCCGCGCGCATGCCGGCGGAGTCGAGCGCGCGCAGGGCGTCGACGAAGGCGCGTGAGAAACGCCTGACGCTCTGGAGCTGCGCGCGCTGCCGGGCGAGCGCCGCCGGCGCCGGCCACTCGTAGAAGGCGCCGTCGTTGTCCACGAAGAGCACCCGACCGCTCGCCGCGTCCTCGGCCACGTTGCCGCCGCTCCAGCGGTCCCAGTTCGCGGTGAGGTAGTCGAAGGCCAGCATGGTGGAGATGGCCGCGGCGAGCGCGCGCTGGTCGCGCGGGATGGTGGCCCGCGCATCGAACAGCCACGGCTCCCAGCGGGCGCGCTGCGTTGCGTCCTCCAGCGGGAGCACCCGGTAGCCGTCGATCCACGGGATGAGCGCGCCGCGCACGCGGCCGTCGTCGTCGACCAGGGCGTCGGCGTCGAAGTCGGGGAGAATGGCGCGCAGGTCGTCGGCCGCGAAGCTGCGCGGGAGGGCGCGCGGCACGTTGTCCAGGCCGAGGGCCGTCGCCAGGCGGCAGGCGGCGATCTCGCCCTTGTAGCGATGGTCGCCCAGCGGCCGCCGGGAGCGCGGTTTGAAAGCGGCGACGGCGCCGCCCTCCAGCGTCACCTTCAGCACGTACGACGTGTGGCCGATACTCCTGGCGCGCACCGGACGCGCGGTGCGGTAGGGATCGCTCGCGCCTGCGGGCGCGCCGGCCTCCGCAGCGGGCGATGGGGGCGTGGCCTGCGGCACGGACTTCGAGGTGGGGGGCGTCCCGCCGGACGGCCTCGAGCAGGCCCCCACGCGCAGGCACGCGACCACCATCAAGGCGGCCGGGAGCCCAGGGGGCGGCGAATGCCGTCCCCGTCCTGGGAACGTCTCGACGGAGTCTGTCGGCGCTTTGGCCGACAGTCTCCTAGAGCACGCGCTCGTGAAGGAACCTCTCGATGCGCGCATTCACAAGCTCCGGCTGCTCGATGGGGGTCACGTGCGTCCCGCGCGGGACCATGAGGATCTCGCCGTGGGGCATGGCCTCGGTCATCGCCGTGGCCAGGAAGGGTGGGGTGAAGGTGTCGCGCTCCCCCGCGACGACGAGGACGGGGACGTCGATGGTGGGGAGGATGCCGCCGGCGGTGTGCTCGCCCGCGGCGCGCAGCATGCGCAGGAACATGGGAAAGTCGACGTGGGTCATGTGCGAGAGGTACGGGAGCATGTCCTCCGGGTGCACGCGCTCGGGGTCGATCTCCCCGGCCTTGAGCGCGATCTTCAGCGCCAGCTGCGGCGGCAGGCGGCTCCAGATGGCGCGCACCACGTCGGGGGCCTTCTGCGCCAGATCGAGCAGCCTGGGGAGCACCTGCTCCAGCACGGGGATGCCGTGGAACGTGCTGGTGACGTTGCCGAAGCTCCCGCACAAGAGAATGAGCCCGCGCACGCCTTCCGGTCGCTGGCGGTACGCCTCCAGCGCGACCTGGCAGCCCATCGAGTGACCCACCAGGACGCAAGGGGGATCGCCCACGCGATCGCGGACGGCTCCCAGATCCTGGGCGTGCGCGGCGATGTCGATGCGCTCGGGATCGGCGGGTGGTCCGCTGCGCCCGTGTCCACGGTAATGCCAGTGCACGAGCGGGACGACTGCTGCGAGCTCGTCCCACACGTACTTCCAGATGAAGCCGTCGCAGAGGATTCCGTCGCTGAGGATGGCGTGCACGCTGCCGGGCGCGTGCCCTCCCGTCTTCGTACGAACGAAGAGCCGGGTGCCGTCCGCGGCGATCGCGAACGACGTCGCGTCCTCCGCGGGGTCGGAGATCAGCCGGCCTCCTCGTCCTCGCCGCCCTCGACGTCGTTGACGCTCGGGAGCTTCTTGATCTCCACGCGCGAGATCTTCCACGCGCGCTGCACCACCCACGAGAGCGAGCGGTCGAGCCGGGCGGCCTCCTCTTTTATCTCCTGGAGCATCGACTCGGGGAAGTAGAGACTCTGCTTGCGCTTGTCGGTCTTCGAGACCGGCAGGTTGGGAATCGACTCCTTGTCATTGGTCGCCAAGGTAAACCTCCTTCGGGGGGGTCTCGCGAAACGTGCGGGGGGGCGGTGCGGTTGCCTTCACGGGGCAAGGGGATTGTCGGCTGCCTCACGCCGGGGATCAAGCTGAGCAAAATCCCCACATCGCGGCGCGTCGCCCAGGGGCGCCTGGCGGAGTAGCTTGCCCTCCCCCATGCGACTCGCCCCTTCCTCCCGCCTCCTTCTCCTCTCCGCGTGCGCTTTTGCCGGCGGAGCCTGCGTTACCGGCCTCGGGGGCGGCCCCGAGAGCGCCCGCGGGGATGCGCCGTACTCGGCCGTGGAGCAGATCGGACGGGTGCTCGTGCAAGTGGAAAACGAATACGTCGACCCGGTCGATCGGGCCAAGTTGGTCGATGGGGCCATCAAGGGGATGGTCGGCGAGCTGGATCCGCATTCGAGCTACATGCCGCCCGACGAGTACCAGGCCTTCCAGAGCGACACCGAGGGGGAGTTCGGGGGCATCGGCATCGAGGTCGAGAACCGCAACGATCAGCTCGTCGTCCTCTCGCCCATCGAGGGATCGCCGGCGGAGCGCGCAGGCGTGCAGAGCGGCGATCTCATCGTCAGCGTCGACGGACAGGACCCCGGCAGCGAGCCGCTGGACAAGCTGGTGAAGCGGCTGCGCGGCGCTCCCGGCTCGCACGTGAAGGTGGGCATACGACGCGCGGGAGTGGCCGATCTGCTCACCTTCGACCTGGCGCGCGAGATCATCCGTGTGCCCAGCGTCGCTTCCAAGCTCCTCACCGGGCGCGTCGCCTACGTCAAGGTGAAGCAGTTCCAGGAGCGCACGCACGACGAGTTCCTGGCCGCGGCGGCCCGGCTGCGCGCGCGCGCGAGCGGAAAGTTGTCCGGCCTCGTCCTCGATCTGCGCGCCGATCCCGGCGGCCTGGTCGATCAGGCGGCCGACGTCGCGGACGAGCTCCTCGACGGCGGCGTCATCTACACCGCGCGGCACCGGGACCGCATCGTCGACGAGGTTCAGGCGCGTCCGGGCGGCGCCTTCGTACGCGAGCCCTGCGTCGTGCTCGTCAACCAGTGGACGGCCAGCGCGTCGGAGCTCGTCGCCGGCGCGCTCCAGGATCACCGGCGCTGCGCCATCGTCGGCGAGCGAACGTTCGGCAAGGGGAGCGTGCAGGCCATCGTCTCCCTGCCGGGGGGGGCCGGCATGCGGCTCACCATCTCGCGCTACTACACGCCCAGCGGTCACGCCATCCAGGCCGACGGCGTGCACCCCGACGTCCCCGTCGAGCTGAAGAAAGAAGAGGGCGCGGTCTCCTACCGGGAGAAGGACCTGGAGGGGCACCTGGGACCGCAGTCCAGCGGCGCCGAGCCGAGCGCGCCGGCGAACGTCGTCGTCGTCGTCGAGGGCGCCACCGTCGCCGCCGGGCCCGAGCCCACCGGCAGCGAGGCCAAGAGTGTGCCCGACGATCCGGGGAAGGGCAGCGACGCCGTGCTCAAGCTCGGCTGGCAGGTGCTAAAGGAGCGGATGGCGAGCGCTCCGCCGCCCGAGTGAGCCCCTCGCGCGCCGCGGCCGATCCCGCGCGGAGGCCGCTCTCCAGCGCGCGCAGCCAGGTGCGTGCGGCATCGGCCACCAGCTCGCCGGCGGCATAGAGGTCCGGGGCCGCTCGTCCCTCGGCATCGACCAGGACGCCGACCCGCTCGAGGAGCGCGTCCGTCGCGAAGGGCCAGGCCAGCGACTCCGGCGGCGTGCCGAAGAGCGAGCCGGGGATCTCCAGCGGGCGTCCGTGTGCGCCGAGCGCGGCGGCGGGCACGTCGAGCGTGAGGGCGAAGGGCGCCCGCGCGGCCGGGGGCAGCACCGAGGCCTCCGCCGCATCGCCCGGCGTGTAGGCCAGACCTCCGCCGATCAATCCACCGGCCGCCAGCACCACCGCCGAAGCTTCCAGCGCCCGTCCGTCCTCCAGCAAGACGCGCCAGCGCTCGCCGCCGCGCAGCACGCTCGCTGCGCGCCCGAGGGTGCGCTCGACGCGGGCCGCGGCCAGGGCGCGATCGCGCGCCCGCTCGAAGCGCAACCCTGACGGTCCCCCCGGCAGCGCCGCGACCTCGCCGCACGGCAGGCCCACCCGCGCGGAGAGGTCCCGCGCCCGCTCGCGCTCCACGCCGAGCGAGGGCGGGAGGAGCAGCGCCTCGAAGCGCGAGCCTGCCGCGCCATCGAGGGCCTCGCGCAGTCGCTCGGCCAGCCACGCCAGGCGGGCCGGGTCGTCGTGGCGCGCGGCAAAGTCGGCGGCCGGGAGCAGCCGTTCGTCGACGTGCCGCAGCAGCGTCGCCTCCAGCGACGCGAAGTCGCTCCCCCAGGCGCGCGCCAGTGCGGCCCCGTCCCACTCGGGGCGATCGCAGGCCACGACGCCGACGCGCCGCCCCACCAGCGGACCGAGGTCGAGCAGCGCCAGGTCGTGCCCGCGCGCCGAGCGCACCACGCCGGCGGTCGTGGCGACGCGCGCGCCGGCGTCGGGGACGGCGTAGGCGGCCAGGGCGTCGAGCAGGCTGCGCGCGCCCGGTGTGAGGGCCGCGAGCGGCCGAGCCGCCTCCGTCCAGGGCACGTCGTCGATGGCGCCGGTCGACAGCGTGGAGGCCCCCGTCCCCCCGTCGACCAGCGTGACCGAGGCCCCCCCGCGCGATGCCGCCAGCGCCGCCGCGGTGCCTGCGACGCCGCCCCCCAGGACCACCACGCTCCTCACGGTTCCCCCATCGACGCGCGCGCGTGTGCCAGCGCGAGCGCCTCCTGCCGGGCCTGTTCCGGCCCCATGGCCACGATGCGCGTCCGCGCCTGCCGCAGCAGGAACTCCTTGGCCAGGGTGAGGCCCTGGCCGGGGGAGAGCCCCCGCTCTTCGGCCACGATCTGCCCGCACCGCGCCGCGCAGCGCATCCCGCCGCACGCGCCGAGCCCGAGGCGGGTGCGCCGCGCGACGTCGTCTACCGTGCAGGCCATCTCCTCGCGCACCACGTGGCGCACCTCCGCCTCGAGGACCGGCTCGCAGGGGCAGACCACGTGGCGCTCGACCGGACGCCGGAGGGCGCGCTCCAGCACGCGCGGCGCGACGCCGCCGTGCCGGTAGACCAGCCGTCGTGCGGCCACCGGCGTGACGGCGTAGCGCTCGGCCAGGGCGATGGCGTCGGGCACGCTCTCGCCGCCGGGGAGAGGCCGCGCGTGGGTGGAGCAGGGCGTCGTGGAGTCGAACTCGCGCGCCGCCACGAGATCCGAGAGCTCCTGAGCGAAGATGCGGTAGCTCGCCAGCTTGCCGCCGATCATCGAGTAGATGCCGGGGGCCCCGTCCGCCGCGTGGTCGATGACCGCGTGCTCGCGGGAGAGCGCGTCCTCGTTGGGCCCGTAGGCGTAGAGCGATGGCCGGACGCCGGCGTAGGTGCCGATGGCGCGCGCCGCACGCACGGCGGGAAAGACGCGCGCCACGCCTTGCACGAGGTAGCGCACTTCTTCGCTGGTGGCGTGCACCTCGTCGAGGTCGCCGTAGTAGTCGTCGTCCGTGGTGCCGACGATGCTGACGTTCTGCCAGGGGTAGATGAAGATCTGCCGTCCGTCGATGGACTCGGAGACGATGCCGTAGTTGGTCACGCGTCGATCCAGCACCACGTGGATGCCCTTGCCGGGGCGCACGCGGACGCGCGACTGGGGGAGCCCTCCGGTGGCGGCGGTGATGGGGCTCCAGGCGCCGGTGGCGTTGACCACGGCCCGTGTCCGCACCCGCAGGCGCTCCTGCGTCCGGCGATCGCGCGCTTCCACGACGTAGCGCGCTCCCGGCCCGCGGGGGTCGGCGCCGGGCACCCGGGCGATGGTCTCCACGGTGGCATGCACGTGCACGCGTCCGCCGTGGAGGATGGCGTCGAGCGCGTTGAGCACGCACAGGCGCGCGCCGTCGATGCCCCACTCGTCGAAGGTGATCCCGCCGACGATGGACCCGCGCAGCCCCGGCTCGAGGCGGGCCAGCTCGCCGGGATCGAGGCGGGTGTGGGGCTTGCCGCGCTTGAGCGGCTGGTAGTCGTCGTAGGCGCGGAAGTACGCGTCGATGAGCTCGAACATCACGCGCGCCTGGCGGCTGCTCTTCACCGGCATGAGGAAGGGCAAGCGAAAGAGCAGGTGCGGGGCGATGCTCTGGATGTAGCCGGAGTCGCGGCAGGACTGCTCGGTCACGTGCGGGGCGACCGACAGGTAGCGCACCCCGCCGTGAATCATCCCGCTGGAGTTGCCGCTGGCGCCGAAGGCCAGGTCGTTGCGCTCGAAGAGGACGACCCTCAGCCCGCGTAGCGCCAGGTCGCGCGCGACGCCGGTGCCGTTCACCCCGCCGCCGAGGATGGCGACGTCGAGCTCGTCGGCGCCGTAGGGAAGCGGCTCCTCGGCGATGGCCATGGCGGCCGGCGCGGGGGGTAGCGAAGGCGCCGGCGGCTCGTACACGATGAGGCTAGCGAACGTAGCGCGTCAGCGGTCGTCGCGCGCGTCCTTGCTGCGCCTGGCCCGTCGCGCGAAGCGCTCGAGCACGCGATCGACCACGTCGAAGAGCTCGCGGTTGCCGTCCTGCCTGTGCTTGGCGATGCGCGCGGCAAACGCCGGCGCTTCGTCGAGGAACTCGCGCAGCCCCTCCGCCTCGATCGTCTCCGCCGCGCGGCCATAGCGGAGCTCCTCCAGGTAGCGCGCGTTGAGGATCTGCTCGTACTGGTTTCGCACCGGCACGCTGAAGACGGGCTTCCCCAGGTAAAGCGCCTCGCCGAGGAGCGACAGCCCCCCGTTGGCGACCACGGCCTGCGCGCAGGCCAGGTCCTCCACGAACCCGTCCTCGCTGAACTCCTTGAGCGTGCAGTTCCCCTGGCGCGCGTTCTTGCGCAGGCCGTAGACCACGAACTTCGCCGTCTTGACGCGATTCAGCTGGTCGACCAGCTTCGTGTCGCTCGCCGACGTCTGGTAGACGAGCACATGGTCGCCGGCGTGGGCCTTCTTCTTCGCGTCGAGGATGGTCTGACGCACGATGGGCGGGACCAGCGTGGTGTCCTTCTCGTACTTGGGGCGCACCGGCGGGTAGAAGAACGTCGTCACCACGTAGTGGTCGCAGGCCGGGAGCTTGGCGCGCACGAAGGCCTTGGTCATCTGGTAGTCGACTTTGGCGCCCTGCTTGGCAAACTTTCCCAGCTTGCAGCGGCTGATGATCTGCTGGTTGTCGATGGAGAGGACCGGAAGACCGTGGCGCTTGGCGAAGAGGTAGGCGAAGGAATCGAAGTCGCTCACCACCGCCTCAGGCCGGAAGTCCGCCACCTTGTCGAAGTAGGCGCTGATGTTGGAGGCCACCAGCCCCGGCGCGGCCAGGACGTTGCGCGCCAGCGTCCCGTCGCGGTCCATGCGGTTGTCCACGTAGCGGATGGTGAGACCCTTGATCTCCACCACGTCGCGGAAGCTCTTGGCCAGGAAGGCGTGCGCGCGCCCGCTGACCACGATCTTCACCTGGTGCCCGGCGGCGACCAGGTGCTCGCAGGTGACCTTGCTCCGCGTCGCGTGGCCCATGCCTTCGCCCACGACGCCGTAGAGGATGCGCATGGGGCGCAAGGCTACATCAGCCTCGGATGCGGATGGACCAGGTCAGCTTGGCGACGCTCTTCATCACGTTGGGGACGCGCTTGAAGAGGTTGATGCTGGGGGGGCGCTTCTCCATGATGTGCACGGGGATCTCGCGGATGGCCACGCCGCCCCGATCGGCGCGAATGACGAACTCGCTGGCGAAGACGTCCTTGTCGACCAGGCAGGCGCGCACCGTGTCGAGCAGCGCCGTCCGACGGAAGGCCTTGAGGCCGTGGGTGTCCGTCCCCCGGAAACCCAGCATCACCTTGAGCAAGGTGGAGTAGGCGATGCTCGCCGCGTGACGGAAGAGGGGGCGATGATCGGCCGAGCCGGCGGCGAGCTTGCTGCCGATGACCAGATCGGCCTCGCCGGTCTCCAGGATGTCTACCGCGCGTTGGTGGAAGTCGGTGTCGCAGAGGTCGATCTCGTCGCAGAGCACCACCTCGCCGCGCGCCAGGAGGATGCCCTGCTTCAGCGCCTTCCCGTAGTTCGGCTCCCCCATGGAGATGATCTTCACCTGCCCGTCACGCGGGTCGCCGTACTTGGCGGAGAGCTCGTGGCCGATCTCGATGGTGCGGTCCTTGGAGCCGTTCTCGGCCAGGATGACCTCGTAGCTCCAGCCCGTCGGCTTGAGGCGCTCGCGCAGATCCACCACCGCAGCGTGGAGGATGGCCTCCTCGTTGTAGATGGGGATGACGATGGAGATGTGCGGGTCGGCCGGCTCCGGGGCCGATGCGCTGCGGGGTCGTTCCACGGCTGCCACGTTGGGGGGGTCCACGTACACGAAAAGCGTAGCTAGAGCACCGAACATGTTGCAGGACCGAGGATTTTCAAGGCTCTTGGCCGTATCGCAAGGCGCGACGACGAAACATGCTTGGGCATTTTGAGGAGGAGCAACGCAGCGAGATGGCCGAAAGCCGCGGAAAGCCGACGGGATGCGACATGTTCGGTGCTCTAATTCCAGCTGGCTACCAGGGCGCGCGCCTCCACGATGTTGTCTTCGATGGAGCAGTACGTCCAGCCGCCGTAGCGGCCGATGGACCAGACGCCGTGGCCCTTCAACACGTTCGCCAAGCGTCCGTGCTCGGCCAGCGATCGCCGCGTGACGTGCACGTAGGCGGGGTCGAGCACCACCGCGTGCTCCGCCACCAGGCGCTGGCTGGTCACCACCCCTTCGCGCTCGAGGTCGCGAAGGACGCGCTCGCGCATCGCCGCGACGTCGACGGCCGCGCCGCGCGGGAATCCGAGCTCGACGTAAAGGCTCATGCGGTCGGCGTCGAAGATGTTGTCGTACCAGCCGACACGATAGAAGGACGTGGTGCGCGATGGGTAGTAGCACCAGTGCACGTCGCTCCGGCCCTTTTTGTCGAAGCCCAGGTTGAAGACCAGCACCTTACTGTACTCCCATACCGAGCGGTCGTGCTCGACGCCGCAGAGGGCGGCGAAGCGGTCGAACGGCGCGCTGGACACCAGGCGCTCGAAGGCGATCTCCCGGCGCGTGGTGCGGGCGATCTTTCGCGCCAGGTCGACCGAGACCACCCCCTCGTCGAGCGCGATCCCGCCGGCGCGCACAGCGCTGGCGAGCGCCTTCACGTACTCGATGGCGCCTCCCTCCGGATAGGTGAAGGTGGCGTTGTAGCTGGCGTTCGCAGCGTGCTTCATGTTGCGCACCACCTCGGTGAGGTCGGCGTAGGGAAAGAAGCGTCCCATGGCGTCCTTGTCGAGCGTCCCCAGCTCGCAGGCATAGAGCTTCTCGTTATAGGGGACGAGGAAGCGATCGCAGATGCCCTTGCCGAAGCGCGCCTGGAGCATCTGGAGAAAGTTCTCCTCCGGCGGCGGCGGCCCCTCCCGCTTCACGTCGCTCGAGCGCGCGAAGTAAAGGTCGTGCAGGCACTCGATGAAGTCCTCCCGGGGGAGCTGGTGGATGTTCTTCTGAAAGGGGAAGTCCACGAACCCGCCGCCGAAGGCGATGAGCGACTTCTTCTCCACCACGCGGATGCGCTGGCCGGGCATGCGCTCGCGCAGCCAGGTCTCGATGGCCGGGTGCTTGAAGTGAAAGAAGTGCCCCGAGTAATCCCACACGAAGCCGGCCTTCTTCACCGTCTTGCACCAGCCGCCGATCTCCCGGTCGGCCTCGAGCACGAGGTAGTCCTCGTCCCCGCGCTCCGATTGGGCCGCCGCCGTGGCCAGGCCGGTGACCCCCGCACCGAGGATGAGCGTGCGGACGGACTTCATGCGGGAGCGCGCCGGCTAGAGCCGTCAGCGCGGGGTGGGAACGGACGGCGCGGCGCGGACATATCGCGGGTAGCTCCCCAGGTGCTTGACCAGGGGACAGCGCTCGGCGAGGCGCGTGCGGGCGCGGGCCACGTTCTCGTCGTCCCGGTGGCCCTCCAGGTCGGCGAGAAAGACGTAATCCCAGGGCTTCTGCCGGCTGGGGCGGGACTCGATGCGCGTCAGGTTGATGCCCTCCTCCTCGAAGATCGCCAAGACGCGCATGAGCGCCCCGCGCCCATCGCGCTGCAGGCTGAAGGCGAGGGTGGTCTTGTCGTAGCCGGTGCGCGGGGAGTCCTCCTGCGAGACCATGACGAAGCGCGTCACGTTGTCGGCGTGGTCCTGGATGCGCTCGCGCAGCGCTGGCAGGCCGTAGAGGTCCGAGGCCAGGCGGCTGGCGATGGCTGCCCCGCGCGGATCGGAGACGGCCTCGCGCACGGCGGCGGCCGTCGAGGTCGACTGCACGAGCTGCGCCGCGGCGAGGTTCTTGGCCAGCCACATGCGGCATTGCCCGAGAGGCTGCGGATGGGAATACACGCGCTCGATGGCCGCCATGCCGGTCGCGCGCGTGAGCAGGCACTGCGCCACCTCGAGCTCGAGCTCCGCCCGGATGAGCAGCTCGCCGTCGACGAGCGCATCGAGCACGTGGTCGACCGAGCCCTCGCTGGAGTTCTCGATGGGGACGACGCCGTGCTGCGCCTCGTGCCGCGCCACGGCGTCGAAGACCCCCTCGAAGGTGGTGGCCTCCATGTAGGTCGCCGCCAGGCCGAAGAGGCTGCGCGCGGCGACGTGCGAGAACGTCCCCTCCGGCCCGAGATAAGCGATGGTGAGCGGCTCCTGCAGCGCCAGGCACGCGCTCATCACCTCGCGGTAGACCGCGCGGATGGCGTCCGGGGGAAAGCGCCCGGCGCGCGCCGCGAGCCGGTCGAGAATGATTCGCTCGCGTGAGGGATCGTAGGTGGGGAGGTTCGCCTCGCGCTTGGCGCGCCCCACCTCGGACACGACAAGCGCACGCTCGTCGAGGGCTTTCAAGATGGCGTCGTCGAGCTCGTCGATGCGCCGGCGGTAGTCGTCGAGGGACACGGGGCGACAGAGTAGCGGGAGTTTCCTGCGGCGCACCTCTGGCGCCCGGGCGCGGGCCGGCGTAAAGGGAGTCGCTTTCACGAGCGATTCACCAAGGAGACGCATTGCCATGGCCGAAGGGTTGAACCGTGTGCTTCTGTTGGGGAACTTGGGCGCCGACCCCGAGCTCCGCGTGACCGCTGGGGGCCAGGCTGTCCTCAAGCTCCGCCTCGCGACCAACGAGAGTTACGTCGACAAGAACAACGTCCGCCAGGAACGCACCGAATGGCATCGCGTCACGGTGTGGGGCCGGCGCGCCGAGGCGCTTGGCAAGTTCCTGCAGAAGGGCGACTCGCTCTTCGTGGAGGGCCGCCTGCAGACCTCGAGCTACGAAAAGAACGGCGAGAAGCGCTATTCGACCGACATCGTGGCCAGCAACATCATCCTCTCCGGCGGCCGTGCGCGCAGCGAGGGGGCCCCGCGCGAGGTCGGTGCCGGAGGGGGCGGTCGTGCCCAGCGCTCGGGCGGCGGCTCCGGGAGCGGCGGCGGAGGAGGAGGTGCCGACGCGCCGTTCGACGACTTCGATCCCGGCGCCGGCGGGGGCGGATCGGGCGGCGGCTCTGCCGGAGGCGGCGAGGACGACATTCCGTTCTGAGGCTGGCGAGGGGGGGCAGAGCCCCTTGCGAAGAGGGCGGGTCGAGGCTAGCTTGCCCGGCCCGCCATGAAGGAAGCCATCCACCCCGACTATCACCCGGCGCGCGTCTCGTGCGCCTGTGGCAACACCTTCGTCACGCGCTCCACGCGCGGCGACATGCAGATCGACGTGTGCTCGGCATGCCACCCGTTCTACACGGGCACCCAGAAGCTCATCGATACGGCAGGGCGCGTGGACCGCTTCCGCAAGCGCTACGAGAAGCGCGTGGTCCCGGGAGCTCGCGCGGCCATCGCGGACACGCCCCCCAAGGCGCCTCCGGCCGAAGCGGCGGCGAAACCGGCCGAAGCCAAGGCGGCGAGCTAAGCGCTGTCGATGCCGTACCGCGAGCCGCCCGCATCGCGCCCGTACATCGGCGGCCAGGCCGTACTCGAGGGCGTGATGATGCGCGCGCCGACGTCGTTCGCCGTGGTCGTGCGTCGCCGCGACGGATCGCTCCAGGTGCGCGAGCGCGCCATGGTCGATACGCGCAAAGGCGTGGCCAGGTGGCCGTTCGTGCGCGGCGTGGCGTCGCTGGTCGAGTCGCTCAAGCTCGGGAGCGAGGCGCTGCGCTTCAGCGCGGATCAGATGGAGAGGGACTGGGTCGACGGCGAAGCGGGGGACCCTGGGCCCAAAGGCGCAAGCGCCGGTGGGCTGGGCGTCCTCGGCGCCTTCGGCCTGGCGCTGGTGTCCATGGTGACGGGCGACGGGGGCGCTTCGGCGCAGTCTGGCGGCGGGGCGCGAAAGCTCGGGACGGGGATCATGCTCCTGGTCGCGGTGGGGCTCTTCGTGGCGCTGCCCCAGGGCGCGGCGGCCGGCGTCAATCGCCTCTTCCACCTGGGGCTGGAGGTGCAGGCCCCCGCTTTTCAGGCGCTCACCGGGGCGTTCAAGCTGACCATCGTGGTGAGCTACCTCCTTCTCATCCGCCGGGTGCCGGACATCAAGCGCGTCTTCCAGTATCACGGCGCCGAACACAAGACGATCAGCACCTACGAGGCCGGCCAGCCCCTCACCGTGGCGAACGCGCGCGCCAAGACGACGCTGCATCCGCGCTGCGGGACGACGTTCCTGGTGATGGTGGCCCTGGTCTCCATCGTGGTCTTCATCACCATCGGTGCTGCCCTCCCGCGCATCCACACCGGCAGCATCCTCCTCGATAACGTGGCCTTCTTCCTGGAGAAGCTGCCTTTCCTTCCCTTCATCGCCGCCGTCACCTTCGAGATCCAGCGCGTCTTCGCGCGCACCTGCACCACCGGGCCGCTCCGCGTGGTGCTCTGGCCCGGCTTCCTGGTGCAGAAGATCACCACCGCCGAGCCGGACGACGCGCAGCTCGAGGTGGCCCTGGCCAGCTTGCGGGTGACGCTCTTCCGGCAGGAGCAGGGCCAGTCCTCGGAGATGAACGACGACGTCGGGTTCCCCAGCTACGACGCGCTCCTCGGCGCCGAGCGCCTGCGCCCCGCTGCCTGAAGAGACGGACCACGCCTCCTAGCTGGCCGCCGGAGGGCACGGCTATGCTAAGGGCGAAAGGTCATGCTCCCCATCGCCAAGCTCGAGCAGCTGGTCCGCCGGTACGGCGAGCTCGACGAGCTCCTCTGCAAGGCAGAGAACCTCTCCGATCGCGGGAAGCTGCAGAAGCTGAACAAGGAGCGCAGCGATCTGGCGCCGGTGGTCGACGCCTTCTCGCGCTACCAGGACCTGGAAAAGAGGATCCGCGACGACGAGGAAGCCTTGGCCGACCCCGAGCTGCGCGAGCTCGCGCAAGGGGAGCTTCCCGAGCTCCAGGCCGCGAAGCTGGGGATCGAGGGGTCCATCCAGCTCCTTCTTTTGCCGCCCGATCCCAACGACAAGAAGAACACCATCCTGGAGATCCGCAGCGGGGAGGGCGGGGAAGAGGCCGCGCTCTTCGCGGCGGACCTCTTTCGTATGTACTCGCGCCACGCCGAGACCCTGGGGTGGAAGATCGAGATCCTGTCGCAGAGTGAGAGCGCCACCGGGGGCCTCAAGGAGTGCATCGCGCTGGTCAGCGGGAAGGACGTGTACTCGCAGCTTCGCTTCGAGGGCGGTGTGCACCGCGTGCAGCGCGTGCCGGCGACCGAGACGCAGGGCCGCATCCACACCTCCACGGCGACGGTGGCGGTGCTGCCCGAAGCCGACGAGGTGGAGGTGCACGTCGAGGAGAAGGACCTGGAGATCAGCATCGCGGCGAGCGGTGGCCCGGGCGGCCAGGGCGTCAACACCACCAACAGCGCCGTGCAGATCTTGCACAAACCGAGCGGCATCATCGTCAAGTGCCAGGACGAGCGCTCGCAGCTGAAGAACAAGGCCAAGGCGCTGAAGGTGCTGCGCGCGCGCCTGCTCGAGGCGGAGCGCGAGCGGCAGGACAAAGCCGAGGCCGCGACGCGCAAGAGCATGGTCTCCACCGGCGAGCGCAGCCAGAAGATCCGCACCTACAACTACCCGCAGAACCGCGTCACCGATCACCGCATCCGGATGACTCTCAACAAGCTCGACCGGGTCATGGAGGGCGACCTCGACGAGCTGGTGACGGCGCTTCGGACCAGCTACCAGGCCGAGCGCCTGCAGGACGCCGGCGTGGCCATGTCCCGGCGGGCGCCCGCGCCGGACGGCGACGCAGCCGACGCGGAGCCCTGAGCATGCGCGCCGGCGTGGAGCGCGATGCGCTGGTGGTGGGCATGACCCTCGTGCCGGGCTTCGTCTCGCGCAATCGGAGCTTCGCGCTCTTCGAGGACCCGGAGGTGCGGCGCGCGCGCACGCGCTCCTCGGAGCTGCGCGGGATCGTGAGTCAGCTGGCCGGGGCGCTCGGCCACGTCGAGGATCTCGCCGTGGCCCACTCGGTCGACCGCTGCGAGCTCCGCTACCGCGTGCCCGCGCTGCGCATCGACCGCCGCGCCTCGCTCTCCGAGCTGGAGCTCGCCTGCGTGCGCTACCTGGCCGGACGCGCCGGCGTTCCGGGCCTCCACGCCAGCGCGGCCGATCGCGCGGAGATCGAGGCCGCCCTGGAGCGGCTGGCGGCGGGCCTTCACCTGGCGCAGATCGACGCGGACAGGTGACAGCGCGGAGGCCGCGCGGCGATCGCTCAGAAGAGCGAGCGCTGCTCCGGCTCGCTGCGCTCGAGGCATGCCGCATCGTCGTGACGCGGATCGTTGACGTGAAGGCTCACCGGATAGGCGACGAGCTCCGGCGCGCGCTCGTGGAGGAGCGACGTGACGTCGTCGAGCCGGTCGTCGAGCCAGCGTTCCCACGCCTCGTTCTCCAGCACCAGGGGCATGCGGCCGTGTACGGCGTCGACCGGCGGGCGCGCGGGCTGCGTGAGGATGGCGCACGACTCGATCACCTCGCCGTCCTTGGACGACCAGCGGTCCCACAGTCCGGCGAGGGCGAACGGCGCGCGGTCCGGACGACGGATGAAGTGCGGCTGGCGTCTGGGGCCGCCGGCCTTCCATTCGAAGAAGCCGTCGACGACCACCAGGCACCGCCGCTTCCGCAGGGCGTCGCGAAACGCCGGCGTTCGGGCGACGGTCTCGACGCGGGCCAGCGAGAGGCGATGGCCGATCTTGGGATCCTCCGCCCACCAGGGGACCAGGCCCCAGCGGAGGAGCTCGATCTTGCGCGCCCCCGCGCGGATGACCGCGACCGGCTGGGACGGCGGCACGTTGTAGCGCGGCGCGACCTCGGGCCAGTCGTCGAGTCCGAAGGCCTCCCGGAGATCTTCCGGCGAGGCGCTGAGCGCGGTGCGTCCACACATGCTGCCTCCTCCAATCTAACGCGGTAGATTGGGGGCGCCATGGTTTCAGGGTGCCTCTTTTGCCGCATCGCCGCCGGGGAGGTGCCCGCGCAGATCGTCCTCGAGAACGAGCACGTGCTGGCCTTCCGGGACATTCACCCGGCCGCCCCTCTGCACGCGCTGGTCATCCCCCGGAAGCACCTCGCGGGCGTGCACGAGGCGTCACCGGAGGACGCGGCGATGCTCGGAGCGCTGGTCCTCGCCGCGCGCGACGTGGCGGAGAAGCTCGGCCTGGCCGAGGGCGGATACCGCCTGGTCGTGAACCAGGGCAGCGACGGCGGGCAGAGCGTGCTTCACCTGCACTGCCACGTCCTCGGTGGACGCGCGATGGCCTGGCCTCCCGGCTGATCGCGCGCGGGCTCCCTGGCCTAGCCTGGCCCACCGGCGAGGGAGCGCGCGATGGCGTCGAGCAGCGATTGCTCGCCGTCGGAGAGCGGAGGGTCGCGGTCGTGCTCGAAGGCGGGGGCCGTGGGGCGGGTCACGTCTCGGCGGTGCACCCGCATCCAGGCGCTCTCGATGCGGCCGAAGCGGTCGCCCGCGCCCACGAAGAGCGCCGTCAGATCGGGGCCGACCGCGCGACGCGGCGCCGGACGAACGACGAGCGAACGCCCGTCGGCGAGGGTCGCATCGAGCCCCGCGAGGAGCTGGTCGGCCGGGTCGAGCCAGCGGTCGCGCGCGCCGGGAGCTCCCCCGGCCAGCCAGGCGCCGAGGGCCATGGACGGCGCCGGCGGGGCGGGGGAGGCGGAGGAGGACTGGCCGGTGATGTCGAGGTCGGTGATGTCGAGGGTGAGGCCGGAACCCCGGAGCTCGCTTTCGGCGAGGGCCAGGTCGGTGCGGGTGTCGATGCGGGCGAGGAGACTCTCGCGGTCCAGGTGAAGGGGAAGGGCCGTGAACGTGTCGCGCGGCGACGCGGGGGCGACGACCTCCGACGCAGCCGACGACGGTGACGGAAGGAGGTTGCCGGGGTTGAGGATGCCGGCCGGGTCGAAGGCGTGCATCAGCGAGCGTACCACCTCGATCCCGTGGCCGAGCTCCGCCCGGAGACGCGGGGCCTTGGAGCGCCCGACGCCGTGATGGTGCGCCAGCGTTCCCCCCGCCTCGACGGCGGCGGCGAGGGCGGCTCTCCACGCGCGGTCGTAGGTGACGGCGCAGGCGGCGTCCCAGCCGAGCTGGCGCACCAGACCGGGATCGGCGCTGCCGACGAAGGAGAAGTAGATGCAGCAGCCGTCCGGATAGGCGTGGCTGAAGTGCGCCATCACGAACACGTGCTCCCCCAGCGCGCGCCGCACGCCCTCGTAGAGCTCCCCCAGCTGGGACCAGCGCGCGGCGACCTCCATGGTGTCGACGAAGGCGCCGTCGGCGAAGACCGGGGCTTGCCGGTAGCTCACGGCGTAGCGGTGCGCGAGCCAGCGTCGCGCCGGGGCTTCGCCCTCCTGGACCCCGCCGGCGGATTCACAGAGCGCGCGCGCCTGGTCGAGCCCGTGCCGCGTCCCCTCCTCGCTCCCTTCGAAGATCACCACCAGGAGCGCGCCCCCGAGCGCGCGCGTCGCCAGGCGCGAGCGGAGCAGCTCGTTCAACGCCCCCGGGCGACGCAGCACGGCACGCAGCGCGGCGCCGCTGAAGGTCCGCGCGCGAGCGAGCGCATCGCCGCCGCGCTTTCCCTCCGGGGTGGACTTCTTCGCTCCCGCATGCCGCGCGAGCATGGCGTCGAACGGGTCGTAGAGCCGCGCCACGGCCGGCCGCAACCCTGCCTGGAAGAGCGCGCGCATGGCCCCCCAGCCCTCCTCCGTCGTCGGGAACGACCACGCGCCGAAGGTGCGCCCGGCGGGGGACGGATGCAGGCGCAGCTCCGCGCTGGTGACGACGGCCAGCGTCCCCTCGCTGCCGATCACCAGCGGGACCAGATCGGGGCGGCTCGTGCGACGCTTCAGGAGGACCACCTCGCCCTGGCCGGTGACGCACTCCAGCGCCGACACCATGTCCTCGATCTTTCCGTAGGCCCCCGAGCACTGCCCCGCGCTGCGCGCCGCCACCCAGCCCCCGACGGTGCTGCACAGGATCGACGACGGGAAGTGCCCCAGCGTGAAGCCCGCCCGCCCCAGCGCTTGCTCGAAGGGGACGCCCATGGCGCCGGCCTCCACCTCCACGCAGGGCGCCTCAGGATCCAGGCGCCGGATGCGCGAGAGGCGCTTCAGGTCGACCACCACCACGTCCTCGCGCGGCGCGATCCCCGCGCAGACGCCGCTTCCCGCCCCGAACGGCACCAGCGGCACCCCTCGTCCGCTCGCCCAGCGCACGAGACGCGCGACCTCCTCCGTCGACGACGGCCAGACGATGGTCGCCGGCCGGTGTCCCGCGGGCTCACCGGCGCGAACGGCCAGGTGATGGCGCGGCCAGAGGTCGCGCGCGTAGGCCACGCGGTCCGCCTCGTCGCTGCTCGTTCGCAGCCCAGGCAGGACGCCGGCGAGCTCGCGCGCCAGATCGACCACCGTTCATTCTCCCTGGTAGTCCGCCGCCCCGAGGAGGGTAAGCTGCGCCCCTTGGCCGGCGAACCACACGTGGAGCGAGTCCGCGCCGGAGGCCCAGGAGCAGTATGGCCGCGTGGGGGTGCACTCCAGCTCCCCGCAGTGCGCGCCGAGTCCGCGCACGTCGTCGGCGCCGATCTTGGCCGCGGGGACCACCTTGGGACGCCAGGTCGGCATCCCCGGTTGGTCGAAGAGCAGGACGCGCGCTCCGGGCGCGGCGACCCGGCGAAAGCCCGCTGGCGTGCTCGCGGCGGTGAGCAGCCGGCAGGCCTCGTCGCGCGACACGCCCCCGGGCGGCAAGGAGGTGGCCGCCTGCGCGGCTGCGGCGGCATCGCCGGCGTCCATGGTCGCCAGCGAGGTGGCTAGATCGGCCTCGACGGAGGTGGCCTGCACGGAGGCCGGGGGCGCGAGAAAGACCTGCGTCCAGGCCAGCGGCGACGCGTCGGATCGCTTGCCGGTCATGTGCACCACCACGTCGGTGCGCCCGTCCCCGTCCGCGTCGGCGAAGGCCACCTCCCAGCGCGCCTCGGCCGCCTCCGCGCGCACCGCCCCGGCGTCGAGGAGGAACACGCGCGCCGCGCCTCCCTCTCGCAGGGCGAGGACCGGAACGTCGGGCGTCAGGTCGGTCAGCCCGGCGCCGATGGTTCCCCCGCCGGCGGTGAGCGGCGCCTCGCCGAGCAGCTGCACGACCTGGCGGGCGCGGGCGCGGAGCAGGGATCCGGTGGCGGCGGCGTCGGGGCTGGCCGGCACCCGGCGAGGAGCGACCACCACCGGCCCGCGCGCCAGCGGCGCATCCTCCAGGATGGCGCGAACGACCCAGCGCCCCCCCTGGACGGCGAAGCGAACCACCGCGCGGCCGGCGTCGGTCCACGCCTCGCAGCTGTCGGCCCCGCAGGCTTGCGTGGTGACAGCGGCACGCACGATGGTGAGCGCGCGATCGGCGAGGGGCGAGGGGCTCGTTCCCTCGGCGTCGAGGCGTCCGAGGGGCTGCACGAAGGTCGACTGCCACACCCGCCCCACCTCCGCTCCTTCGGCGGCGAGGGCGCGGCCGAGAACGAAGGTCGAGGCGCTCGCGGCGCGGAGGGTGGACAGCAGGGCCACGGCGGTGCGCTCGGAGGAGCCGGTCGCCGGCGGATGAGCGACGCGCCCTGCCAGCTCGGTGAGGTCGTGGACCTCGGAGAGCGCCAGAGGCGACGCGTCGAACGCCGACGCGCCCGTTCCCGAGTCGATCCACGCGCCCCGCAGTCCCGCCGGCTGATCGAGGACGCCCACGCTCTCCAGGAGAACATAGACCGCGCTGCCTTCGACCCGCCCTCCCAGCACACGGACGCCCGTCGGCCAGCGCTCCACCGGCTCGACCTCCGCGTCGCCGCCGGGCTCCAGCGTCACGCGCCAGGCGCCCATCGCGACGTCGTCGGTCCCCACGAAGGCGAGCCAGCGTTCGCGTCCACGCGCGTCGCGCGGCAGCGGGATGGGCTGGGCGTGCGGGTCGCCCCGACCCCCCATCGCGTTCGCCAGGGACGGCGACCAGGCCGGCGGTCGAGGCGCTGGCGCGGCCAGCGGCGTGGGAGCGGGCGTCGCGGACGGTGCGGGTGGGGTCGCCGGGCGGGGACCCGGAGGCGTGTGGCAGCAGGCGACGCCCGCCACCGCGAGCGCTGCCGTCGCCGGGACGAGGATGCGCCACATGGCCCCCCGGCGTGTATCAGCGCCGGCACACGCGGTCGAGCATCGTGCTATGGGCCGCTCTCCCACCGCCCGCCCGTGCCATCGCGCGCGGGAGCTCCACGCCCGCCGATGCCCAGCACCCCGTTCAGGACCGACAGGCCGTTCCTCGATGCCGTTCGCGCAGGCGTGCTGGTGGTCGACGGAGCCATGGGAACGCAGCTCTACGAGCGCGGCGTGCTCTACAGCGCATGCTTCGAGGAGCTCAACGTCTCGCGCCCGGAGCTGGTCAGCAAGGTGCACGACGACTACATCCGCGCCGGCGCGCAGGTCATCGAGACCAACACCTTCGGCGCGAATGCCCTCCGCCTGGAGAAGTACGGCCTGCAGTCCCGCGTGCGCGAGCTCAACGCCGCCGGGGTCATCGTGGCGCGCGCCGCCGCCGCCGGGCAAGCCTACGTGGCCGGGGCCATCGGGCCGAGCGGGTACTTCCTCGGCGAGGCCAGCCCCGACGACCTGACCAAGGTGAAGGCCGCGTTCGCGGCGCAAGCTCGAACCCTGGTCGAAGCGGGGGTCGATGTGCTGCTGGTCGAGACCGTTCGCCAGACCGCCGAGCTGCGCGTGGCGGTCGAGGCAGCGGTCCAGGCCGCGGGGGGCGTGCCGGTCATCGCCGGGGTCTCGCTCGACGAGTCGGGCCGCATGGCGGACGGCACCGGCGCCGCGGAGATCGCGCGCCTCGCGCGGGAATGGGGGGCCAGCATCGTCGGGGTGAACTGCTCGGACGGACCGATGGCCGTGCTCGCCGCGGTGGAGAGGATGCTCCCGCTCGGTCTGCCGGTGCTCGCCGCGCCCAACGCCGGTCTCCCCCGGCGCGTCGACGAGCGCATGGTCTATGTCTCCACGCCCGAGTATTTCGGCGTCTACGCGCGCCGGATGTTCCGCGTCGGGGTGCGGCTGGTCGGCGGCTGCTGCGGGACCACGCCCGAGCACGTCAAGCGCATCGCCGCCGCCGCGCGCATGGCCGGTCCCGGAGCGGCCGAGGCCGAGGCCCGCGGCGACGACGAGCCGCTGCGCGTCGAGACCACGAGCTTGCCGCCGGCCATCCTGCCGGGGGCTCTGCCGCCCGTTCCCTTCGAGCAGCGGAGCACCCTCGCCGCCAAGATCGCGCGCGGTCGCTTCGTCGTGTCGGTCGAAGTCAACCCGCCCGTGGGTCTCGATCCGGCGCGCGCCGTGGCTGCCGCTCGGGCGCTCCAGGCGGGCGGCGTCGACGTGGTGAACATCGCCGACGGGGCGCGCGCGCAGGCTCGCATGAGCAACCTCGCCCTCGCGGTGCGCATCGAGCGCGAGGTGGGGATCGAGACCCTCCTGCACGTGTGCGGCCGCGACCGGAACCTGCTGGGGACGCTGGCGCACCTCCTGGGGACGCACGATCTCGGCCTGCGCAACCTGGTCATCATCACCGGCGACCCGCCCAAGATGGGCGACTTTCCCGACGCCTCCGCGGTCTACGATCTGGACTCCATCGGCATCCTCAAGCTGGCGACGCGCCTGAACCACGGGGTGGATCCGGGGGGCAAGGCGCTGGGCGCCACCACGCGCTTCGTCCTGGCGACGGGCGGCGAGCCGGCGTCCCTCAACTACGAGCGCGAGATCGCGCGGCTGAAGGAGAAGAAGGCGGCGGGCGCGGAGCTGGTGATGACCCAGCCGGTGTACGACGTGCTCGCGCTCGAGCGCTTCCTCGACGACTGCGAACCTCTCGGTCTGCCGGTGCTGGTCGGCCTCCTGCCGCTGGCGAGCTATCGCAACGCGGAGTTCCTGCACAACGAGGTCCCCGGGATGCAGGTGCCGGAGGCGGTGCGCGAGAGGATGCGCCAGGCCGGGACGGGAGCCGGCGCCCGCAAGGAAGGCGTGGCCATCGCGCGGGAGATGCTGGCCGCGGTGCGCGATCGCGTGGCGGGCGCCTACGTCATGCCCCCGCTCGAGCGCTACGAGCTGGCCCTCGAGGTGGTCGACGGCTTCCTGGATCCGCGATGACGCGCGCGAGACCGAGGAGGCGCGCGTCGCTCCTCGCCCTGCTGGCGGGACCGGCGCTGCCCGCGTGCCACCACGGACCCGATGCCGCCGCGATCGCGGACGCCGTGGCTTCCGCCGCACCGGTCGAGGCCAGCGCCGCGCCGCCACCCGCCGTCGTCGAGGCTCGCTGCCGCCCCGTCCGCGGGGGGGCGGCCATCGCGCAGGCCAAGGACCTCGAGCTCGGCAACGAAGTCCCGTTCGGCGAGGGGTACGCCGTCGGCCTGGTGCATCGAACCGCGGCGGGCCGTGTCCTCGCCGTTGCGCTGGTGGACCGGGACGTGAATTCGGCACGCGTCATCGATCTCGGGGTGACGCCGGGCGACGCGCCACCGCCGCGGGTGACGCGTCGCGGGGCGGATCTGCTGGTCGCCGGATACGTGCTCCCCGACGGCGGCGGCGCGCGCGATCTCGGCGTCGTCCGGGTGGCCGCGGGCGGTGACGTCGAGCCCCTCGCTTCCATCCCGCAGCAGCGCGACGACTCGCTGGCCTTCGATCTGGGCGCCGCGCTGGTGGCCTGGGACGAGACCGCGAAGGGGACTCCGCCGCGCGGCGTCATCCGCGTGGCGGGGCTGTCCGGCGAGGGGGGCGGCGCGGCGCGAGACCTGTCGGCGCCGGACTCCGACGCCGAGACCCCCCGCATCGCGGCCATGGGGGCAGGGTCCCTGGTGCTGTGGGTGGCGCGCCGGCCGGAGACCCTCGGAGCGCTCGACGCCGCGGAGGCGACGGGCGAAGCGCGCGTGGCCTCCTGGCTGGAAGGGGTGAGCCTCGACGCTGCCGGTGCGCCGAGGGGTCCGGCGCGCCACCTGACGGCGACGTCGGGTCACGTCTCGGCGTTCGACGTCGTGGCGCTGGCGGCGGAGGGGCGGCCTTCGTTGCTGGTGGTGGCGCGCGACGACGGCGAGGCGGTGGACGGCTCCGGGGGAACGCTCCTCCGCGTTCGTGTGCGCGAGGACGGCGTCGATGCGCCGGTCGCGCTCCCGGGTGACGGCCTCGGACGCGGCGCTCCCTCCCTGCTGGACGGGCCGCTGCCGTGGCTGGCCTGGGTGGGTCATGACGAGGCGCTGCGGCTGCTGCCCCTCGACGCGGCCGGGGCCGCGCTGGCGACCCCCAGCGCCGAGCCGTTGCTCGACGACGCGTTGCCCCTCGCCATCCTGCCCGGTCCGGCGGGCGAGACGCGCATGATGGTGGCCTTCCCGGGCGCCCCCGCCGCCACCGCAGCTCTGCCCGCGGCCGACTCCGCCGCGCTGCGCCTCTTCGCCTGCGCTCGCTGAGCGACTCTGGAGGGAGACAGCAGAGCTTCCGTCCGGGGCCCGTTTCGACTAGCTTTCGCGGCGTGGCATCCGCCGCCCGACTTCGCGCCCGAGCCTCGAACGTGCGGCCGGGAGGTGCGATGCGGGCCCATAGCTCAATCGGTCAGAGCCCCCGGCTCATAACCGGGCTGTTCCTGGTTCGAACCCAGGTGGGCCCACCTGCCCACCTTCGCCTAAACACCCGGGGTGCGCTATGTACCCGGCACCCCCTCCTCCCCCGCTCCGGAGCCACGCATTGAGCATCCCCGAACAGATTCGCGCCCTCGAGAAGCTTGCACAGCTTGACGTTGAACTCAAAGAACTCACCGACGAGCTGACGCAAGAGCGCTCGACGCTCGACGGACTCAAGTCCGGCATTTCCAAGTTCGACGACAAGCTGGCCACCGACCGCGCCGCGCTCGCCGTGATGGACAAGACCCGGGGTGAGCTCATTCAGGACGTGCGCAACATGAACCAGCAGCTGGAGCACTCCCGCGAGAAGCTCTCGCGCTCGCGCACCGAGCGGGAGTCCAACGCCGCTCAGCGCGAGCTCGAGGAGCTGCGCAAGCTGGTGCGCGATCGCGAAGAGGAGATCGGCAAGCTCACCGCCGACGCCGACGCCGCGCGCCAGCAGATCGAGTCCACCGAGGCCGATTACAAGAAGCTGGCCGACGAGCTGGGGGCGCGCGAGGGGGACATCAGCGCGAAGCTCGGCGACGTCGACGGGAAGGCGCAGGCCAAGAAGATCGAGCGCGACGCGGCCGCCAAGCAGATCCCCGTGCCGCTCTTTCGACGCTACGAGATGATCCGCTCGAAGCGGGGGACAGCCATCGCGCAGACCACCGACGGCACGTGCAAGGCCTGTCACATGTCCTTGCCGCCGCAGGTGTTCCACCGCCTGCGCCGCGAGCCGCTCCTCGAGCAGTGCCCCTCGTGCAACCGCATCATCTACTTCGCCGCCCCTGCATCGGCGGCGGACGCGCCCGCGCGAAGCTGAGACGTCGCCGCCCGCGACGCTCGACGAAGGAGTCGCCCCCGACGCCATGAAGAGCTGCTTCGTCTGTCAGCGCAGCTTCCCCAACGACGCGGGCTTCTGCCCGGCGGACGGGACGCCACTGACCGCCGCCAGCATGGCCCCGGTGGCGCCCTCGGCGGACGATCCGCGCATCGGCATCCGTCTGTGCGGGCGCTACGAGATCCGCCGCGTGGTGGCCGACGGGGGCATGGGCCGCGTCTACGAGGGGATCGACAAGCAGACCGACTCGCGCGTGGCCATCAAGGTGCTGCACGACGACGTGGCGCGCGACGACGTGGCGCTCGAGCGCTTCAAGCGTGAATACGAGATCAGCGCGCTCCTGCCGCACCAGCACATCGTGAAGGTCCTCGACTTCCAGCGCGATCAGGTGTCCTCGACCTGGCTTCTGACCATGGAGTTTCTCGACGGCGAAGAGCTCCGCTACGTGCTCCAGCGCGACAAAGTGCTCCCCCCCGAGCGGCTGGTGCGCATGCTGGCACAGATGGCCATCGGTCTCGACGGGGCGCACGCGCGCAGCTTCATCCACCGCGACCTCAAGCCGGACAACGTTTTTCTTTGCGGGACGCGCGAGGGCGACGACGTCAAGCTGCTCGACTTCGGCTCGGTGAAGGACCAGAGCGGCAACCGCAAGAAGCTGACCATGCTCGGCACCACCATCGGCAGCCCTTACTACATGTCCCCCGAGCAGGCGCAGGGGCTCGATACCATCGACGCGCGCGCCGATGTCTTCGCCCTGGCCGCGGTGGTCTACGAGTGCGTCACCGGCGAGGTGCCTTTCACCGGCAACAACGGGCCCTCCATCCTCCTCGCCATCTTGACGCAGGACCCCGTTCCCCCCAGCGTCAAGGCCGCCGCCGCGGGGATCACGACCTACCCGGTGCCTCCGGGGCTCGACGACGTGCTCGAGACGGCGCTGGCGAAGAACCTGGCCATACGCACGCGAACGGTGGGCGGGCTGGCCGACCAGGTCGGTCACGCGTACGGTCTGGAAGGCGATCACCTGCTGTGGGCGACGACGCCGCAGCAAGAGCTGGCGCGGCAGATCGCCGAGAGTCTCCCGCGGGTCATGGCGCCGAGGGCGCCGAGGGTCGCCGCGCTGGGCGTCGTCGCCGATCCCTTCGGTGCGCCCCCGCCGTCCACGACGCTCCCCATGGGGAACGCCGCCGAGAGACAGGGCATGGACGAGGCATTCCAGGCGGTGGGCGACGACGACGGGTTGCCCGCGGGGGTGCCCATGGGAAAGCCCGGGTGGCTCCTTCCGGTCGCGGTGGGCCTGCTGGCGCTGGTGGTCGGCGGCGCGGTGACGCTCGTGCTGATGATGCGCTGAGGAGCGTGAGTACCTCGACCTTCGCCACCATGGCAGAAGGCGCTGCGGGCCGGTACCGCGCTCGATCCCTCAGCGTCGTTCGCGGCGCTTGAGGGCCAGGCGCTCGGCGGCGGTGAGGGGACGCTCGGTGGGCGCGCCGGTGGGCGCGCCGGGGGGCGCGAGGGCCTGGCGCTCCGTGGTCTCCGCCGCCCGCTCCGCGCGTCGTCGCGCCGTCTCTTCGCGCCGTGCACGCGCGTGCGTCGAGAGCGCCGCCAGCACGTCCGGCACCCCGAGGCGGCGCACCGCCACGGCCAGGAGCATCGCCAGCGCCGAGCCCAGCACCAGCCACGAGATCATGGATCGATAGGCGAAGCGCCGCGCCGCGCGATCGTCGAACAGCCCGGCCAGCGTATCGCGCACCGTGCCGCCGGTCATCGCCGCCACGCGGGCGAGGAGAACGCCGTCGCTCCCCGTGGGCTTCAGCTCCTCCCCCCCGGTCAGCACCGCCCCGATGGTGCCCACCGCGTCGCCGCTCACCTCGTCCTTCGCCGCGGCCACGTACGTTCCCGGGCGGGACAGGGGCAGCGCCGCCGCATAGCGCCCCGCCCCCACGGCCTCCAGCGGGACGTCGCGCGCGAACCCCTCCGGACCGGCCACGTGCGCCGTCAGCCGACGAAAGGTCTCCGCTCGGCCGTCGTCCCCCACCACGTCCGCTCGCACGTGGAGCTCGCCGTGGACGGCGTCGGCCTCCAGCCGCACCCGCGGGTCGTCGGACTTCCGTCCCACATCGCGCGCCAGCTGTCCGAAGAGCCGGGCCGCCTCCGGCCAGGCCAGCCACTTCTGCCCCCAGCGATCCTTGTAGTCGCTGGTGAACGCCGCCGCGCGCCCGATGCCCACGCTCCATGTCGCAAGGACCGGATCGTCCTCCGGACCGGCCAGGAGAACGCTGGCGCGCGGCTTGGGCGAGGTCACCACGTAGCCCTCGAGCAGCGGCTGCCGCGCGAAATCCACCCCGCGTGTCGGCGACGCCGGCACGCCCAGGCGGACCTGGAAAGGCAGCTCGTGGATGGCGCTCCGCGCCGCCAGGATGGTCTCCTGGGTGAAGACCGCCGGCAGCCGGGTGGCGTCTTCGATGAGATAGAAGCGCCCGCCGCCGATCTTGGAGAGCACCTCGAGCTCCGGCGAATCGTTTCCCCGGCCCAGCGAGATGACGCTGGTGGTCATCCCGCGGTCGAAGGCACTCTTGACGATGGCGCGGCAGCCGGCGATCTGCTCGGCATCGGAGCCGTCGGCGAAGAGGAGCAAATGCTTCAGGTTGACGCTCTCTCTCCCCAGCGCCTCGTAGCCCGCACGGAGCGCGATGTCGGTGTAGATGCCGCCCCCGCCGACGCCCACCCCGCGGATCTTCTCGGCGATGCCCGGGGCGTCGTTCACCGGCGCCATGGGGACCGTCCAGCGCACCACGGTGTCGACGTGCTCGACCCCCAGCCGGTCGCCCGGTCCGAGCAGCGACGCCGAGCGCGCCGAAGCCTCGTTGGCCAGCTCCAGCTTGGTATGGCCCCCCACCGTGGCCCCCATCGAGCCGCTGGTGTCGATGGCGATCACCTCGGCGAGGGAGGCCCGACGCTTCTCCTGCTTCAGATCGAAGGCGACGGGCGACACCTCCTCGATCGGCGTCCGCGCATACCCGCCGGGCCCCATCGAGCGATCTCCGCCCATGAGCAGCAGACCGCCGCCGAGATCCCGCGCATAGGCCGCCAGCGCGTCGATCTGCGCGGTGCTCAGATCGCTGGCGCGCACGTCGCTGAGCACCACCAGGTCGTACGCGGCGAGGCCGCCCACGTCCGCCGGCACACCGGTGGTGCTCCGCTCCTCGGCGCGGAAGCCGCTCGCCTCCAGGGCCTTGCGCAGCGGCGCGCCGTGCCCCGCGTCCCCCTCCAGAACGAGGGCCAGCGAGGCGCCGCGCACGCGCACGAAGGCGCTGCCCACGTTGTCGTCGGGCGCCTGGTCGGCGGCAGGATCGAGGGCGGTGACGGCCACGTCGTAGCGATGAAGACCGGGATCGCCGGCGGTCTCGCGCAGCCGCACCACGTCCTCGCCGCCCTCGATGCGGGTGCGCACCACCCGGATCTCGCCGTCGTCGCGGCGCACGCGCAGCTCCAGGTCGGTGGGCACCGCGCTGGAGGTGACGACGCGAAGCTCGAAGGGCTCCCCCTCGTCGGCGTGAGGAGGCGCGCCCACCGTCACCACCCGCACGTCCGGGACGAGCTTCTGCTCGAGGACCACCACGTCGACGGCCACGTCCGCCGCCCGCGCCGCCGCCGCCGCGGCCAGCGCGTCGCCTCGCGTCTGCAGGCCGTCGCTCACCAGCACCACGCGCCCCACCGCATCCGCCGGAAGCTCGGTGACGGCTCGCCGGACGGCGGCCTCCAGATCGCTGGCGTCCCGGCCCACCTCCGCGCGCTGCGCCGCCGGCGCCTCGCCCTTGGCGCGCAGGGGATCCTCCACCGCCGCCTCGGAGCCGAAGACCACGGTGCCGATGGTGTCGTCGTCGCGCATGGAGCGCTCCGCCACCTCGAGCTCGGAGCGCACGCGCGCCTCGGCCCCGGGAACGCGATCGATCGAGCGGGACCGGTCGAGCGCCACCACGATGGCCAGGCGATCGAGGGGTCGTCCCAGCTCCGGCTCGGCCACCACCAGCGCGGCGCCGAGGGCGGCGAGGGCCCACAGCGCGACCAGCGCTCGACGCCTACCGGCTCCCGCCCGCCGCGGCAGCCGTGACGAGCGCCAGCCGACCAGCAGGCCGACCGCGGCCACGAAGAGGAGCCCCTGCGGCCGATGGAAGCGCAGGTACGTCTCCCGCGTCAGGCCGGCCACCGCCAGACCCTCGGTGAGCAGCGGGACGGCGCCGAGCAGCGCCACGGCGAGACCCGCCGGATCGAGGGCGCCGAGCAGGGCTCCGGCGCCGCGCACGCGGGACGGTCGCGTTGCCCAGGCGACGTCGGCGACGATGGCCAGCGCCGCCAGGAAAGCGAGCCAGCGGACCCATTCGCCGTGGCCGTCGAGCGCGCGCAGCGCTTCCTGGGATGTGGCGCCCCCGGCCGCGACGCCGGCCACGAGAACCGGTCGCGGTCGAACGTCGCTCTCGCTCGGGCTGGTCAGGTTGACGGCGACCAGCGCCGAGCCGACATGCGGGTCGTTCCAGCGCACGTGGTAGAGCCCTGCGCGGGCGAGGGGAGGAAGTACGGCGACGCCCTCCTCGACGGCGAGGTCGTGTTCGGGGAGCCCCGGGCCATCGACCCGCACCGTGGTGGTCCCCGCCGGTACGGAGACGCGCGCCGGGTCGCCGGTGCGGGACGACCCGGCGGCGCCTTGCGCGCGATGCAGGCGCGCCTGCTCCACGACGTTGCGCACGAAGAGGACGAACGAGGCCTTCAGCGGCCAGTCCGAGTCACCGGGATCGAAGCCCACCACCGTGACCGTGCGCTCCGGGGTCGAAGCGTCGGCCACCAGGACGGCGGACGAAGAGCGCACCAGCGCGGCGCCGGGGCCGTGAGCGCCGAGGGAGAACGACCGCATCACGTGCACGCCGTCGAGGGTGAGGAAGCGCAGCCGCGGATCGGCCGTCTCCCACGACGTGATGAGCGGGCCGTCGACCGGCGGACCGACCGCCACGCCGAAGCACGACCCCTCCGGCGGGGCGAGGAGCAGCGCATCCCGGCCGGGCAGCTTGCCCGGGCACCCGCCCTCCACGATGACCAGCGCGTCGGGATCGACGTTCACCACGTCGAGCGCGGACAGACTCAGCCGCTGGAGGTCCACCTCGGGATCGGCCTCGAGGGCCCGGGTGGTCCAGGAATACGGCGCGTCCGAGGCGACCACCACGGGCATGCGCAAGGCCGCCGGCACGCGCCCGAAGGCCACGTCGTCGACCGGCTCGGCGTCGGCCGGCGCGAGCTCCACCACCAGCCCCAGCCCGTGATCCTCCGGCCGCGGCTCGAAGGTCAGCACCACCGGCAGCTTGGCTCCCGGCTCGAGGAGGAGGCGTCGCGACGCCACCGGCTCGCCCCGTCCCTCGATGGAGAGGGTCACATAGGCTTCGCGCGGCCGCGCGGCGAAGCTCTGGACCATGGCGAAGGCCTGCACCTGCTCGCGACCGCCGACGGCGTCGAGCCCCGAGCGAACGTCGACACGCACGATGGCCGCGTTGTCCTCCTCGTCGCCGACCTCGACCACGTCGGTGGGGATGCCCGCGACCGCCAGCGGCTCGGGGTGCGCGAGCGCTCCGTCGGTGACGACCACGATGCGCGGATGACCGCCCAGCGAGCGGAGGCGATCTGCCGCGAGCGCCACGGCAGCGGCCAGGTTCCCCTCCACCTCGCGCACGGCCACGCCGGCGATGGCGGCCTGCAGCCGGCGCGGATCGCGGTCGAGGGGCGCCACCACGCGCGCGTCGCGACCGGCCTCGAGGACCATGGCGTCGGCCCCCGGCGCCAGGTTCGAGACCACCTCCTCTGCCCTTCGCTTCGCTTCGTCCATGCGCGTGCGGGCGCCGGCCGGGCCTCCCATGCGCGTCGCCATGGACGCGCTGGCGTCGATCACCACGGCCAGGTGGTCGCCGTCGAGGTTCCCCGCGCGCGAGGAAGGGCGGGCCAGGGCCACCGCCAGCGCGGCCAGCGCGAGGATCTCGAGAAGCAGCGGCACCTCGGGGAGGAGCTTGCGGAGGGGATGCCTGGCCAGGAGGTCGCGCCGCGCCGAGGACCAGAGGAGCGTCGACGAGACGCGCTGCCGTCGCCGCTGGATCTTGAGGACGTAGAGGACCACGAGGGGCACCAGGCCGGCGAGCAGCAGCAGCCCCCGGGGGTCCAGCAAGTGCAAGCCGCTCATGGCGTCCGGTGCCTCAATCGATGGCGCGGGCCACGAACCGCCTCACCGCCTCGAGCAGCCCCTCGCCGGTGGCCAGCCGGACGTAGGTCCCGCCGTGCCTCCTGGCGACGGCCCGCAGCCGCGCCAGCAGCGCGTTAAGGCGCACCCGGTAGGCCTCCAGCGCGCGCGCGTCGACGGTCACCTCCACGAGCTCGCCGGTCTCGGCGTCCTCCAGCGCCAGATCCCCTTCCCACGGAGGGTCGAGCTCTTCGGGGGCCAGCACCTGCACCAGCGCCAGATCGTGGCCGGCCGACGAGGCGCGTCCCAGCGCCGCCTCGAAGGGGCCCGGATCGAGGAAGTCGCTCACCACCACCAGCATTCCCGGGCGCGGCGAACGGAGCACCACGGTATCGATGACGCCGGCCAGATCCGTGCTTCCCGCGGGGGCGATGGCGTCGAGCTCGCGCAGCAGCTCGGCCAGCGCGCTCCGCCCGCGCACCGGCTCCCGCATCTGCACCCTCCCTTCGCCCGCCGCCAGCACCTGGGCGCGCTCGCTGGAGGCCAGCGCCAGGTACCCGATGGCGGCGGCGAGGCGCTTGGCCAGGTCGATCTTCCGCGGGTCGCCGGTCTCGAGAGAGCGGCTGGCGTCGACCACCAGGCGCACGACGACGTCCTCGTCGGCGCGGAACAACTTGAGCACCGGCTCGCCGGTGCGAGCGAAGGCCAGCCAGTCCATGCGGCGCAGATCGTCGCCCGGGGTGTAGGCGCGATGCTCCAGGAACTCGGCGCTGCTGCCGCGACGCGACGCCACGTGGTCTCCCGCCGTCCCGGAGCGGGCCCGCACCCGCAGCCGCCGCCGCAGCGCCTCGAGCTCGCGCGTGAAGGCCGGGTCGAGCAGCGCGCCGTTCATCGCGGGACCCCCTCCGGCGCGCCGGCTTCGACGGGCGGAGCGGGGACACCCAGGCGGAGGACGTCCTCGGCTTGCAGGGCCGCCTCGGTGGCGGCCACCGCCGCGTCGTGACTGCGCACGGTGCGATGGCACCGCCGGGTGGCCGCGGCGAGGAGCGCGATCCCCAGCAGGCCCCAGAGAAGGGAGCACAGGGCGCCGATCTCGACGACCGGAGCGGCGCTGGGGACGTACGACGACGACGACTCGATGAAGCTCACCATGTAGATGGCGTAGAACGGGCTGGGCGCTCCGCTGATCAGCCAGTCGTCGCCGTGATGCTGGGCCAGGACCCCGCCAATCGCCGCCACCACCCAGGGCCCGGCACAGATCAGAAAGAGCAGCGCCGCCGCCACCAGGCGCGCGATGAAGGGCGACTGCCCGCGCGAGCGCAGCCATGCGGCCAGGCCGGTGACGAAGAGAAAGAAGCCGGCGGTGTAAAGGCCAAAGTAGAAGACCTGCTCGATGGCCTTGGCCTTCCCGGAGCTCGCACCGCGAAGGTCGATGAGCGCGACCTCGCCGAGGACCACCAGCCCCACGCAGGCGAAGCCGAGGAGGGCCACCAGCACGGCGGTCCGGGGCAGGCCGGGACCGAGGAAGTGGGTCAGCCGTCCGGCGCTCCGTCGTTCCCAGTGGAGGCGCACGCGGCGGGAAGGGCCGGGCGGCTCGCCGGCAAAGAGAAGCGCGCAGAAGGCCAGATAGAGCGCGAGGGCGCCGAGGCCCATCACCGAGAGGGCCATGCGTCCCTCGTCGTCGTCCGCCACCGCGCCGGGGATGGCGCAGGCCGCGGCCACGAGCGGCGAGCAGAAGAGAAACCAGCGCTTTAGCCCGGTCGAGCGATCGTCCGCTTCGCCGCTGAGGTTGGCGATGGTGGCCTCGTAGAAAAGCCACGCCGGCGCGGCGACGGCCAGGAGCGGCACGACCCCGAGGAGAAGGACGTACTCGAGGCCGAGGGTCGCGCGCGAATACGCCAGCGGCAGCCAGATGGGGAAGCCCTCCGGCACGTTGCTCCAGAGCTTGTGGATGCCGAAGGACACGCCGAAGCCGAAGACGACGTAGAGGATCGGCCCGAGGACGATGGCCAGCATCAAGGTGACGACGATGGCTCCGCGCAGGCTGGACATGAGCGAGCTCACCGCCAGGCCGAAGGCCACCGTCAGCCCCGCCAGCAGGAAGAGGAACACGAAGGCGACCACCACCTCGGTCGCGGTGACCCCGCCGAAGAGGAAGGAAAGGGCCCCCACCGGCGCCAGGACGACGATGTAGAGCGCGAGGGTGGTGTAGGCCGCCAGGAACTTGCCGCGCGCGACCTCCTGCGGTCGCAGCCCGGTGAGCAGCACCGCCTCCCAGGTCCGCCCCTCGCGCTCCGACGCGACGCCGTTGGCGGCGATGGCGGCTCCGAACAGGACGACCACCGCGTAGGCCAGCGAGAAGAACACCTGGAAGAGCGCGCCGCCGATGGTGGCCGGCGTCGTGTCGGTCGCCGCCCACAGGCCGCCGATGGTGCACATGAGCAGACCGAGGGTCAGCGTCAGCGCGAAGAGCACCCAGGGCGTCCGCGCCAGCCGGGCCGATTGCCGCATCTCGCGCATCCAGATGGCGTTGGGATCGTGCAGGATGCGCTGGACGAGGGTCATTGCACGTCTCCCCGGGTGACTTCGAGGAAGATGCGCTCGAGCTCGTTGCGCTCGGGCTCGACGCCGACCACCGGGATGTGGGCGAGGACCAGCGCGCGCACGATCCCCGCCACCATGGCCTCGTCGCCGCAGTACGTGACCACCACCGATCCGGCCGGTCCCGGCGACACGCTCACGATGCCGTGCATCGACACCAGCGCCGCGTAGACCGCCTCGCCGGGTGCCAGAGCCCGGATGCGCACGTTGCGCGTCGGCGGCGCCGCGGTCGTCGGGGGCGGCGGCTGGGGCGCCATCCATTCCGCCCGCGCGGGGTCATTCGCCGGCAGCCCCTCGCTCGGGGAAGGGAGGGCGGGCTGCTCTGCGCGCGCCGTCTCGAGACGCCGCGCGATGTCCGAGATGGGGCCGGAGACGACCAGGCGTCCGCGCTCGAGGATGGCCACCGAGGTGCACACGTCGGCGAGCTCGGCGAGGATGTGCGAGCTGAGAAAGATGGTCTTGCCCATCTGCCGGAGCTCCACCAGAAGATCGCGGATCTCGATACGCGCGCGGGGATCCAGGTCGCTGGCCGGCTCGTCGAGGATGAGCACCTTGGGATCGTGGAGCAGCGTGCGCGCCAGCTGCAGCCGCTGCTTCATCCCCTTGCTCATGGTGGCGACGAGCTTGTCGCGCAGCTGGGTCAGGTCGGTCAGCTCCATCACCGCGTCGACGACGGCGTAGGTCGTCCCCGCGCTGGGGACCCGGTAGGCGTCGGCGAAGAACTCCAGGTACTCGCGCACCGTCAGGCGCTCGTAGACCCCCGCGTGGTCCGGCATGTAGCCGATGACCTGGCGAACGGCTTGCGGATCGAGGGTCACGTCCCACCCGTCGATCTCCACCTTGCCGGCCATGGGCTCCAGCAGGGTGGCCATGACGCGGATGGCGGTGGTCTTGCCCGCCCCGTTGGGGCCGATGAAGCCGAAGATCTCCCCTTGCTCGACGTCGAAGCTCACGTCGCGCAGCACCTCGAGACGCCCGAAGCGGTGCCACAGGTGACGCACGCGAATGGCCGGCGGCGCGCTCACGGGCTCCCCCCCTGGCCGAGGACACGAACGAGAAGGACGTCGCTCTCCACGCGAAGCCCGGAGTCCGTCTTGGCCCCCTCGCCCCCGCGCAGCTCGCCGAGGACCACGGGCACGTCGTCGGGCCACCAGTCCGTCGAGGAGCCAGCCGCCGAAGCCATCGCCGACCACTGGGTCACCAGGTCCTCCGAGGCGGGGCCGAGCGCGGAGGTCACCGCGCCGAGCTCCAGCGCGTGCACGTCGCGCGTTCCCGCCGCCTCCACCGGCCGCGAGGCCGCCGTGAAGAGAGGCCGACCGCCGGTGGACACCACGCGGTCACCGGCGCCCACCGCGGCGAAGAAGCTCGCGCCGATCTGGGGCGCCCAGACCAGGACGTTACGCAGCCCGCGCCCGGTGCCGTTGGAGACCACCACGCTGCCGTCTTCCTTCTCCTGCACGGCGATGCCGGCGCCCAGCTCGGTGAAGCCGTCCTCGCTGACCACCACGGTCTGCCAGGGCAGACTGGTGAGGTCGTCGAGGGAGGCGCCGTCCCGGTCGAGGTGCAGCACCGGCGTCCCTTGCGAGCGCGTGTCGGTGGTCACGAGCTCCAGCACGCTGGTCGGCTCCGCGGAGCGGACGCGCATGGCCCGGGTCTGGCTGGCGAAGAAGCCGCGGAAGCGCCGCACGCTGCCGCGCGACATGCCCGCGCCCGCTTCCACCAGCGCGATGCGGCGCGCGCGACCGCTCCACCCCTTGCCGGCCAGTCCCACCACCACGATGAGCGCGAAGCAGGCGGCGCTCGCCGCCGGCGCCCACAGGAGCGGCTCGAGCATCTTGCCGCGCCTCTTCGCCCGCAGGAAGATGAGCGGCCCGACGCCGATGGAGTAAAGGACGAGAAGGATGGCGGCGACGCCCAGCGCCGGGCGGAAGTTCTCGTTGGGATCGAGCGCGCGGTGCAGGTCGGAGAGGTTGCCGCCGTGGGTGCCGCTGCCGTTCGGCATGGCGAGGAGCGCGCGCCGGTCCCAGGCGTCGCCGATCATGTCGAGGATGCGGCCGTGCACCCAGGGGTCGTCCAGCGCCGCCGAGGTGGTGGGATCGAAGCCGAGGACGTGCACCTGGCCGAGCCCGTAGGGGGCGGTCGCGCCGTAGTCGGTGGGGTGAAGGTTGCCCCCCGCGTAGCCGACCAGCGTGGCGCGAACGGCGGCCGACGGGCCCAGGGCCCTCCCCGCGACGAACGGCGTGGTGCGCACCGGGGCAAACCAGCCGATGGGTGTCGCGGTCCCGGCGTCGATACCCGGAGGCGTCAAGGGCGTCCACGGGGCGGGTGGGACCCGCGGCGGCGGGGCCAGAGCGGCCGGCGCCGGAGGACCGCCGCGGGTGGCGCCCGGCAGCGTCATCATGCGCGCGGGCGCCGGCGCGAGGCCGATCGCACCGCCGACCAGGGTGGCGAGGACGCCGGCGCGCAGGTCCTCCGGTCGGGTGGGGAACACCGCCAGCGTCCCCCCCGCCAGCACCCACCCGACCAGCGCGTCGAGCTCGGCTCCCTGCAGTCGGCCCAGCCGGTCGGACGGCACCACCACCACCGTTGCCGAGGCGTACCCCACGGCGTGCTCGGGCAGCACCAGATCCCCCGTGGTGGGATGGACGGCGGGCGAGCCGACGGTCAGCGCCAGGGTCGCTCCCGGCGACAGGTAGGGCGGCGAGGGCGGCCTCCACGCCGGCGACAGGCTCCAGCCGCGCATGACCACGGAGAGGCGCGAGGGCTGGTCGAAGTCCACCAGCAGCGGCGCCAGCGACGTCCCCAGCGAGACCGAGGTCTGCGCGAGCGTCCTACCGTCGGGGCCCAGCGCTGCCACGGACAGGGCCGGGACGGAAGTCTGGGCGCGCACCGGGAGGCGGATCACCACCTCGCCGTGCGCCGCCACGTCGAACTGCGCGCGCGCGAGGAAGCGGGACTCCGCAGAGGCGGCGTAGGTGCTCCCGGGATCGCCCTCCACCTCCAGGGTGCCCCGCGCCGTCCGCGTGCCGGCGTTGTCGACGATGGCGACCAGCTCCAGCCAGCCCTCGCCGCAGGCCGCGTCGGTCCCGAACACCGGCGCCGCCCGCAGCGACAGCGACGCAGCCGGCGCGACGGGTCCCTCCGCACCCGGGGCCTCCGCCGGCGCAGCGCGGAGGTCGCCCGCCGCCAGCCCCACCAAGAACAGCGCCGCCAGCGCCGAAGGGCCCCGTCGCCACGCGGGAGCTTCCGTCACGGGGCCCCTCGCGGGCGCTCCGCCTCCACGCTCGGGGGCCGCGTCCCCACCGTGCCGAGCAGGGCGTCGATCACCGTGTCCGTCGTCGTCCCCTCCGCCTCGCCCTCGAACGACCGGATCAACCGATGGCGGAGCGCCGGCCGGGCGACGCGCTTCACGTCCTCGAACGACACGTGGGCTCGCCCCTCGCACAGGGCCACCGCCTTGGCCGCCAGCACCAGCGCCTGCGCCCCTCGCACCCCCGCGCCGTAGCGCAGCGCACGCTTCACCGTCTCCGGCGCCTCCCCGGTCGAGGGATCGCTCGCCCGCACCAGCCGGGCCGCATAGCGGAGCACCGGCTGGGCCGCCGCCACGTCGCGGCACATGGCCCGCAGCGCCATCACCCCCTCGCGATCGATCACCCGGGGGGCCGCCTCCGGGGCGCGGCCGGTGGTGCGCGCCAGGACCTCGCACAGCTCGTCCTCGGTGGGATTGGGCACCACGATCTTGAGGAGGAAGCGATCGAGCTGCGCCTCCGGCAGCGGGTAGGTGCCCTCCATCTCGATGGGGTTCTCCGTCGCCAGGACGAAGAACGGCTCCTCCAGCGCCAGCCGCTGCCCGGCGAGGGTCACCGCGTGCTCGGCCATGGCCTCGAGCAGCGCGCTCTGGGTCTTCGGCGTCGCCCGGTTGATCTCGTCGGCCAGCACGATCTGCCCGAAGATGGGCCCCCGCTGCACCTGGAACATCGACCCCGCCGCGCGCTGCGCCGGGTCCATCACCAGCACCTGGGTCCCTACCACGTCGCTGGGCATGAGGTCGGGCGTGAACTGGATGCGCGAGAAGCGAAGGTCGAGGCACTGCGCCAGCGTCCGCACCAGCAGCGTCTTGCCCAGCCCCGGTGCGCCCTCGAGCAGCACGTGCCCTCCGGCGGCCAGCCCCCACATCACCTGATCGACCACCTCCCCCTGGCCGATGATCACCTGGCCGATGGCCTGGCGCAGGAGGGCGACCGCGTCCCTGGCCTGATGGAGGCGCACCTCGAAGTCGTGGGTCGTCGTCGCCATCGTTCTCGTCCCGGATGCGCCGTTCAAGGTTGGAAGTACTGCCGCACCTGCGCGCGGTATTCCTCGGGCACGTCGCTGTGATCGACGCCGTTCACTTCGCCGGGCCCGGCGGCGCCGAGCGCCCCGGTTCCCTGTACGTTGGCCGTCCCGCCGCTCCTCCCCGGGGTCCAGCCGCGCGTGGTCCCCGGCATGCCGGGGGCCTGGTTCGTCGGGGCGTGAGCGCGACTCTTCAACGTCCCGGCCCCGGGGACCGCTTCCGTCTTCCCGTCGTGCGCGCCGGTGCCCGTGTCGTGGTGATGCCCCTCCCCGCCCGGACCGTCTCCTCCCGCGTTGCCGCTCCCGTTGCCGTCGCCCTCGATGTCCCCCTCGGCGCCGTCCGCGCTGCGCTCGGCGTCGTCCAGATCCCGCTGGCCTCGCGCCTCCGGAGACTCGTCGTCCTTTTGCGCCAGATCCTTCAGCTCGTCTTCGAGCTTCTTCTGTCCCTCGGGCGTCGACAGGTCCTCGGCGAGGTCCCGCAGATCCTGGGGGTCACTCTGGATGCCCCCGCGGCGCGCCTGCTGTTTCAGCTTCTCGGCGAGCTTCTTCCGCTCTTCCGGGGTGAGCTTCTCCAGCGCCTGGCCCAGGGCGTCGGCGAGGGCGCGGGCTGCCTCGTCGCTCTCCTTCCGGTCCAGCCCGTCGGCCTCGTTCTTTTGCTCCGGGCGGGCCAGGTCCGAGTCCTCCATGGCCTTTTCCAGGTCGCGCAACGTCTCGGCGCGCTTCTCCCGCTCCTCGAGCGCCTTCTTCTCCTCCTCGAGCGCCTGGCCCACGTCGGGCGCGCCGCGGGCTTTCGCCGCCGCCGCCGCGTCCTCCAGCGCCTTCCGGGCGGAGTCGCGGTCGTGCTTCTCCCGCGCGTTCGCCACGCGCTCCATCTCGCGGTCCATCTTCTCGAGGTCGTGATCGCCGAGCGCCCGGGCGGCCCCTCGGGTGGCTTCGATCTGCTCCAGCGTGGAGACGGCGGCCTCCAGCCCGGCGCGCCTCTCGCCCTCGCCCAGCGTCAGTCGCTCGGCGGCGATGGCGTCGCGCAGCGTGGCGATGCGGTCGAGCGCCGCCCGCTTCTCGAGGCCCTTCTCCAGGTCGACTCTCAGCTTCCCGGCGTCCCGGGCGATCGTCTCGAGGCGCTGCTTCTGCGCGCCGTCGCGCGCGCTGGCCTGGCCGAGCTCGGCCACCCGCTTCAGCCCCTCGACCTGCCCGATCTGGATCCGCGTCTCGCCCGGCGAGGAGGGGCCCACCGGCCGCGCCGGAAGAGGAGAGCGCATCACCACGATTAGCGCCGCGAGCGCGAGCGGCGCCAGCGCGTGCAGGGGTCGCAGCACCGCCGGTCGCGCGCGCTTCGCGTCGGCTCGCCCCAGGGCCGCGGCGGCCGTGGAGACCACCACGGCGCGCGCGTCGTCGTCGCGGTCGGCTCGATGGCGCATCTCGACGGCGGTGGTGATGGCCTCGTCGGTCTGCAAGCGGTCGTCGAGCCAGAGGGCCACGTCTTCGTCGCTCCACCGCTTGCGCCGCGCCACGAGCAAGCCGCCGGCCGCACCGAGGATGGCCCCCAGCGCGCAGAGCGGCCGCAGAGCCCCGTGGTGCGTCTCCCAGGCCAGAAGCGCCGGAAGGACGGCGAGGGCCAGGCCGACGGTGAGCCCCGTCAAGGCGCGGCGAGCGAGCAGCCGCCGGCGGACGCCGCGCGCCCAGCGCTCGAACAAGGGGTGGAACCGTTCGCGCTCGCCCATCCGCTCTCTATCCTACGCTCGCGACGCCAAAACGTTTTCCCGCCGGCGCGCGGGCCTGAAGCGGAGGGACCGCCCTCTCGCCGCCTCTGCCGCGCGCTTTCCGCGCCCTTCCTGGGCAACTGCGCGATTCCCTTGCCGAAGGCAGAGCCACCGGTCCCGCTGAGTCGGGCTCGTGCGTCCTCCCCTTCCATGCGGCCGGGAGCGTGCCTATGTTGCGCTCCGTGAACCGCTATCAAGCCGTCAGTCAGCCCGTCGTCGTCGCAAACGAGAGCGCGAACGACATCCTCTGGATCACCTACCGGTGGATGTCGATGGGGCTCGGAATCACTGGCCTCGTCGCCTGGCTCATCGCGCAATCGCCCGCCGCGGTCGACGTCGTGGTGGGAAACCGCCTGGTCTTCTACGGGCTCCTCTTCGCCCAGCTGGGGATGGTCTTCGCCTTCAGCTCGGTCGCGGCGCGCGCCAGCACCGCCGTCGCCGCGGCGATGTTCTTCGCCTACGCGGCGCTGACCGGCGTCACCTTCTCCGTCCTCTTTCTGGCCTACACGTCCTCGTCCATCGCCAGCACCTTCCTGGTGACGGGCGGCACCTTCGCCGGGCTCTCCGTCTTCGGCGCGGTCACCAAGCGCGATCTGTCGGCGGTGGGGCGCTTCGCGGTCTTCGCGGTCATCGGTCTCATCGTGGCCAGCGTGGTGAACATCTTTCTCAAGAGCCCCGGCCTCATGTGGCTGACCACTTTCGCCGGGGTGGTGATCTTCGCGGCGCTCACCGCCTACGACACGCAGAAGCTGAAGGCGCTCTACGCGACGGCCGGCGCGGGCGGAAACCTGGCCCTGCGCGGCGCGCTGACGCTCTACCTCGACTTCATCAACATGTTTCTCTTCCTCCTGCGCCTCTTCGGCCGCAGTAGGAACCAATGAACGAAGGCCATGCCGGCCCTCTTCCTGAAGGGTGACATCTTCGCCACCGACGGTCTTACCGCCTTCGCCCACGGCTGCAACTGCGCCGGCGGAATGGGCGCGGGCATCGCCATCGAGTTCAAGCGTCGCTGGCCGGTGATGTTCGAGGAGTACGCCGCGCGCTGCGCCGACGGTCGCTTCGGCCTGGGCGACGTCTTCGTGTGGACCGACGACGGCGCGACCGTCTACAACCTCGGAACGCAGACCCACTGGCGCAAGAAAGCGCAGCTCCCCGCGCTGGAGAAGTCGCTCCGCAAGATGGTGGAGCTGGCGGCGCACGCCGGGATCGAGCGCGTGGGCGTTCCCCGCATCGGCGCCGGCCTGGGGGGCCTCGACTGGACGCGCGTGAAGCGCGTCCTCACGGAGGTGGGCAAGGAAACCCCGGTGACGCTGACGGTGTTCGAGCAGTTCGTGCGCGAGAAGGCCGGCGAGAGCGCCTAGGTCGTACATCCCGGGAGGCTGGGATCGGATCCCGGGAGGCTAGCTGCCGATCCCGGGAGGCTGGGATCGGATCCCGGGAGGCTAGCTGCCGATCCCGGGAGGCTGGGATCGGATCCCGGGAGGCTGGGTGCCGATCCCGGGAGGCTGGGATCGGATCCCGGGAGGCTGGGATCGGATCCCGGGAGGCTGGGTGCCGATCCCGGAGGGCTGGGATCGGATCCCGGGAGGCTAGCTGCCGATCCCGGGAGGCTGGGATCGGATCCCGGGAGGCTGGGTGCCGATCCCGGAGGGCTGGGATCGGGACGGAGCCGCCTCGGATCGGGACCGAGGCGGTCCCCCCCCTCAGGACCCGCCGGCCGGGGCGGGGTAGTGGCGATCGATGAAGCAGAGGCCCTGCGAATTGAGGTGCCCCTGCGTCGACTGCGTGAAGCGCATGTAGTCGTAGTAGTCGCGGATGGCCGGACAGTCGTCCTGCGTGTAGTCGTCGCCGACCGTCCCGGTGCAGATGCCGTGAGGGTCGATGGGGACGCTCAGCGTGCTGAACGACATCTGCCCGTTACCCGGCGGCGTGTAATACATGCCCGAGCAGTTCCGCCACGGAAGCGGCGTCCCGGTGTCGTCGGTGAAGGCGTAGAAGGCGACGCCCTTCATGTCCTCGACGTGCGCCTCGGGGTTGGCCACGCCAATGTACTGCGCTGCGACCTGGTCCCAGTGCACCGGGGTGTCCTCGGCGAAGCTCTCCCAGAACGGGTGATCCATGTGCAGCGTCACCTGCGCGATGGCCGACTGGCTGGGGGAGATCTGAACGCCGCGCGGGTAGGCCTCGCCGGGGTTCGGTGTTCCCTGCAGCGACTGGTTCTGGCAGTTGACGTAGTTGGTCGGCGTCGAGAACCCCAGCGCGAAAGACAGCCCCGCGTTCGGCATGCGCGTGAAGTCGTAGCCCCCGTCCACGAACGTCGGCCCGCCGGCATCTCCGCCGTCGGCCTCGGCGATTCCTCCCTCGGGCCCCGGGCCGGTGGTGGTCTGCGTGCAGGTGTACGGCGACAGGTCGCCCTTCCAGGTGGTGATGCCCCGGTAGAAGACGCTGTACCCGTTGGCCACCATGAGGGCGAAATCGGCCGCCTCGCTGGCGTCGAGGTTCACGTTGTAGGCGTCGTAGGTGGCCGGCACCGTGCTGAACCCGAAGGCGTACGGCACCGAGCTCTGGAGGGCGGCCCCGCCGTTGTCGGTCTCGCGGGTGATGACGGCGAGCGGCGTGGCCTCTTCCGGCGCGCCTCCCTGACCGACCAGAGTCCCCCCCTTGTGCAGATCGACCACGAACGGACCGTCGACGTGCGCCGCCTCGGAGCCAATCTCCTGCTGGTCGTGGGTGTTCGTCTCCGCGCCGTTCCACAGGCCGATGTGATCGACGACGACGATGTACTCCTCGATGACGAACTCCCATCCGTCGAACATGTACGTGTCGTTCACGAAGTCCTGAGGCGGGAACGGATAGCCCGAGAGGGCGTTGGACTCGCCCGAGATGGTCACGTAGACCCCGTTCGCCCCGGGATCGGCGGGCGCGACGAAGGGCCGGAGGGACTGGCCGGCGTCGTTGGCGATGAGCGCGCTGCCGCTCGAGCCGGCATCCAGGCCGGCCTCGGTGAAGACCGCCTCGGGCGAAGGATTGAGGTTCGAGCACGCCGACGAAGAGAGGAGACCCGTGGCGAGGACGAGGACCGCCAGCAGGGACCCCAGCACCAAGGTTGATCCTGAAACGGACGAGGGGGAGCCCATACGCATCTTCCTACGAGTGCGAATACGTCACGGAATAGGCGGCGCCGCCGCCCGTGAGGATCCCCTCGAAGAGCTCCACCCCTTGCTGCGCGCCGGCGCCGGTGCCGAAGCTGGTGTCGGGGATGCAGTACGCCGGACCGCAGACGCCCGAGGCGGGGTCGCTGCTGGTGCAGGCGAGAAGGCCGTCGCAGCCGCCGTTGCTGGCGGGGGCGGCGCAGCAAGGTTGCCCGCTGGCACCGCACGTCCCGCCGGCGGGCGTCTCCGGCGCGAGAGCGAAGTCGCCGGGGTTGACGGCGACCGTGGGATCGCCGGTCAAGCAGGCGGCGTCGGTCACGCGCGGCAGCGTCGAGAAGTCGATGTCGAGGTTGAACCACTGGCGCGGATCGACCGTCACCAGGAGGGTGCCGCCGTCGAAGAAGGTGACGTCGATGCCGCCGATCTGCACGATGCGCTCCTTGCAGACCGG
>Ga0302314_10001219_pt1 | contig 48338 bp, 41 predicted proteins | sample III_Palsa_N2_3_FD_200533 | JGI IMG/M metagenome (GOLD analysis project Ga0302314, IMG submission 200533) | Peat permafrost microbial communities from Stordalen Mire near Abisko, Sweden - III_Palsa_N2_3 | ecosystem: Environmental > Terrestrial > Soil > Palsa > Peat permafrost | place: Sweden...
GCTCCGGGGCCGGCCCGGTGACCGCCCCGCACCCGGCGGCGGCCCGGCCCGCCGTCGAGCTCGGCCCCGGCCGGGCCGTGACCTACAGCGGGATGATCACCATCGAGGCGATGAAGGGCGCCCGCCCGGTCTGCCACGCGCCGGCCGCGGTGAAGCTGGGCACCTGGTACACCGTCCGCCAGTACGGCGACGCCAAGGTCAGCTTCGCCATCCCGGGCGTGCCCGGGGCCGGCCGGCCAATCCCGCGGACGGCCACCTACACCGACCGTGAGTTCCTCGCGGCCCGCGCCGGGACCTACCGCATCGTCGTCAAGCCCGCTCCGGGTGCCCCGTGCGACCTCGTGGTGCGAGGCTAGGTCGGAGCCGTCGTAACCAGCGGTTGCCCGACTCACTGCCGCCACAGCGATACGGGAGCCGCCGTTCGCCTGCGGTCGCGCCGTTCCTCCCCGGTGGTGCCTCCCCAGATGCCGAAGGCAAGGCCGTGCCGGAGGGCAAAGTCCAGGCACGGTGCCCGTACCGGGCATGGTTGGCAGACCTGCTTGGCCTGGTCGGCCTGGCGCTGCGCGGGGCCGACGGTACCTTCAGGGAAGAACAGATCGGGGTCGTGGTGACGGCACGCGGCGCCGTCACGCCAGTCCGGGGATTCGCCCCCAGTCCCCGCGGAGTGCCCCATCGCCGCCCCTTCCTGTCGGTGACCCGGCCCGGTGACCCGGCCCGGTGACCCGGCCCGGTGACCCGGCCCGGTGACCCGGCCCGATAACCCGGCGCCGGGTTCGGTGTAGCGCCATATCTCACGGATGATCACCTGCAGGGCGGCGGCGCAGGGGATGGAGAGCAAGGCGGCCACGAACCCGCCGAACACCCCGCCCACCCAGTCACCCAACGACGTGCCGAACAGGATCGCCAGCAGCACCAGCAGCGGGTTGACCTTGACCGTGCGGCTCATGATGATCGGGTTCAGCACGTGGTTCTCCAGCTCCTGGTAGGCCAGGAACACGACCGCCACCACGATTCCGTCGGTCAGGGAGCGGGCGGTCGCGAAGAGCACGGTCGGGATGCCCGCGAGCGCGCCGCCGATCATCGGCAGGAAGTCCACCAGCGCGACCCACAGCGCCCACAGCTGCGGGAAGGGCACCCCGAGGACGGCCAGCGTGAGGAAGACGACGACGCCCGCGATGATCGACGTGAGCAGGTCGCCCATCACGTACCCGGTGACCGACTGGTTGATCTCGCGCGCTATCCGCGACCACCGCTCCGCCCGCGCCGGGGATAGCGAGTCAAGCACCGCACCCCATATCGTCGGTCCCTCGAGCAGCAGCAGCAGGGCAAGCGCCAGGATCGTCAGCAGCGTCTCAAGCACCGACGCGGCGCCCTTGCCGAAGTTCAGCGCCGGCCGGGCCAGGGCCGTCCCCAGGTTGTGCAGCTTGGGTGCGTTCTGCGCCGCCCACTGCTGCAGGTGGAAGCGGCGGACAAGCTGGCCGACCCAGCCCCGGCCGTCGGCCGCGTCCTGCACGTAGCCGGGCAGCCCGGAGGCCAGGTGGGTCACCCCGTTGAGCAGCGGGTAGCCGAACAGGAGGGCGAGCCCGATGAACACCAGGGTCGCCCAGCCGATCACGATCGCCACCGCCCAGCCGCGCCGCCGGACGTTCCGCTGCACGTAGACGACCATCGGGTTGAGGATCGCGGCGACGAACGCGGCGACCAGGATCATCAGCAGCACGTCGCGCATCCGGTAGGCGAGCTTGCCCGCCAGGTAGATCGCGACCACCACCCCGCAGGTGGTCAGGATCGTCGGCAGCGGAATGCCCCGCGCCGCGGCGGCAAACCGGAGCCGCTCATGCCGGGTCGGCGGATGCGCCTGCGCGGCCTCGGGCTTGCCCGACTCCGGGGCGGCGGCGGTCTCCATGGGAGTAATCCAGCAGGCAACCGGCGTCGTGGCCAATAACCGGTGCCTATGTCTGTATTGGGAGTGTTTGTTGCGCTTGCGGGCCTGTTCGCCCCGCTGCTACGTTGGCCCGTCGACCGGCCGCAGCACGGACGAGCCGAGCCAGTGGCTTGCCTGCAGCGCTAGCTCCACGTCGTGGCGATGATCGCCCACCGGGCGGCCAAGGCTCTCCTCCGCCCGGCGGATCCGGTACTGCACCGTGTTCTTGTGCAGCGTCAGCTGCTGCGCGGTCGCCTTGTAACTGCCACCGCTCTGCAGGAACACGAGCAGCGTCTCCCGGAGCCGAGCGTGGTGCTCGTCGTCGCCGGCCAGGCCCGCCAGCGTGCTGAGCACCCAGGGCCGCAGCAGTTCCTTGGCGTAGAGCATCATCGCCACCGGGGCGACCTGGCTGAACGTCACCGTCCTGGGCGCCGGAGATCCGGCCGCGAGCGCGACCGCCTGGGCGGCGATGGCCTGCTGGTGGGTGATGCGGAACCCCGTCGTGCCCTTCGCCGCGTCCCCGAAGCCGAAATGGATGTCGGCGTCCATGTCGGCCGTGTCCGCCGCGGCCGAGTCGAACGTGTCCCGGATCCCCAGCGGCAGCCAGGCCCAGGCGCTCGATTCATCGCGGGGCAGGAATAGCGGATCGGCCTCGCAGGCCGCCCGGCCCGCGACGTAGCCGATCGCGCGCTCCAGCCGGGTGATCTCGTCCGCGGTGCTGGCCGCGTCGCCCACCCAGCACACCACGCCCACGTGGTACTGGCGCAGCCGGTAGCCAAGGGTAGCCTCGGCCGGGCCCAGGTCGACCCGCTCGCCCGACAGCAGTTCGCGGACCCGGCCCGCCCGCGCGGCGCTGCGGTTCCGCAGCCAGTTCTCCCTTTCCTCGGCGTAGGCCGTGACCATCTGCTCGGATACCTGGTCGATGTAACCCGCCACGATCTTGGACATGCTCACGGTGGCGGCGCCGATCATCTCGGCGTCGGGTGCCTGCTGCGCCAGTTCCTTGAACAGCCAGTCGGCGAAGCACGCGTGCCCGACCCGGTAGGCGCGCAGCAGCGCGGTCAGCGGCGTGCCGCGCTGCGCCAGCCGCCGTGCGTATTCCGCCGCCGCCGCCGGGGCTTGCACGGCGTCCAGGTCGATCCGGTGCTGCACGATCTGCAGGCACGTCTCGACGTTGCTGTCGACGCTCGAGCCAAGCAGGGCGAGCACCGGCTTGTCCTCGCTGAGCTGCGGGATCTCCCTGATGATGGTCTCGTAGACGTCCTTGCGCACCGTGTCGACGCGGCGGGCCACCGCCGCCGCGACATCGCCCATCAGTTCGGCGACCGAAGCCGGACCATCCACATCCACCTGCGGATTCTTACACATTCTGTGCGACTTGCCGAGAGGGCGGCGACGGCGGGGCGTCTCCTCCCGACACGCTGAGCCCATGGCCTTGGCAGCGCAAGCCTACGAGTTCACGGGATTCGATTGAGCGCGAAAGGCGGCATCGTGGTGGCTGAGGCGGGTGCCCGGTCGCCCGTCGTGCGGGCGCCCGCGCACAACAAGGAGCATCGGTGGCAGAAATGACGCAAGACATCGGGCTTGAGGCGCTGCCAGGCCTTGGCACCCCTGCTCATGCCGGTCTCGAGCTCCGGCATTTGCGGTACCTGGTGGCGGTCGCCGACGCGGGCACGTTCACGCACGCGGCCGAGCGGATGTTCATCGCCCAGCCCACGCTGAGCCAGCAGATACGGCGGCTGGAGGAGATGGTCGGCACGGCGCTGCTCTACCGCAGGCGCGACGGAGTGGAGCTGACCGAAGCCGGCCGCGTGCTGCTTGAGGAGTCGCGAACGGTCTTGGCCCTGCTTGAGCACGGCGTGACCCGGGCCCGCGAGGCGGCGGGCCTCGGCCGGCCCCGGCTGCGGTTCGTGCTGCCGCCAAACCTGCCGGAGCGGCTCGCGGTCACGATAAGCTCCCGGCTGCGGTCCACCGCGGCCGCGGCCGGCGCCGATATCGGGTGGATGGAGGCCCCGCTGGACGCCGAGTTCACCATGATCCGGCAGCGGCGGGCCGACGCCGGGCTCGGCTGGCTGACCTCCCGCCCGGAAGCCCTGCCGGATCCGATCGATGTCATGACCCTGGGCGAGTTCGAGCCCGAGGTCTGGATCCCGGCGGCGGTCGCGGCCGGCGATCGCCAGCTCCTCGACCTCGACGAGCTGGCGGAGATGGACGTGATCCACCGGCCGCGCCGCACCAGTCCTGGCACCTACGATGCCTGGCGGGCGGTACTGCGCGCCAGCCAGCCGCGGTTCGAGTTCACCGACCCGCCGTTCCGGCACTCGCTGCCGATGACGCTGGCCTTCGCGGCGACGGCGAGCCGTCCGACCGCGGTGCTCACCAGCCCGCTGCATCTCACCGGCGACCAGGCCGCCTACGGTGCCCGGCAGCGAGTGCGGGACCGGTATGACATGGTCCGAGTCGGCCTGCGGAAGCGCCCGCTCACCGCGACGGCGGCGGTGGCGTGGAGCGGTGACCTGCCGCGGCGTTTGCAGCAGGTCCTGTTCGACACCGCCGACGGGGGGATCGCCTCGGCCGACCAGCCCCCGATGGAGGCGGACGCCGTCAATCCCTGACCCGGGCACCGGTCAGCGGGTCGTCATCCGCCCAGCGCACACGGTTGTGCGGCTGTACCAACGGCCGGCGGCGGGCTTGATACGGGAGACCGTCGACTCCCGGGCACCGCCGGTCAGATAATGAGAATCGCTTCGCGCGCCGCCACCGAGCTCTTCCTCTCTCCGCCGAAGGAAGGCATCGAGGCGAACCGACCACAGAATGGAAGCGATAGGCATGCTGGTGGGCCGGACCAAGGAGGTCGGCGCGCTGGAGGATGTGCTGACCGCGGTGCGGGACGGGTTCAGCGGGGTGCTGGTGCTGCGGGGGGAGTGCGGCACCGGCAAGACCGCGCTGCTTGACTGGGCGGCCAGCGCAGCCGGTGACATGCGGGTGGCCCGGGTGGCCGGGGTGGAATCGGAGATGGACCTTGGCTTCGCCGGCCTGCACCAGCTGCTAGTTCCGCTCTTGGACGGAATCGGCCGGCTGCCCCCGCCGCAGCGGGGGGCTCTTGAGTCAGCGTTCGGGCTGACGACGGGACCGCCGCCGGACCGCTTCCTGGTCGGGCTGGCGACGCTGACGCTGCTGACCGAGGCCGCGTCGAGCCGGCCGGTGCTGTGCGTGGTCGACAACGCGCAGTGGCTGGACCGCGCATCGGCCGAGGTGCTCGGGTTCGTGGCGCGCCGCCTGCTGGCCGATCGGGTGGGAATGCTGTTCGCCGTTCAAGAAGGGGAGGAACGGTCGGTTGCGCTGCCTGGACTGCCCGAGCTCCTCATCGGCGGGCTGGCGGAGCGGGCGGCGCACGAGCTGCTGGCCGCGGTGGCCTGCGCTCCGATCGATCCGCGGGTCAGCGAGCGGATCGTGGCCGAGACGGCCGGCAACCCGCTTGGTCTGGTGGAGTTCGGCCGGGAGCTGACCGCCGAGGAGTGCTCCTGCGCGGTACCGCTGTCCGGGCCGCTGCGGTTCGGCGGGCGGCTTGAGGAGCTGTACCGGTCCCGCGTGCAGGCGCTGCCGGCCGACGCCCGGACGCTGTTGCTGGTGCTGGCGGCCGATCAGCTGGGTGACGCGGCCAGGATCTGGCAGGCGGCCGCACGGCTGGGCGTCGGCCCGCAGGCGATGGAACTGCCGGCCGTCGAACGGCTGGTGACCGCCGCGCCCGGTCTTCGCCTGCGGCACCCGATGCTGCAGTCGATTGTCTACTACGGGGCGCCCACCGTGGCCCGGTGGCGGGTTCACGAGGCGCTGGCCGCGATTACCGATCCGGTCCGGGACCCGGACCGGCGGGCCTGGCACCTGGCCCTTGCTGCGCCCGGTCCTGACGAGGAGGTCGCCCAAGAGCTTGAGCGGTCCGCCGGCCGTGCCCGTGCTCGCTACGGCTGGGCGATGAGCGCCGACTTTCTTGAGCGATCAGCGGAGCTGACGGCCGACCGTGCGCGCAGGGCCTGCCGGCTGGTGGCGGCGGCCGAGGCGAGGCTCATGACGGGCGAGACGTCGGCGGCGCGGGCCCTGCTCGACCGCGCCGCCCCCGATTTGCCCGACCCGGTGGTGAGCGCCTGGGCCCGGCGGCTGGAGGGCGAGGTCCTGTTCGCGGCCGGTGAGTCGGCCGCGGCGACCTCGGTCCTGCTCGAGGCGGCGCGGATGGTCGCCCCGTACGACGCGCGGCTGGCGCGCGATACCTTGCTCGAGTCGTTCGCGGCGCAGCTGTCGAATCGGCAGGCGGCCGCGGGGGCCGAGGTGGTGCAGGCGCTCCGCTCCGCCCCCGGCCTCGGAGAATCGCCCGCTACCACCGCTGACCTGCTGCTCGACGGCTTCGCGGCCGTGGCCGAGCGCCGCTTCGAGGCGGCCGCGAGGTTGCTGCGCCAGGCCGTCGGCGCGGTCAGCGGCGGCCAGCCGGTGCCGGGCGACGCCCCGCAGCGCTTCCTGGCCTTCCGCCTGGCGGTCACCGAGCTTTACGACGACTCCGCCTGGCGCGAGCTGGCCGGCCAGTGGGTGGCCAGGGCCCGGGACCAGGGTGCGCTCGCGGCCACCGTGATCGGACTCGGCTTCCAGGCGTCGAGCCGGCTGGCCGAGGGCCGCTTCGCCGCCGCCGAGGCCGGGCTGACCGAAGCGCGGACCCTGGCCGAGGCGATGGGAAACCGCGCCTATGCCGCCGGCCTGGCCGAAGTGGAAGTGGAAGTGCTCGCCTGGCGCGGTGACGAGGCGGGCACCCGGCTGCTCGCGGGCCGACTGCTGCGGGTCGAGGCCGGCCAGAGCCGCGAGCGTGGGAAGCACCGGGTGCACAAGGCCGTGGCCGCACTTGAACTCGGCCTTGGCAATTACGCGCAGGCGCTGCGGCACGCGCTGGCCGCGGCCGCAGACCAGCCGATACTGAGTTACCCGTCAGGTCCTGACGTGCTGATCGAGGCGGCGGTCAGATGCGGGGACCGGGCGGCCGCCGCTGCGGCGCTCGACGCCGTCGCGCCTTGGTGGCAGGCCTGCGAAACCCCGTGGTCGCTGGGGCTGCTCGCCCGCAGCCGGGCCCTGCTGGCCGACGACGAGCAGGCTGAGGACGGGTTCCGGCTCTCCATCGGGCAGCTGCGGGAGTGCCAGGTCACCCCGCAGCTGGCCCGGTCTCACCTGCTGTACGGCGAGTGGCTGCGCCGCCGTCGGCGCCGCCGGGGCGCGCGCGACCAGTTGCGCGCCGCCTGCGAGCTGTTCGGGACGCTCGGCATGGAAGCATTCGCCAACCGGGCCAAGGCCGAGTTGCGCGCCGCCGGCGAGCACGCCGCCGCGCCAAGCACCGGAACCCAGGACACGCTCACGCCGCAAGAGGCGCAGATCGCCCGGCTGGCCGCCGACGGCGCCACCAACCAGGAGATCGCCGCCAAGCTCTTCATCAGCGCCAGCACCGTGGATTACCACCTGCGCAAGGTGTTCAGGAAACTCGAGGTCACCCGGCGGGCGCAGCTCCCGAACGCGCTCAGCGGGCCGGACCCATCCGTCCGCTAACCGCGCTCGCGGACTGGCTGCCGACTGCCTCTGGGCAGGAAGTATCCACGTCGAAGGGAGATGTCACGCCCAGCCAACCCGGGGGCCGACGGCGCCCGGCCGTGCGCTGGATCCTGCACGGCGTGCTGCTGGTCGCCCTCACCGTGGGCATCTTCGGCTTGCTGCCGCGTCTGGGCGGGCTGACCCGCGACGCCGCCGGGCTGCGCCACGCCCGCCCGGCCTTCCTGGTCGCGGCGGTGGTGGCGGAGGCGGTCTCGCTCGGCTGCTACGCCCAGCTCTACCGGCGTGTCCTGGCCGCGCTCGGGGCGCGGATCAGGTTCCGGCTGGCGGCGGACGTCATCATGGCCACCTTCTTCGTCAGCCACCTCACCCCGTTCGGCTCGGCCACCGGCACCCTGGTGAACGCGAGCACGCTGGAGTCCGAGGGCATCGCCGCGACCACGACCGGCGAAGCGATCGCGCTGAGCAGCCTGACGTCCACCGTCGCGCTCATGGTCTTGTTCGGGAGCGGGTTCGCGGCGACGGCCGGCCAGCATGTCTCCCGCCAGTACCTCGTGATCGCCGGCGTTGCGCTCTTCCTGGTCGCGACGGTCCTGGGCGCGGTGCTCGCGGTCGGCGCCCGTCCCGCCATCGCCGGCCGGGTCGGGGGCTGGGCCGCGAGCGTGGCCCGGCACGTCCGGCCGGGCATCGACCCGGCGCGGGTCGGCCAGACCAGCGCCCGGCTCGCGTCGCTGGCCCGGACCGCGCTGACCGGGCGGGACTTCGCGGTCAGCTTCGCGTTCGGCGCCGGAAACTGGCTCTTCGACCTGCTCGCGCTCGACCTGGTCTTCCTCGCCCTGCGCTACCAGCCCGGCTTCGGCCCGCTCGCCGTCGCCTACGGGACGGCGAACATCGCCAGCGCCATCCCGCTGACCCCCGGCGGGCTGGGCGTCATCGAGGTCACGCTGGTGGCCATCACCGTCGGCTTCGGCGCCCCCAGGCCCACGGCGGTGCTGGCCGTCCTCGGCTACCGGATCGCGAACTACTGGCTCCCGCTCATCCCCGGTGCCATCGCGTACATCCGGCTCCGGCTCCGGCCAGGTTCCGACGGGAAGGCGAAGCTCGCGACCACGCAGTCCGGCGCCCCGACCGCGCAGTAACGCCGGACAAGCAGCAACGCCGAGCTGGTAATAACCGGTGCGCCGCCAGGGATGAGCCCTGGCGGCGCACCGGAAGTCAGACGTCCTCTCGGCTCTGCGGCTCAGCGGCGCAGTTCGGAGAGCGGCTCCACGTCCGCGCCGAGCTGACGGACCTGGATGCCGGCCGTGATCTGCGAGAACCCGTAGATCAGCGCGTACAGGCCGAACAGCAGCGCCAGGGTGACCGCGCCGACGCCGGGCCGGGCGAACAGCAGCACGCCGAACGCGAACGACACCAGCCCGGACAGGATGAACAGCGCGCGGGTGCCGGCGCTCTCCCCGACCTGGAAACCAGCGAAGAACTCGGCCACGCCGCCGGCCAGCGCCCAGGCCGCCACCACGATGACGAGCACGTACGCGGTCGGCGCGGGCCAGGCCAGGGCGAATACCCCGGCCGCCACGTCGACCAGCGCGAGCAGCAGGTGACCGAGGACGGGGCCGGCCGACCGGCTGCTGAAGGCCCGCATGGTCTGCAGCCCGGCGTCCGCGAACGCGTAGACCGCGAACAGGATGACCAGCGCCAGAATGGTGACGCCTGGCCAGGCGATGGCGACGATCCCGATGATGAGGGCGAGCACGCCGATCAGGATCAGTGAGGTGGATGACGACTTGAACATGGGGGGCATCCTTTGCTTAGCGAATGTTCTCGCGGGCGAGCTCGACGAGCTCGTTCCCGCTGCCGGAGATGATCGTCCGCCCGGCGAAAAGGCTGACGCCTTTCATCTCGCTGAACGTCACGTGCGGGGGGATGGACAGCTCCTGCCGCCGGGTGTGCACGTCGATCAGGGCGGGCCCGTCGTGCTCGAACGCCGCCTTCAGCGCCGGGCCGAGTTCGTCGGGCCGCTGCACGCGCACGCCGAACAGGCCGACCGAGCGGGCGACCTCAGCGAAGTCGGGGTTGTCGAGGTCCGTCCCCCACTTCGGGACGCCGGCCGACATCATCTCCAGTTCGACGAACGCGAGCGCGCCGTTGTTGAAGACGACGATCTTGACCGGCAGATGGTGCTGGCGCAGCGTGATCAGGTCTCCCAGCAGCATCGCGATGCCGCCGTCGCCGGAGAGCGCGATGACCTGGCGGTCGGGGAAGGACGCCTGGGCGCCGATCGCCTGGGGCATGGCGTTGGCCATCGACCCGTGGATGAACGAACCGATCAGCCGCCGTCGGCCGTTCATCGCCAGGTACCGCGCGGACCAGATGATCATGGACCCGACGTCGGGGATGAACACGGCGTCGTCGCTGGCCGCCTCGCTCACCATCTGGGTGACGTACTGGGGGTGCAGCGGCGTCCGATCGCGGTCCGCGTTGGCGAGCTTGTCGAGGTCGCGCCGGGTGCGGACGTAGTGCTTGCGCATCCGGCCGAGATGGTTGTGCTCGCTTGCCTCCTTGGCCGACAGCCGCCCAAGCAAGGCCGGGAGCGTGTCCTTGACGGTCCCGACCAGCGGGTACTCGACCGGCAGGCGCCGGCCGATCTGCTCGCCGCGGACGTCGACCTGGACCACAGGGACGTCCTTGGGATAGAAGTCCCGGTACGGGAAGTCGGCCCCGAGGATGAGCAGGGCGTCGCAGCTTTCCATCGCCCGGTAGCCCGATTCGAAGCCGAGCAGGCCGGTGACGCCGACGTCGAAGGGGTTGTCGTACTCGACGTGCTCCTTGCCGCGCAGGGTGTGCACGATCGGGGCCTGCAGGACGCGGGCCACCTCAAGCAGCTCCGCGTGCGCTCCCGCGCAGCCGGCCCCGGCCAGGATCGTCACCCGCTCCGAGCCGTTGAGCAGGTCGACCGCCGCCGCCAGCTCCGGGTCGGCCGGGCGGCTGACGGTGGCCGTGGGCCGGACGGCTGACACCTGCTCCTGCCCGTGCTCCGTCTCCAGCAGGACGTCGCCCGGGATCACCACGACCGCGACCCCGCGGCGGCTGATCGCGGTGCGCATCGCGATCCGCAAGACCCGCGGCATCTGCTCGGCGGTGCTCACGAGCTCGCAGTAGACGCTGGCCTCGCGGAAGAGCTCTTGCGGGTGCGTCTCCTGGAAGTAGCCGCTGCCGATCTCCTGGCGCGGGATCTGGGCGGCGATCGCCAGCACCGGAACGCGGCTTCTGTTGGCGTCGAATAGCCCGTTGAGCAGGTGCGTGTTCCCCGGCCCGCAGCTCGCGGCGACCACCGCGAGCTCTCCGGTCAGGGTCGCCTCGGCGGTGGCGGCGAAGGCCGCCGCCTCTTCGTGCCGGACGTGCAGCCACCGGATGTTGCCGTCGCGGCGCAGCGCGTCGGTGAAGCCGTTGAGCGAGTCACCCGGCAGTCCGTAGACGCGGCTGACCCCGCCCGCGACCAGGTGGGCGACGATCGTGTCGGCGACCGTGCTCACTACAGCGTCCGCAGGTCAGTGACGCTGTAGGACAGGGTGAACTGGAACCCCGCCCCGGTCCGCACGGGGTTGAGCGCGTGCAGCTCCTCGCCGGGTGCTTCGGGGAAGTTGAGTTCGCCGGTGCCGGCCCAGGCGTCGGTGATGGTCTGGTTGTCGTAGATGGCCATGACCAGTTCGTGCACGGCCGGCTTGTCCTGCTCGCCTGCCGACAGGTTCGGGAAGTGCCGCAGGTTAACCGTCGGGCGGCCGATCATCGCGCTGGTGTCGGACACCGCCGCCTGCAGGGTGACCTGCGCGTTGGCCAGCCGGTAGCCGGCCGTGGCGGCGGTGGCGCCGAACTTCCCGCCTGCGGCCAGCGCGGGGGCGGCCTGGTTGGGACCGGCGAACGTCCTGGTCTGGGCGACGGTGCCGAGCTTCTTGGGGAATCCCTGGATCCAGCCGCGGGCCATGGCGTGGTCGTTGTCGACGTAGATGTAGGGGCACCAGCTGACCGGGGTGTCCTGCCAGCGGGCGTCGAGGAGCACGAAGAACTCGTGATACTGGCTGCGCAGCGGGTCCAGGTACTCGTCGCGGGAGCCGTTGAACTGCCAGTCGATGAACATCGCGAGGCCGTGCCCGTTGCTGTCCGGGTCGGGGGTCAGCCCGTCGGGCAGGGTCGCGGCCGCGGCGGCGGGATCCGTCCAGAACTCGACCGCGACGATGCTCCCGGCGTAGTGCCACGGCGGCTTGGTCGCCAGGTTCGCGATCCCGAGCGGCGACAGCGGGACGGTGTACCCCTTGAGCATGAGTCTTCCTTCAGGTATCGGGTCAGCGGGCGAGGAACGGCAGCAGTTCGGCCAGGAACTGGCCGGGCTGCTAGAGGTGCGGGATGTGGCCGCAGTCGGGGACCACCACCCGCGTGGCGTGGGGGATATCCGCCACGGCGGCGGCGGAAAGCGCCGGGAAGTCGCCCAGCCGGGTGACCTCGGCCGGGGTCGCGTACGGTAGTCGACCAGCCCGAGCTGGTCCTCCAGGACCAGGTGGGTGACCCGGTCGGGGTACGTCAAGGTGAAGCGGGTCGCGGTCATGCCGCCGGTGGAGTGACCGAGCACGGCGACGTTCCCGACGCCGAGGTGATCAAGCAGGGCCGCGGTGTTCGCGGCCAGCAGCTGGAAGCTGTAGTGGATGTCGGGCTTGGGCGACTTGCCCCAGCCGATCTGGTCCGGCGCGACCACCCGGTACCCGGCCCCGGTCAGCGCCTCGATGACATTCTGGAAGTAGTAGCAGCCGAACGCCTTGCCGTGGATCAGCACGACCGTCTGACCGTTGGGCTCCGCGCGCGGCGGAATGTCCATGTATGCCATCGCGACCGGCTGCAGGTCATTGGTGAGCGGCAGGAACCGGACCGGATAGGGATACTCGTAGTCCTCCAGGCAGATGCCCAGAGCCGGCAGCGGAGCCGATGCCGAATCGGTCATGATCGAGTGCCTCCGGATGGATAAGGGCGACGTCCAGGTACCGGGACCTGCCGTACTCGCGCAGTTCACCACCGTTCGGCGCCGCGGCGAAGAAGGCGTGCGCTATCGAGACATCGGCGACGGCTATACCTGGCCAGCGCGGCGCATTGACGCGGCCGGTATAGCGAGCGCCTATGGCACCACAGTCACCGTCGCTTTTGTCGGCACGCGCGAGCCGAGTCACCGTGCCTATGAGGAAAGGCAGCTCGCTGCCTGGCCGACCACGGAAAGGACGCAGACAATGGGCAAGACCAAGGACGTCCGCGCTGCGGTCGAGGATGAGCTGATCTTCGATCCGCTGGTGGACGCGACCGATATCCGGGTGCAGAACTTGGGCGGGGAAGTGGCCTTGAACGGCACGGTGCCCAGCTACCCGCAGTACCAGGAGGCCGCCGCCGCCACCCGCCGGGTCGCCGGGGTGACCAGCGTGCACAATCACCTGGAGGTGGTGCTGCCACCGGGGGACGAACGCAGTGACCCGGCGCTGACCACCGCCGTCAATAACGCGCTTGACCTGACCATCACCGTTCCTGACAGCGTGGAGGCCACCGCGCGTAATGGCGTCATCACCCTGACCGGCACCGTCCAGTACGGTTACCAGCGGACCGCGGCCGCAACGACGGTGGCCGCGCTGACCGGGGTTCGCAACGTCAAGGACGACACCGATATCTCCTGGGACGCCGACCCGGTCGACGTGACCATCGCGGTGCAGGAGGCGCTGGACCGGAACGCGCTGATCCCCGACGACAGCGACGTGGCGGTGGACGCCGACGAGAACACCGTCACGCTGACCGGGCACGTGCGCACCTGGGCCGAGCACGACGCGGTGCTTGACGCCGCCTGGATGACCCCCGCCGTCTACGACGTCGACGACCAGCTCGTCGTCACCGGCTGACGGCGCCCGTCGCGGACGCCCTGCTCGACCCGGTCGCCCACGCTCTGGTCCACCTTCCGCAGGTAGTCGAAGGCGCGCAGCAGCACCGGCGCGGTGACGCCGTTAAGCAGCTGGGCGACGGTGTTGGCGACCAGCCGATCCCGCGCGGCGTCGTCCATCACCCGGCGGACCAGGGCGGTGGCCTGGCCGAAGTCGTCGTCGGCGGCGTGCGCCTCGAACGCGGTGCGCATGATGTCGCCCTCGGTGTACCAGCTCGGCGGGGCGTACCGCTCGGGATAGGCGCGCGGCCCGCCCTTGGAGTTCGGGAAGTACGCCGGGTCGGACCGGGGCACCACCCGCATCGCCCCGTCCTTGCTGTAGCTGTGCACCGGCGCGACCGGTGCGTTGACCGGGATCTGCTGGTAGTTCACGCCCAGCCGGTAGCGGTGCGAGTCAGCGTAGGAGAACATCCGGGCCAGCAGCATCCGGTCCGGGCTTGGCCCGATCCCCGGCACCAGGTTGCTGGGGGACGGGGCGAACTGCTCAATCTCGGTGTGGTTGTCGACCGGGTTGCGGTCCAGGGTGAACCGCCCCACCTCGACCAGCGGGTAGTCCGCGTGCGGCCAGACCTTGGTCAGGTCGAACGGGTTGTAGCGGTAGCCGGGCGCGTCATCGAACGGCATGATCTGCACGTACATGGTCCAGCTGGGGTGCTCGCCGCGCGCGATCGCCTCGAACAGGTCCCTGGTGTGGTAATCGTAATCGGACCAGACCAGGTCGGCCGCCTGCGCGTCGGTGAAGAATTCGATTCCCTGGTCGGTCTTGAAGTGGTACTTCACCCAGAACCGCTGGCCGCGCGCGTTGATCCACAGGTACGTGTGGCTTGAGTACCCGTTCATGTGCCGCCACGTCTTCGGCAGCCCGCGGTCGCCCATCAGCCACACCACCTGGTGCGCGGTCTCCGGCAGCAGGGTCCAGAAGTCCCACTGCATGTCGTTGGAACGCAGGTTGTTGTCGATGCGCCGCTTCTGCGATCGGATGAAGTTCTGGAAGTGAATCGGGTCCCTGATGAAGAACACCGGCGTGGCGTTGCCGACCATGTCGTAGTTGCCCTCGGCGGTGTAGAACTTCAGCGCGAACCCGCGCAGGTCCCGCCACAGGTCGGGGCTGCCGCGCTCCCCGGCCACGGTCGAGAACCGGGCGCCGAGCGGTGTCGTCGTGTTCGGCTGGAACAGCGCCGCCTTAGTGTAGGCGCTGACGTCCTTGGTGATCTCCAGCCGGCCGAACGCGCCGCTGCCCTTGGCGTGCGGCTGCCGCTCCGGGATGCGCTCCCGGTTCCACTGGGCCATCTGCTCGATCAGGTAGCTGTCGTGCAGCAGGATCGGGCCGCCCGCGCCCACCGTCAGCGAGTACTGGTCGCTTTCGACCGGGATCCCGGCATCGGTCGTCTGGATAGGCAGCTGCTCCTCAGTCATGCCCGTTGCCCCCTCTCGCGTGCCTGCGACCAGCCTCCCCGCCCCCTTGGTGAGCCGACCTCACCCGGTCTTGGTGAAACTCTGCTTTCCCCGCTCCCCTACCCGGCCCCCGGCCCACGCTTTCCCGGTCCCCACGCGTTTCCCGGTCCCCGCGCGCGAACACCAAAAATGCCCAGCATTTCCCCATATAAGCCGTCCGGGCGCGCCCTGTCACCGTCATCGGGTGTACTTTGCGGTGATATAAACCGGTAATAACACCCGATCATGATAGTGGGTAGATATATCCGAATCTTGAGCCTGCATTTCGCTGCTCACGTGCATCATCGCAGCGCACGTTCTCGGTGTGGGCGCGCGATGTTATCGTGGCCGGGTTCAGGCCAGGCGCGACCCGCCGGTTACGCCACCCGTTCGCCCTGCCGGTACACGCGGCGGATGACCGGCACCCGGCGTCCGCGCGGGTGGAGCTCGGTGGCCGGCAGGTCGTGCGGCTGTATCCGCACCAGGTCGGCGCGCTGGCCGACCGCGATCTCGCCCCGGTCGTCGAGGCCGACTGCCCGCGCGGGGTTGCCGCTGACCAGCCGCACGCCGTCGGCGAGCCCGAGCGCGCCGTCGGCGGCGAGCTGGAACACGGCCTGCAGCGGGCTCGACGGCACGTAGTCGGAGGAGAGGATATGCAGCAGCCCCAGCCCGAGCAGCTCGGCGGCGGCGACGTTGCCGGACTGGCTGCCGCCGCGGACGATGTTGGGCGCGCCCATGACGATGCGCTGACCGCGGGAGCCGGCCGCGTCGGCCGCGATCACGGTGGTGGGGAACTCGGAGATGACAACCCCGAGCGCGACCGACTCGGCCACGTGCTCCGGCGTCGCGTCATCATGGGTGGCGAGGGTGACGCCGCGCTCGGTCGCGAGCCCCGCGATCGCGCGGCGGTGGACGTCGGCGTAGCGCTCCGATCGTTCGAGCAGGGGGGTGACGAAGGCGTCCCAGCCGGACTCGGTGACGTTGCCCCGGCCGATCTGGAAGCGCTTGAACACCTCCAGGTCGGCGTACTGGCGCTGGCCCGGCGTGTGATCCATGAGGGAGACCAGGCGCACGTGCGGGTCGTCGGCGAACCCCGCGAACGCGTCCAGGCAGTCCGGCGCCGCGACCTCGCAGCGGACGTGGATCGAGTGATCGGCGCGCAGCAGGCCCGCGTCGACGGCCAGCTCGATCGAGTCCGCCAGGCGCCGGGCGGCCTCGACGGTGGCGTCGCTCTTGCCGAACCCGGAGCCGATGCGCACCGCGTCGAACACGGTGGTCGCGCCCGACGCCGTCAGCTGGGCGTCGCTGGCGAGCACGGCGGGCAGCGGATCCCACTGCACGGTCGGCCGCGGCGCGATGTGGTACTCGAGGTGGTCGGTGTGCAGCTCGACCACGCCGGGCAGCAGGTGGTCGCCCCCCAGGTCCTCGCCCGCCGCGCTCGCGCCGGAGCTGATGTCCGCGATCAGGCCGTCGCGGATCAGGACCGAGCCGTGCGGTAGTTCCTCCCGGCCGATGATGCGGGCGTTGCTGAGAATGGTTTCGCGCTTCATCGCGCTCCTTCGCTATCGGTCGCGGGAGTCGGCGCGCCCGGGTAAGCCCGCAGCGGATGCACCGCCCGCAGCGGATGCACCGCCCGCAGCGTGAACGGGGCGCCCGGCTCGGCCTCGGTGAACAGGGCAAGCGCGTCGACCGGCACGGTGGCGCCCAGCGACGCGGCGAACCAGCCCCTCAGGGTACGTTCGACGGCCGGCTGCTGAGCGGCGGGAATGCGGTCGGTGACGGTCAGGTGGAAGCGGAATTCGTCCAGCACGTAGGGGTACCCCCAGGCCTTGAGCAGCTCGCCCTGCCGGGGCGTGAGGGCCGCCGGGTCGCGGCGGGCGAGCTCGGCCTCGGTCGGCCGGGCGCGGAACCCGTCGAAGGCGGTCACGACCTCATCGGCCAGCGCGTAAAGCCCCGCCGCTTGCGCCATCGCCGCCGCCGCCTCCTCCGTCAGCCCTCCCACCGCTGCCTTTTCTCCTGCCCCTGCCCTTTCTCCTACGCCTGCCCTTTCTCCCACCGCTGCCCTTTCTCCCACTCTCGCCTCCTCCGGCGCTCCCGCACCGGGGATCAGGGCGAAGAAACCGCCCAGACGGCCGATGCGCAGCCGGGGGATCAGCACGCGTTCGCGGCCCTTGGCGAACTGCGCCAGGGCGGCGTCGAGTTCCTCGGGCGTGCGCCCCTCGGCCAGCCGGAACGGCGCCTTGAGGGTGCCGTGGAAGCCGTAGCGGCGCGCGCTGACGGTCATCGCGTCGATGGCCGCGCGCGTCCAGCCGGCCGGGACGGCCGGCCTGACCGGGTCCCCGGCGACGCTGCGGCCGAGCCACTGCTCCGCCCGCTCGCGCAGCAGCGCGGCGGCGGCGTCGGCCGACCCGGCGCCCGGCGCCGCGTAGATCGCGAACCGTCCGGTCACGCTGCCGCCCCGACGGCCGGCGCGAACGCCTCGACCTCCACCACCCGGTTGGCGACGGCCTCGCGCACCACCGCGTCGTGGAAGATGCCGAGCACGGCGGTGCCGCGAGCGCGTTTCTCGCGGATCAGCTCGACCACGACCTCGCGGTTGCGCGCGTCGAGCGCGGCGGTCGGCTCGTCGAGCAGCAGCAGCGGCAGCTCGCTGACGAACCCGCGCGCGATGTTCACCCGCTGCTGCTCGCCGCCGGAGAAGGTGACGGGTGACAGGGCCCAGAGCCGCTCGGGGATGCCGAGCCGGGTGAGCAGCCGCGCCGCGCGCTCGCGCGCTTCCGCAGCGCCGGTACCCCGGTGGACGAGCGGCTCGGCGACGACCTGGAGGGCGGGCACGCGGGGCACGCAGCGCAGGAACTGGCTCACGTAGGCCATCGCGTCGCGGCGGGCGGCGAGTACCTGGCGCGGGTCGGCGGCGGCGATGTCGACGCAGGGGGGCCGCAGCACGATGCTGCCGCGATCGACGGCGTAGTTGCCGTAGACCATCTTCAGGATCGAGCTCTTGCCCGCGCCCGAGGCGCCACCGAGCGCGACGCACTCGCCCGCGCGCACCTCGAAGGTGAGCCCGCGCAGTACGGCCAGGCGCTGGCCGCCCTGCAGGTGCATGGTGAAGGTCTTGTCGACGCCGGTGACGGCGAGAATCGGCGCAGTGGGCGTGTTCGGCGCAGTGGGCGTGGTCGGCAGGGTCACGGCCGGATCATCCTTGCAGGATCGAGGAGACGAGGAGCTGGGTGTAGGGGGCGCGCGGGTCGTCGAGCACCCGGTCGGTGAGGCCGGACTCGATCACGCGCCCGTCTCTCATCACCAGCGTGCGGTGCGAGATCAGCCGCGCCACCGCCAGGTCATGGGTGACGATGACCACGGCGAGGCCGAGTTCGGCCACGAGCGAGCGGATCAGGTCGAGCAGGCGCGCCTGCACTGACGCATCGAGCCCGCTGGTGGGCTCGTCCATGAACACCAGCCGGGGCGAGACCACCAGGTTGCGGGCGATCTGCAGGCGCTGGCGCATGCCGCCGGAGAAGGTGGCGGGGGTGTCGTCGATGCGGTCGACCGGGATCTCCACCCGCCGCAGCCACTCGGCGGCGGCGGCGCGGATGCGGCCATAGTGACGCCAGCCCGTCGCCATCAGCGGCTCGCCCACGTTGCCGCCCGCGCTCACGTGCATGCGCAGCCCGTCGGCGGGATCCTGGTGCACGAGGCCCCACTCGGTGCGCCACAGTCGGCGCACCGCGCTCTCGCTGAGCGAGGACAGATCCACCGCCGCGCGGTCGCCGTCGCCGTCGCGGTAGGGGTTGGCGTCGCCGTTGGGGTCGGCCAGACGGTAGCGGACGGTTCCCTCTGTCAGCGCCAGCCGCTGCGAGACCGTGCCGAGCAGGGTCGTCTTGCCCGAGCCGGACTCGCCGACGACGGCCAGCACCTCTCCCGGCCACAGGTCGAAGTCCACGTCACGGCAGCCGTATCGGTGGCCGTAGCGGTGCCCGGCGCCGCGCACCTCCAGCAGGGGCCGCTGTCCGATCACGCGCGTGCCTTCCCGGTGTCGGTGCCTGTGGTGACCTTGGTGCCGGTGCCTGTCGTGGTGTCGCTCGCCGCGGCAGCCCCGGCCACCGCGCGCTCGCAATGGTCGGTATCGGAGCAGACGAACATGGCCCCTCCCTTGTCGTCAATGATGACCTCATCGAGATAGACGCCGGCCGAGCCGCAGATCGCGCAGGGCTGGTCGAAGCGCTGCGGTTCAAACGGATGGTCCTCGAAGCCGAGGCTCTCGACGTCGGTGTAAGGCGGCACGGCGTAGATGCGCTTCTCGCGTCCGGCGCCGAACAGCTGCAGCGCCGGGCTGCGGTGCATCTTCTGGTTGTCGAAGCTGGGGATGGGGGAGGGGGACATGAGGTAGCGGCCCGCGACCATGACCGGATAGTCGTAGGCGGTCGCGACGTGCCCGTACTTGGCGATGTCCTCATACAGCTTCACGTACATGAGCCCGTAGTCGCCGAGCGCGTGCAGGCGGCGGGTCTCGGTCTCGCGCGGCTCAAGGAAGCGGAGCGGATCGGGGACCGGCACCTGGTAGACGATCGTCTGCCCGTCGGCCAGCGGCGTCTCCGGGATGCGATGGCGAGTCTGGATGATCGTCGCCTGGTCGGTCCGCGTCGTGGTGCCGACCCCGGCCACGGCCGCGAAGAACGAGCGGATCGACACGGCGTTGGTGGTGTCGTCGGCCCCCTGGTCGATGACCTTGAGCACATCGCCGCGCCCGATGATGGCGGCGGTCACCTGCACGCCGCCGGTGCCCCAGCCGCGCGGCATGGGCACCTCGCGCGAGGCGAACGGCACCTGGAAGCCGGGGATCGCGACCGCCTTCAGCAGCGCCCGGCGGATCATCCGCTTGGTCTGCTCGTCGAGGTAGCCGACGTTGTAGCCGGTGAGCCCGCCGCTCATGCCCGCGGCTGCGCTGCTGGGGCGGCTGTGCGCTCGCGGAACTCGGCCTGCAGGCGGCGGACCAGCCCGAGCTCGGCCTGGAAGTCGACGTAGTGCGGCAGCTTCAGGTGCTCCACGAAGCCCGCCGCCTGCACGCTGTCGCTGTGGCTGATCACGAACTCTTCGTCCTGCGCCGGGGCGACGATGCGCTCCCCGAGTTCGCCCGCCCGCAGCGCCCGGTCGACCAGCGACATCGACATCGCCTTGCGCTCGCCGCGCCCGAAGACCAGGCCGTACCCGCGAGTGAACTGGGCCGGGGTGTCGGCGTTGCCGGTGAACTGGTTGATCATCTGGCATTCGGTCAGCTCGATCCGGCCGAGGCAGACAGCGAACCCGAGCTCGGGCGGCTCGAACTCGACCTCGACCTCGCCGACGCGAATCTCGCCGGCGAACGGGTGCGTGCTCCCGAAGCCGCGCTGCGTCGAGTAGCCAAGACCGAGCAGGAACCCCTCGTCGGCGCGGGCGAGCGCCTGCAGCCGCCCGGCCCGGCTCATCGGGAACACGGAGGGCTCCCGGGTGAGGTCAGCGGGCTCCGGGTCGTCGTCGGCGGTGATGTCGTCCGGCTCGACCAGCGCGCCGGCGCCGAGCAGACTGATCACGCGGGGCATGTCCGCCTGCTCCCGCGCCCGTTCCCGCTCCTGCTTCCCGACCTCGTGATCGGTCGGGCCGCCGCCGTTGTCACGGTCGGCGAACAGCCGGTGGGTGTAGTCGAAGGTGGCGCCGAGCTGCTGGCCGCCTGGCAGGTCCTTGAACGTCGCCGAGATACGGCGCTGCGGTGGCAGCCCGGCCGTGTCCACCGGCCGCGTGTAGCCGAACCGCGGCAGGGTGGTCCGGTACGAGCGGACCAGCGTGATCGCCTCGAGCACGTCGCCCTGCGCCTGCAGGATGGCGCGCGCGGCCAGTTCGGGGTCGTACAGCGACCCCTCGGTCATGACCCGCGAGACCAGGACGCCGAGCTGGGCGGCGACGGCGGCCTGCTCAATACGCGGTAGCCGCGTGTCACCGCGCCCCTGCTTGGCCAGCAAGGCGTGGGCGTTGGCGATGGCGCGTTCCCCGCCCTTGACCGCGACGTACATCGGCTCAGTGCTCCTGTTCCTGGTGGGCGACTTCTGGCTCAGCGCTGCTCAGTCGGGTGGTGCGCGGCACGGCGGTGACCGAGTCAGCGTCCACCAGCAGTAGGTCGACGCCGCGCGGGAAAAACCCGGTGTTGCGACGCCACGCGGCAGCGAAGCCGTCGGGCGCCCACGGGGCGGCGAGCGTGGCGGTGCCGTCTATGCCGGGTCCGCGCGCGGTGAAGCGGGCCGTTCCGCCGCAGCGGCGGACGTCAAGCACGACCGTGGCGGACCGGTGCGGCGCTTCATCGGTGCCGAGCGCCAGGGAATCAAGCGACGGCAGCGTGGCCGGGTCGGCGATGACGAAGCCGGCCGAGGCGCTGTCGGCCCGGCCCGCGCCGGTGTGGAACGCGAGCCAGGCGGCGACCTCGGTGTCGCGGCCGAGTGCGCCCCCCAGCCAGACCGCGCACTCCTCGTCGAGCAGGGCGAGCGCGATCGCGGCGAGGCCGCGCCCGAGCGCGGCGGGCGGCTCGGCCGGCCCGGCCAGCGGGTAGCGGCGGGTGGGGTGGGAGAGCGCGTCGAGCACGGCCCGAAAGGCGCGCTGCGCGTCGCGCGCGGGGTCGGCGAAGCCGGGCGCGGGGAACGCGTTCGCGGTCATCCGTGCTCGCGGGCGACGGAGAAGAAGTCCACCGCCGTGCTGCGCGCCTCGGCCCGGCGGAGTTGGTCATGCTCGGCCTGCGCCTGCTCGAGCGGCGCGATGACCTCGGCCAGCACCCGCTCGCGCAGCCCCGCGACGGCCAGCAGGCCGTCGAAGATAGCGGCCAGCCGGGCCTGCTCGAGGTCAGTGCCGAGCACGTAGCCGGTGCCCACCGCATCGGCGCCAAGCGGCTCGCCGTGCAGCCGCACGGTCGCGCGGGTGACCGTGGCCTCCCCCAGGTTGAAGCGCTCCCCGCCGCCGCCGATGCGCGCCCGCACCATGACCAGGCCCGGCTCGGGGCCGCGGATCGCTTGCACCGCAGGCTTGGGTTGCCAGTTCCGCCAGGCGGCGGCGAGGGCCTCCGGGTCGGCCGCCGCGAGCGTGCGCATCCACCGCGGCCGGCCGGCGACGTCGCCGTCGGCTTCGGGCGGGAGCGTCGGTGCCGTCACCACATCCTCCGTTCAAGTTGTCCAATGATCTAGACAACTTCACGCTACCTCGCCGCCTGCCTGCGACGCCAGACCCAACCGGGTGACGATCAGGGCAGCGCCAGGTGAACGGCTCGGGAACGCGGTGGCCGGGCGAGTAGAGTCGCGGGATGACGACGGCGCGGAGCAGGCCACCCAGCGGATACTCTGCCTGGCGGCTCATCGCGGACGAGCTCCGTCGCGAGATCGTGAGCGGCGCGCGGCCGCCAGGGGCGAAGCTGCCCCCCGAGGGCGAGCTCGCCGAGCGCTTCGGCGTGCACCGCAACACCGTGCGTCAGGCCGTCGCCGCGCTGGCGGCCGAGCACCTCGTCGTCGCCCGTCGCGGCAGCGGGACGTTCGTCACCGAGCACACGGTACTGGTGCACCGCATCGGGGCGCGCACCCGCCTCAGCGACAGCCTGGGCCGTCGCGGTCGCGCCGCCGGCCGACTGCTCGAGTCCGTGATCGAGCCGGTGCCGCCCGCGGAGATCTCCGAGCGGCTCCTCCTCGGCGACGGCGCAGGCTTGCGGCTTGAGACCGTGGTGGCCGTCGACGGTCGTCCGCTGTCACGCGCGACCCATTGGTTCCCGGCCGACCTGGTACCAGGGCTCGGCGAGGGCTACGCCGTCACCGGGTCGATCACCGCCGCCCTGCGGGCCATCGGCATCGACGATTACGTGCGCGCCGCGACCACGGTCGCCGCCCGGCACGCGACGGCGACCGAGGCAGCCGCCCTCGGGCTGTCAGCCGGCTCGGTCGTGCTCGTCACCCGCTCCCTCGACACCTTGACTGACGGAACGCCGCTGCAGATCGGCATCGCCAGCTTCGTGGCCGAGCGGGTTGAGCTCGACATGGGGCACGCGGAGCTCGAGTGGGACGGGCAGGCCTAGCCGGCCGGCGAGGCAATCGCCAGGCGATCGGGCCGGGGATGGAGCCGGTGCATACCATCAAGTGGTGGAGGACGTCCGGGAGTGCGCGCAGTGCGGTACGCCGTTCACCCCCGGACGCGAGCACGCCCGGTTCTGCTCCCCGCGCTGCCGGATGGCCTGGAACCGCGAGCACGCCGGCGTGGCCGCCGCACCCGCGGTCGCGATCGACTGGTCCGTCATCGCGATGACCGAGGCGGCCGGGCGGCTCGCCGTGGCCGGGGCGTGGGACCTGCAGCGGGTGGCGTCGGCCGTGGCCGAAACGGTGTGGTGGGTCACGCTGGTGGACGCGACCCTGGTCCGCTATCACCCCCGAGATTACGGGACCGCGCTGGCCGGCACGACCGTGCGGCGGCGGAAGACCGAGGGGACCCTGGAGGGTCTCCGGTATGTGCGTAACCAACTCGGCAAGTCCGTCGACCCGGCCGAGTTCGTCCGCCCCGCCGTTGGCGACGAGGGTGACGCCGGCTGGGCGTGGCGCCCGCTGCCCGAGCCGCGGCTCGAACGGCTCGCGCCGCGGGCACGGCAGTGGGAGCTGAGCCGGTACCACGCCTACCAGGGGCGGCTGGCCGAGCGCGACATCGCGCGGACCTTCGCCCGCTGCACGGAGTTCCTCGCCCAGGCCGCAGGCCTCGTCGGCCGCAGCGCGGCCGGGTGACCATCAGCTGACCGGGCTGCGTTCTCCAGCGTCGTGACCGCGCCCGCCGCGATCGCGTCCAGGCAGGACGCCACTCGTCTGGCCAGCAGCGGCAGGAGCCGGCGGGAGTTGAGGTTGCCCGGGAAATCACGCACGCGCTGACGCCGTAGACCAGTCACCGCGTGCTGCTCGCGAATCGCAGCACCCCGATGCGAAGGGGTCTCTTCGCCGTGCCTCCGTTCCTGCTGTCCTGTCTTGCCTATCTGTGCGTCGCGCTGCCCGGGTCCACCCTGGGGCTGCTGTGGCCGTCGATGCGCATGAGCATCCACCAGCCAGTTGGCGCTCTGGGGATCATGCTCGTCGCCGGGGCCGCCGCCTCGGCCGTGTCCAGCGCCGCGACCGGCCGGCTCCTGCGCACGATACCTCCCGGCCTGCCGCTCGCCATCGGCGCGGCCCTCGTCAGCCTGGCCCTGGCGGTCGAGGCGGCGGCCGACGCGCTGTGGCTGATCGTGATCGGAAGCGCGGTGTTCAGCGTCGGCTTCGGCGCGATCGACACCGCGCTCAATGTCTACGCCGCCGCGCAGTTCGGGCCGAAAGCCATCAACTGGATGCATGCCAGCTACGCCCTGGGCGCGACCCTCGGTCCGCTGCTGGTCACCGCCCTGCTAGCTGCGGGCGCGGACTGGCGCGCGGCGCTGGCGTCGATGGCGGTGGCGGCCGCCGCGATCGCCGTGCTGGCGGCGCTGGCCGGGCGCCGGTGGCACGTGCCGCCCGCCGCCGCCCCGGCGCCGGACGGGGCCGACGTTGCCCCTCATCGTCGCGCCCTCCTGCCCCGTGTGCTGTTCAGCGCGGTGGAGACCGGGGTCGAGTCGGCCGCTGGCATCTGGGGGTACGGGTTCCTGACGGCCGGGCGCGGGCTGTCACCGGTCACCGCGGGCATCGTGGTGTCGGCGTACTGGGCGATGATGTTCGTCGGCCGCATGCTGCTCGGCCCGGTGGCGCAGCGCGCCGGGGCGGCGCCCGTACTGGCGATCGCGGTCGTCGGTGTGCCGTGCGGGGCGCTGCTGATGACGCTGCCGCTGCCGGCGGGATTCGCGGTCGCCGGGCTGCTGGTGCTCGGCTTGGCCGCAGCCCCGGTGTTCCCGCTGATCACGCTGGTAACCAGCGGTCCGGGTGGCGGGGACGCGGCGGCGGTCGGCCTGCAGGTGGCCGCGTCAGCCGTCGGCAGCGCCGCCCTCCCCTCGGGAGTGGGGCTGGCCGTGGGCGCGTTCGGAGCCTGGACGGTCGCCCCGTCGCTGCTGACGCTCGGCCTCGCCATGGGCGTCGTCTACTGGACAGCGCTGCGCTAGCCCACGGCCGGGTTCCCGGATCAGCGGCCGGCCGGCCTGCGCGGCTCCCAGTCGGTGTCGGCCGCCATCCGCCAGGTCAGCGGGGTGACCGAGGCCACCTGGTCGCGGACGACCGCGTGGATGTCCGTCCCTGGCTCCAGCGTGTCCCAGTCGACGACTACGTCCACCGGGAACTGGTAGGGCTGGTCGAGCGGGCGGGCGGAGCCGGCCCGGCGGCGGACGTAGTAGGGCTGGCGGCTCTGCGCCGTCTTGCGCAGCTCGGTGCCGGTCGTAGCGCTCTGCGGCACGTTCAGGTTGAGCACCGACACGCCCTCTGGCAGCCCCTCCGCCAGCACCTGAGCCGCCAGCAGGCGGGTGAAGTGCCTGGCCGCGGTCCAGTCGACGGCGCCGAAGGTCCGCCACTGGTTGACCTGGACGGTGACCGACACGGCGATGCCAGGAACGCCGTGGGCGCCCGCCTCCATGGCGGCGCCGACGGTCCCGCTGACCCCGATCGATCCGCCGATGTTCTCGCCGTAGTTGACCCCGCTGACGCACAGCGCGACCGGCCGGTCCGCCAGTTCGAGCACCGCGTGCGTCACCGCCAGCGCCGGGGAGGCGCTGACCGCGTACGCGGTCACGGCGCGCCCGCCGACGGGCACTTCGACGCGCTCGATCACGCCGGTCCCGGCGCCGTGGGCGAAGGCGCGGCTCATGGAGGTCTGCTGGTTCGCGGGCGCGACCAGCAGCAGGTCCCCGAGACCGGCCACGGCCTCCGCCGCTGCCAGCAGCCCGGGCGACCGTATCCCGTCGTCGTTGGTGACCAGGATCAGCGGTGGCGGAGGCACGAGCGAAAGCCTAGCCACCCGCAGGCATCGGGAAGGTCGACAAGCCCCAGCTCCTGAACGGACGGTGGTTCGGGCCTCGCCCGGCCAGCCCCTGCGCTGCGCTTGGCAACCGCCCGGTGGCCGACCTCGCTCGCGCCACCGGCGATCCCTCGTGGTCGACGCGGTGCTCACCTGACCGCTGGAAAAGTTAATGTCCGGCAAGTTATCTGACCGTTTGCTGGACGACGGCAACCTTGTGGCTGAGATCTCCGTCTAAGTTTTCGGTGTGCAGCTTGCGCTGCGGGGGACTCCCGGCGCGAGAGACTGAGTCCGTGGTGGGACGTAGCCAAGTGACGGGAGACAGACAGATGGCCAGCACCGTCTTCACGGGCATGTGGGCCATTGTGCTCGCGGTGCTCATGTCGGTTGGCGGCGCCGGCGCCGCGTCATCGGCACGAGTATCAGCGGCAGCGTCCTGGGCGGCACGGTCAGCAGCACCGTCGTCACCCACTGCGCCCACGAGCGCTCTCAGGGCCGAGGCCGCCCCGCCCGGCCGGGTCAAGATCCCCGGCCCGGCGGTGTCCGCTCCCGAGGCCATCGCCGCGGCCAGCGGTCGCGTCTGGGTCGCCAATTCGCTCTATCCGCTGACGGGTAATGCCCGGGGCTGGGTCACCGAGCTCAGCGCCAAGACCGGCACCCTGATCAGGGTGATCTCGGCCCCACGGGACGGGCTCACCGACCCCGAGGCCATCGCCGTGGCCGGGAACCGGGTCTGGGTGGTCAACTCGTTCGGCAGTTCGGTCACCGAGCTCAACGCCGCCACCGGCGCGCTGATCCGGGTCATCACGGCGCCGCGGTATCAGCTCAGCGGTCCCGGGGCGATCGCGGTGGCCGGGAACGACGTCTGGGTGGCCAACGCGGGCAACGACGCGCTGACCGAGATCGATGCCGCCACCGGCGGGCTGATCCGGGTCATCGCGGGTAAGCAGTACCAGCTCAACAGCGGCGGCTTCTCCGTCGCGATCGCCGTGAGCGGGAACCGGGTCTGGGTTCCCAACGCCAACGGTGATTCTGTGACCGAGATCGACGCCGCCAGCGGCGCGCTGATCCGGGTCATCGCGGGCCCGCGCTATCGGTTCAGCAGCCCGGTCGAGGTCGCCGCGCGCGGGAATTGCCTCTGGGTCGTCAGCAGCACCTCTGACAACAGCTCCGTCACCGTGATCAACGCGACCACCGGCGCGCTGATCAGGGTCATCTGGTCACTGCCGAACTTCGCGTTCGGGATCACCCCGGCCGGGGGCGGCGCCTGGCTGGTGACCAACGTCGGCGTCAAGGGGGTCGGCGACAGCGGCCCCGACGGCTCGGTGGCCGAGCTACGCCCCACGTCCGGACAGCTGGTCCGCGACATCTCGGACCAGCCGCTCCGCAGCAGCAGCCCCGGCGGTGCCATCGCCGCCGAAGGGACCCGCCTCTGGGTGGCGGGCACGTACTTCTACCGGTCCGGCGGCTGGGTCACCGAGCTCAGCGCCACGACTGGCGCGCTGGTCCACGTCATCTCCGGCTAGCCGCAGCCAGGTGCGGCCCGCGGCCAGCGCGGCGCGGCGATCGCCGAGTTCACCCGCCCCCGGTCACGTGGCAAAATCTTCCGCCGCCATGCCGTAGGCTCCGGAGATCCTCACGCCGCGCCCGCCTCACACCCCCAACGCGCTCCACCCCGACGCGCCCGACTCCGACGCGAGAAGGGTGACCAGAGGCGCCAGAGATACCAGAGAGGCAGCCGCATGGCCGTCACCAGCGAACAGGTCGCCGCCCTGCCCAAGGCCGAGCTGCACCTGCACATCGAGGGGACGCTCGAGCCCGAGCTCGCGCTCGAGCTCTCCGCCCGCAACGGTGTGCCGCTGTCCTACCGTGACGTCGCCGCGCTGCGGGGAGCGTACTCGTTCAGCGACCTCGGCTCGTTCCTCGCCCTGTACTACGAGTGCATGGCGGTGCTGCGGACCGCGGCGGACTTCGCCGATCTCGCCGCGGCGTATCTCGCCCGGGCGCGGGCGGACGGGGTCAGGCGGGTGGAGATGTTCTTCGACCCGCAGGTGCACCTCTCCCGTGGCGTTCCGCTGACCGAGGTCATCGGCGGGCTGCGGCAGGCGGCCGACCGCAGCGCGCAAGCCGGCGGCCCCGAGGTCGGGCTGATCGCGTGCTTCCTGCGCGACCGCGGCCCGGCCGACGCCGCCAGGACGCTGGAGGCGCTGGCCGACCACGCCGGCCAGCTGCTCGCGGTCGGGCTCGACTCGGCCGAGGTCGGCTACCCTCCGGGCGACTTCGCCGAGGTCTTCGCGGCCGCGCGCGGGCTCGGGCTGCACGGCGTCGCGCACGCGGGGGAGGAAGGGCCGCCGGAGTACGTCTGGCAGGCCATCGACCTGCTCGGCGTCGCCCGCGTCGATCACGGCATCCGCAGCATCGAGGACCCCGCGCTGCTGCGCCGGCTCGCGGCCGACGGCACCGCGCTGACCGTGTGCCCGCTGTCCAACGTGCGGCTCCGCTGCGTCCCCACGATCGCGGCGCACCCGCTGCCTGCCCTGCTCGACGCCGGGGTCAAGGTCACCGTCAACTCCGACGACCCGGCCTACTTCGGCGGGTACATCGGCGACAACTACCTCGCGCTCGCATCCGGGCTCGGTCTCGGCCTGACCGACCTCGCCGCGCTCGCGGCCAACTCCCTAGACGCCTGCCTGTACTAGGACCCAGGCCCGGGTTGGGCCATCATCGTGTGCCGTTGGGGGCTCCATACGACCCGAACGGCACACGATCATGACCCTGCGGCGTTGCCGTCGGCGTCACGGAGCTCGTCACCCCGTCACCCTACGGATAACCGGGCAAGCGCGGTAAAAATCCTAGTAAGTTGATTGATAAAGTCTTCTTATCGCTTCCGATCAGGGATCGTCGTTGGACGCGGTGTCGTGCCCGGTCCTACGTTGGGGGTATGGCCCCGATCACCACAGCTCAGCCCAGCATCACCAGCCAGTTCCGCAGTAGGCCGCTCCGCATTGACGAGCAGCGCATCCAGCCCGACCCGTCCTTCGCGGATCCGGCCGACGAGCGCCTGCACCGCAAGCAGCAGCTGGCGGCCGCGTTCCGGGTCTTTGCCGCGTTCGGTTACAACCTCGGCGCCTCCGGCCACATCACCGCCCGGGACCCCGAGCTCCTCGATCACTTCTGGGTCAACCCGCTCGCGGTGCCGTTCGCACAGATCCGCGTCTCCGACCTCCAGCTGGTCAACCACCTGGGGGAGATCGTGATCGGCGACCGGCCGGTCAACACGGCCGCCTTCGCCATCCACTCCCAGCTCCACGCGGCCCGGCCGGACGTTATCGCGGCCGCGCACGCGCACGCGGTGCACGGGAAGGCGTGGTCGACGCTGGGGCGGCTGCTCGACCCCATCACCCAGGACTCCTGCATCTTCTACGGCAGTCACTCGCTCTACGACGACTTCAACGGCGTCGTGCTCGACGAGGCCGAGGGCAAGCGGGTGGCGGCCGCGCTCGGCCCGACCAACAAGGCCGTGATCTTGCAGAACCACGGGTTCATCACCGTCGGCCGGTCGGTCGAGGAGGCCGCCTGGCTGTTCATCACCGCCGACCAGAGCGCGCACGCCCAGCTGCTGGCCGAGGCGGCGGGCACCCCCAAGCTGATCCGCCCCGAGGTCGCCGAGCCGCTCGGGCGGACCCGGGCCTTCGGCGGCTTCAGCTTCCGCCCGTACTACGACGTCATCGTGGCCGAGCAGCCCGACCTGCTGGACTGACGGCAGGTCCTGCGCCGACGTGAAACGCGCTGTCGAGGGCGGGCGGAATTTCCAGTACCGGCGGCGGAACTCGTCCGCCTCCCGTCCGGCCAGATCCGCCAGTTCAAGGACGGTCTCAGCAGGCAGCGGGGCCGAGATCACCTCGCCGAAGTCGGACAGGAGCCAGCGCGTCATGGCGTTCCCTCAGATCTGGCCGGAGCGGCTGGTCCTTGCGGAGCGTCGCGCAAGGCACGGGACAGCAGGGTGCCAGCGGCCACGAACGCGGTCAGGAAGGGCAGCAGGCCGAGTGCCAGCGGTAGGGAGGCGAGTGCCGCCCTGAACCGCCTGAGCAGCCGGTTGCCCGACAGCCGCACGGTGACGGGAGGCAGACGGCGTGTCGGTCGTCGGCCGCGCGTCAGCGACCGGATGACGTGCGGGATATGCGCCGTCCAGGAGGCGAACAACAGTCCGTGCGCCACGAACACGGCCGTCACCGCGACGCGCGGCGAACGACTCCTGGCCGGCCGGGCGCGGTGCGCGATCACCAGCGCGGGACTAGACACGCCGGACCTCGACCGCGGCGGCCTCGAGCTGCGCCAGCGGCTGGCTGGGGGCGGACGAGTCGGTCACCACGATGTCGAACGCTGACACCGCGGCGACCACCGCCAGGGCCGATCGCCCGAACTTGGCGCCGTCGGCGACGAGGATCCTCCGCCCGGCCGCCGCGAACAGCGCCTGCTTCACCGCCGCGTCACCAAGATCGTGCGCCATGACGTGCCCGTCGGCGGAGATTCCGCAGCAGCCAAGCACCACCGTGTCGAACCGCAGTGCCTCGATGCTGGCCCGGGCGAGCGGGCCGACCATCGCCAGCTCGCCCGGGCGGGCTTCGCCGCCCGGCATCATCAGGCGCACCGAGGCCGAGCCGGCCAGCGCCATCGCGGCATGCAGTGACAGCGGCATGGCCGTGAGCCGTCGGCCGGCCAGCGCGCGGGCGACTTCAAGGACGGTGGTGCCGCTGTCCAGCCCGACCGCCTCGCCATCGGCAATCAGGCCCGCGGCAGCGCTGGCGATGCGCTTCTTGGTGTCGAGTGAGTCGAGCTCCCTCATGGCGAACGGCAGCTCCTCGCCGCGCATCATCAGGTTGACGGCGCCGCCGCGTACCCGCGGCAGTCTGCGTTGAATTGAGGTTTCTCGTGCGTCCCGTAGGGGACGAGTTGACTACGAGAAGTAATATAATCGTATCTCTTCGTGTTTGTGGTGACCTTCGAGAGGGGCGGCATGGCAGTGGCGCGCATGCCGACGGGTGGAGCTCACCCGATGGCGGGCCGGAGCCCGTTCCCGCCGATCGCTGATTACGGGTTCCTGTCCGACTGCGAGGTGTGCGCGCTCGTCGCGCCGAGCGGGAACGTGGAGTGGATGTGCCTGCCCCGGATGGATGGCCCCAGCATCTTCGCCGCGATGCTCGACCGAGGCGCCGGGACGTTCCGGCTCGGGCCGGCCGACGTCGTCGTCCCGGCCGGACGGCGGTACCTGCCAGGGACGATGGCGCTGGAGACGACCTGGGCTACCCCAGGCGGCTGGGCCGTGGTCCGTGACGTCCTGCTGATCGGGCCGTGGCGTCACCACGACCGAAGATCCGACACGTACCACCGGGTGCCGGAGGATCACGCGGCCGAGCGGGTGCTGTTGCGCACGGTCCAGTGCCTGAACGGCGCCATCGACTTCGTGCTCGAATGCGAGCCCGCCTTCGACTACGGCCGCAAGCGAGGGACCTGGCATCACACCGGCAGCGGTTACGGGCACGCGGAGGCCCGGCTGGGCGATGAGACGCAGTTCCGCCTGACCACGGACTTGAACCTGGGGTTCGAGGGCCCGCGGGCGATCGCCCGGCGTCGCCTGCAAGCGGGGGAGCAGGTGTTCTGCGCGCTGTCGTGGGACGACGGGAGTCCGCCAGAGACCTTCGACGAGGCGCACCAACGGCTCTTCCGGACCACGGATTTCTGGCACGAGTGGATCAGCCGCGGCGATTTCCCCGACCACCGGTGGCGCGGTTACCTGGAGCGCTCCGCGCTGACGCTGAAGGGCCTGATCTACGCGCCGACCGGAGCGCTGCTGGCCGCGGCGACATCATCGCTGCCGGAGACGCCGGGCGGAGAGCGCAACTACGACTACCGCTACACCTGGCTGCGCGATTCCACGTTCATGCTCTGGGGCCTGTACACGCTCGGCTTCGACCGGGAGGCCAACGACTTCTTCTACTTCATCACCGACGTAGCCGAGGGCCAGGACGACCTGCAGATCATGTACGGGATCGGCGGGGAACGGGAGCTGGCCGAGCAGACCCTGGATCACCTGTCCGGCTATGACGGCGCGGGTCCGGTTCGCATCGGCAACGGCGCCTGGGGCCAGCGCCAGCACGATGTCTGGGGGGTGCTGCTCGACTCGGTCTACCTGCACACCCAGTCCCGTGACGGGCTGGACGAGCGCCGGTGGCCGATGCTGGTGCGTCAGGTCGAGGTCGCGATCGAGCAGTGGAAGGACCCCGACCAGGGGCTGTGGGAGGTCAGGGGGCCGGCCAAGCACTTCACCGCCTCCAAGGTGCTGTGCTGGGTGGCGGCCGACCGCGGCGCGAAGCTGGCCGAGATGCGCGGCGACGCCGACCATGCCCGCAACTGGCGCAAGGCAGCCGACGAGATCCACGCCGACGTCTGCGCCAACGGCCTCGACGAACGGGGGGTTTTCTGCCAGCACTACAGCACCAACGCCCTGGACGCCTCGCTGCTGCTGATCCCGCTGCTCGGATTCCTGCCGCCGGATGACCCCCGGGTGCGCGCGACCGTGCTGGCCATCGCCGACGAGCTCACCGTGGACGAACTGGTCCTGCGCTACCAGGTCGAGGAGACCGACGACGGCTTCGAGGGAACGGAGGGGACGTTCACGATCTGCTCGTTCTGGCTGGTCTCGGCGCTGACCGAGATCGGCCAGGTGGAGCGCGCGCGGGCGCTGTGCGACAAGCTGCTGTCCTACGCCAGCCCGCTGTCGCTGTACGCCGAGGAGATCGATCCGCACTCCGGGCGCCACCTCGGGAACTTCCCGCAGGCGTTCTCGCATCTGGCGCTCATCAACGCCGTCATGCACCTGATCCGCGAGGACGAGGGCGGCGCCGCTGCCGTACCCCCCGGGCTCAACCTTCGCCCGGAAGCCGCCGTCGTCGACCCTGACGAACCGATCTAGTGCCGGTGGGCGGGTCGCAAAGGTACCCTAACCTGCATGAATCCTCCCAAGGAGATCTCGCCGGAGTACGCCGAGAGCCTGGTCGGCCTGCTCTGCATGATGGGTGACCTTGATCGCGAAGCGCTGGGTTTCCTGGTCGGCCACATGGCCTCGAAGAACCTGGACCTCGCGATCGAGGCGTACGCCGCGCTGATGGCGACCGAACTGCCTTCAGTCGGTGGCCTCGCGAGTGGGGCGATGGTCGGGTCGGTGCGGATGAGGACAGTGCCAGCCAAGTCCGCGATGTACTAAGTTCCGCGTATGGATCCTACGGTCGTCGCCGCGTGGATCGCCGCCGGCGTCAGCGTTCTGACCCTGATGGGCACCCTGGCTGCGCAGTATTTCGGACGCCGCGGAACCAAGGAAGACGCCGAAAAGGCGTTCGCCGAACAGCGCGATCAACTGAATGAGACGTTGAAGGCGCAGAGCGAGCACCTGGACCGGACGCTCGATGACCAGCGAACCAGGACGCTTAACGAGCGATTCGCCACGGCGGCTGAGCACCTGGGTAGCGACAAGCCAGCCGTGAGGCTGGCCGGAGTCTATGCCATGGCTGGCCTGGCTGATGACTGGGAGGAGAACCGGCAAACCTGCGTCGACGTGATATGCGCCCATCTGCGCATGCATTATGAGCCAGATCCCGGCCCAGACGCTCCCACGCCGCGGCGACTCGCCTTCCAGGCCATCCGAGAGGTTCGCCACACTGTCATTCGGGTCATCACAGCGCACCTCCAGGAAAACGCCGCAGTGTCATGGCAAAGCCTGAACCTCGACTTCACCGGCGTCGTCTTCGACGGCGGCGACTTCACCGGCGCCCGATTCTCCAGAGGCAGAGTCAGCTTCACCAATGCCGAGTTCACCGGTGGCACGGTCAACTTCATTGGGGCTCGGTTCACCGGTGGCACGGTAAACTTCAACAGAGCCGGGTTCTCCGGCGGCAGGGTCGACTTCAGCGATGCCCGGTTCTCCGGCAGCCTGGTTAGCTTCGACGGCGTCCGGTTGACCGGAGGCACCATCGACTTCCAATACGCCCGGTTCTCCCGCGGCCAGATGGACTTCAGCAACGCCCTTTTCTCCGGAGGCACCGTCGACTTCCGCGGCGCCCAGTTCTACGGCGGCCTAGTCCACTTCGACAACGTCCGGTTCACCGGAGGTACCGTCGGATTCAGGGCATCCGGCTTCTCCGGAAGTCTGTTTTACTTCAACAGAGCCGAGTTCTCCGGCGGCACGGTCGACTTCAGCCGGGTCCGCGATTGGTCAACCCCGCCCGAATTCCCCTGGACAAACACACCACCAGTAGGCGTCAAACTCCCTCCTTCCGGAGCAGCCTAGTCACTTCCCATGGGTTCGGCGGGCCACAACGGGCCCGCTTGTTCCATCACCGGCCTCACCCAGAGCGGACGCTCTCCTGGAGGCTGAGGTACTCCCTGAGATGCTCAGGCCGGTCTCCTCGCGCACCTCGCGGCGCACGGCCTCCTCGACGGTCTCGCCGTGATCGGCCATGACCTGACGGCCTAGGTCGCAGCGGGGTTGTGTCGCACGCCGTCGCCGACCACGGCGTGCCCGTAGGTCTCGCTGAGCGCCGCGAGGTCGGGTTCGCCGAACGTGTCGCGCATCGCCAGGAAGGCCCTGACCTTCTCCTCGCCGAACCGCCGAAGGCGGGCGGCGCACGCCGACGCCGTTCGGAACACCGGGGGAGTCGTCTTGGAGTGGAAATTGTCCGCGTACATGACGAGCCGCTCTTCGCCGCTGTCGGCCAGGTAATCGGCGGGCGGAATCGGGAGCCGCTGCGCGAGTACGTCGTCGCGGCTGATCCCGACTCCGATGTGGTGGGACGCGAACCGGCAGATGGCCTCGGGCAGCCCCTCCTCGCGCAGGAGCTCGTATCCGAGCACCCCGTGGCGGATGTAGTTCGCCTGGTCGAGGCGGCCCGCGTCGTCGTACAGCCGGTACACCCCGACGTCGTGCAGCAGGCTGCCCGCCCGCGCCAGGTCAATGTCAACGCCGAGACCGGGTCCGGGCCGGGAGCAGAGCTGCTCGGCGATGGCGCGCACGATCACGCAGTGCGTGTAGACGAGGTCAAGCGCGCCCGCCGTCGGCGCGTGCTTCTCGTGCAGGGCCAGGATTTCCTGCTCGGTCGGGATCCGCATGCCACCGCAGCGTACCGTCCGAGGCGGGCTGATCACTCCGGGCGCGGTCGCGTTGACTCTCGTCGACCGGACATGCTAGTTTTTATTAGCAGGTGCTAGAAAGGCTGCTGTGAATACCTCCGACCTAACCGGTGACGACCTGCTGCAGATGCTCGCGACGCTGGCCAACCCGCATCGGCTCCGGGTTATCGCCGCCCTGGCGGCGGAACGCAACTACGTGAGCCGGCTTGCCCGTGAGCTGAACATCAGCCGCGCCCTGCTGCAGGTCCACTTGCGGAAGCTGCAGGCCGCCGGGCTGGTGTCGGCCGACATCGAAGTATCAGAGGACGGGAAGGCAATGAAATTCTACGAAGTGACGCCGTTCGCGCTGCAGTTGACGCCACAGACGATCATGGCGGCGGCACGGACACTGCACGCGAACAACGACCTTGACGCGGAGGCGCGGCGATGAGGTTCTCCGCCACTGACGTCCTGGCGCTGGTCGCCATCGTCGCGGCCGCGGTCGTCGTCGTGGTCTGGGTCACGTCCCGGCTCCCCGGGGCCGCACGGCAGACTAAAGCGCAGCTGGCCCTCGGCCAGGAATACCGCGGCCTGGCCGAGGAGTTCCGCCGGCTGAGCGACATGGCGATCACCGCCCAGGAGCACGTTGACCTCAGGCTGACGGACCTCGGCGTGCGGGTGGACTCGATCAAGGACGACCTGGAAAAGATGCAGCGCATCCTGAAGGAAGTCGAATAGGCCAGCCGGTCCCTATCTTGGAGGAGAAGTGCTAGACGTCGACAAGCGGTCAAGCGTCACGGTGGTCCGGCTCCAGCACGGGAAGGTCAACGCCCTCGACCTTGAGCTGCTGCGGGAGATCACCGCGGTCCTGCGCGAGCTGGATCCGAACGGGGCCGTGGTTATCACCGGGTCAGGAACGGTTTTCTCGGCCGGCGTCGACCTGCGCCGGATCGTGGAAGGCGGACGGCCGTACGTTCGCGAGTTCCTTCCCGCCCTCTCCGAGGCCTTCCTGGCGATCTTCGATCATCCGGGCCCGGTGCTGGCCGCCGTTGACGGGCACGCGATCGCCGGCGGCTGCGTGATCGCGGCAGCGTGCGACGTGCGGATCATGTCCGGAGGGAGGATCGGGCTGGCCGAGCTGAGCGTCGGCGTTCCCTTCCCGTCGGTCGCGATGGAGATCCTCCGCCACGCGATCGGGCCCGCCGCCGGTCATCTGGTGCTCACCGCCGGGCTGCTCGACCCGACGCAGGCGCAGTCCGTCGGCCTGGTCCACGAGGTCACCGGACCGGACGTCCTGCTCGACGCGACCGTTGACCGGGCGCAGCAGATGGCGCAGGTCCCGGCCGAGGTGTTCGAGTTCAGCAAGCGGCAGCTGCAGCAGCCCGCACGGGCCCGCCTGGCGGGAGGAGACGGCGATGATGAGGCGGTCCTGGCGATGTGGTCGTCCGACCACACCCTCGACGCGATCGCCCGTTACCTCGAAACGCTCAAGCGGCCCCGATAGCCTTCGTTAGCGTAGGGGCATGATTACGGCGGCGGATGTGCGCGCGGTGGCCCTGTCGCTGCCTCGCACCGAGGAGCACCTGATTCGGGACCACATCAAGTTCCGCGTCGGCAAGGTCGTCTACGCCTCGATCTCGCCCGACGAGCTGACGATGGGGTTCGGCTTCCCGAAAGAGCAGCGGGCCGCCCTCATCGCCGCCGAGCCGGATAAGTTCGCCCTGCCGCGCCTCTCCGACCAGCGGTTCCACTGGGTTCACGCCCGCATGGCGGTGCTCGATCCTGACGAGATGCGGGAGCTGATCATCGACGCCTGGCACATGGTCGTCCCGAAGAAGGTCGCGGCCGCGCACCTGTCTACCGGCGACGCCTAACGCCGCTGCACGAGGACACCCAGGCGAAGCAGCAGATCATCGCGACGCTCGCGTATAACAGCAAGAAGCGTGGAAAGCGGAAGCGCGCCGGGGGGTGCGTGGCGCTCCCGTCTCCCGAACGCACGCGTGGCTGCGCCTGCCAACCCATGGCTTCGGCCTCAGCGGGCGAGCCCGAGATCGTTCTGGTACCGCCCCCCGTTCGGTCGTGGTGGCGATCGCCCCGGCCGACGGGTAGAGCAGCTGGCCTTCCCCGTGACGGTGGGCGGGGAGTGGCTCTCCGTGGATCAGCTTGGCCGCGTCCTCGGTCGGTAGCAACGGCACGTGGCGGGTTTCCGGCATCGCCCACCACGATACCGGATCTACGCTAGCTGCGCCTCTTCGGCTTCGGTCACCGGGACGTCGGCCCAGCGGGCGGCCTCGGCCAGCGCGCCGTCGAGCAGCTGCAGGTCGCGCAGCGCCAGCTGGGGGCGGCTCAACGGGGCGTCATCCGGCAGCATGTCAGCGACCTGCGCGAACAGCGACGCCGAGCGGACATAGCGGGTGCCGTCCGGGGTCCCGCCGGCGGCGAGGGCGGTGGTGATCGCGGCGATCGAGTCGTCGAGCCGACGCCGGGCGGCGGCGAGTTCCGCGCTGGCGGCGGCGTCGAGCTCGACGTACCGGGTGGACGCGTCGAGCAGCAGGTTGCGCGCGTAGTGCCGGGCGGCGACCGTGACCGCCAGGAAGCCGGCCGTGCGCGCGATGAAGGACGAGCCCGGCAGCCAGCCGCCGAACGTCGCCACCTGGGTGGTGAACTCGGCCGGCTCATAGGCGCTGTCGTCCGGTGCCTGCCCGGCCGGGTACCGGCGGAACGCCCGCAGCGCGACGGCGAAGTCGGTGACCGACGCGGCGAACCGGTGCAGGAGGACGCGGCCGTCCGCAGTAAGCCCGGTCCGTTCCTCATCATGATCTTCGAGCAGCTCCCGCAGACCGGCGGCGGCGTCGAGGACGGCGGTGAAGTCCGCGTCGCGGATGCCCGCCAGGGCCGCCCCGACCAGCGCGTCGACCTGCGCGGGGAACCCGCGCCCGGCGATCTCGAGCGCGAACCGGGCGACGTTGCCCAGCCCCGCCTCGGCGTCGAACAGCCGCTGGTGCAAGGTGGCCGCGCTCCACCCGGCCGGGATCGCGCCCGGGGCGTTCAGCTGCGCGTCGATGAGCAGCGCGGCCTCGTTGAGCCGGAGCAGCTGGCGCTGCAGCTGCCGGTCTGCCCGCGGGTTGCTGTTTCTAATGTCGCCTGAACGAACGGTGGCTTCGAATAGCTCGGCAATGTCTTCCGCCACCTCGTGGGCACGCGCCGCGTAGGAGCGCTGCATCCGGCGCACCGCGCGCTCCGGCCGGGGGCGGAAGAACGCGAAGTGGACCACGATCGTCACCGCCGCGCCGACCGCGACCTCGGCGCCGGTAGTCAGCAGAGGCCGCGACGTCATAAGAGCGCTCGCCGACGCTGTGCCGTATCGAGTCCGCCGTCACCCGCGTGCCCTCAGAACGATACTCACGTTTCCTTAGTTTACCTTACGAAATAAAAATAGCCCGTGACGGGGCGACGCCGACGTCCCCCGGCCGGTGGGCTGGACCGTTAAGGTCTGTGCGGTTGAGAGAAGATTTGGGGTATTGACGTGAAGGCTTGTTAAGAAGATCCTCACATCAGGCATCTTTCCCGACGATTGCGCACGGGAGCGCAGGACGGATGTGTTCGCCGATGAGAGCTCTGAGACGCTTTCGCCTTGCCTGGAAACTATCGGCTGCGGTCGCCGCGGTAGCGCTGGCCTGCGCGGGAGTACTCGCGCTGCCGGGTACCTCGCAGGCGCAGGGATCGGAGTCCTGCGATATCTACGCCGCGGCGGGCACGCCGTGCGTGGCGGCGTACAGCACGGTACGCGCGCTCTACGCCGGCTACGACGGGCCGCTGTATCAGATCACCCGTGCCTCCGACGGCACCAGCACCAACGTCGGCCTGCTGTCCACCGGCGGCTACGGCAACGCCACCGAGCAGGACGTCTTCTGCGCTCACACCAACTGCGTGATCACCGAGCTGTACGACCAGTCGGGCAAGGGCAACAACCTGACCATCGAGGGGCCGGGCGGGGCGGCCGGGCAGGACGTCGGCGCCAACGCCGCGGCGCTGCCGGTCGTGGTCGGCGGTTACAAGGAGTACGGCCTGTACATCAACGGGCAGACCGGCTACCGGGACAACAGCACCTCGGGGATCGCGGTCAACGGCGAGCCCGAGGGCATGTACATGGTCGCCAGCGGCACCCACGTCAACTCCGGCTGCTGCTTCGACTTCGGCAACGCCGAGACCAACACCCACGACAACGGCGCCGCGCACATGGACGCCGTCAACCTCACCACGTACTGCGAGTTCTCGCCGTGTAGCGGCAGCGGCCCCTGGGTTGAGGCCGACATGGAGAACGGCCAGTACATGGGCGGCGACGGCAGCAACACCAACGACACGTCGAGCAACAGCGACTACGTCACCGCGATCTTGAAGAACAACGGCCAGAACACGTTCGAGCTCAGGGGCGGCAATGCGCAGTCCGGCGGCCTGTCGACCTACTGGGACGGGAACCTGCCCAGCGGGTACTCGCCGATGCACCAGGAGGGCGCGATCGTGCTCGGCACCGGCGGCGACAACAGCAACGCCTCGATCGGCTCGTTCTTCGAGGGCGTGATGACGTCCGGCTTCCCGACCGACGCGGCCGACAACGCCGTGCAGGCGAACATCGTCGCGGCCGACTACAGCGGCAACTCCGACGGCCCGCCGGCCACCGCGGGCACGATCGGCGGGCCTGGCGGCCAGTGCGTCGACGTCATCGGCGACGACTCGGGGACCGACGGCGCGGTGGTAGACCTCTGGAACTGCCAGTCCTACGCCATCGACCAGCACTGGACGCACAACTCCGACGACTCGCTGAGCACCCTCGGCCGCTGCCTCGATATCGACGGTGACGGCACCGCGGTCGGCACCAAGGTGGAGCTGTGGGACTGCAACGGCGTCGGCGGCCAGAAATGGGTGCAGCAATCCAACGGCTCGCTGCTTAATCCCCAGTCCGGGCTGTGCCTCGATGATCCGGGCGACAACACCGCCAACGGCACGGTGCTGCAGATCTACACCTGCAACGGCACCGCGGCGCAGGTGTTCTCGGTCAACGGCGGCGGCATGATCGACGGGCCGAGCGGCCAGTGCGTCGACGTGGCGGGTGACGACACCGGCGTCGCCGGCACGGTCGTGCAGCTCTGGGGCTGCCAGTCCTACGCGGTCGACCAGCACTGGTACCACAACTCCAACGATTCGCTGGAAACCCTCGGTCTCTGCCTCGACATCGACGGTGACGGCACCGCGGTCGGCACCAAGGTAGAGGTATGGACCTGTAACGGCGTCGGCGGCCAGGTCTGGGAGCAGCAGTCCAACGGATCCCTGCTTAACCCGCAGTCCGGGCTGTGCCTCGATGATCCGGGCGACAACACCGCGGACGGCACGCAGCTGCAGATCTACACCTGCAACGGCACCGCCGCCCAGCAGTTCGCCCTGAGCTAGCCGCAGCGCCCGCCAGCCCCGACGCTTGCCGCCGGGCTGGCGGGCATAGGGTGAGCACGTCGGTGACCGATCGGAGGATCGTCGTGCCAGTGCTCGAGGGTGTTATCGTCGCCCTGCTCACCCCGGTCGACCAGGCGGGCCGGGTCGACCACGGGGCGCTCAGCCAGCTGGTCGAACGGCTGCTCAGCCGGGGCGTGACCGGCATCAGCCCGCTGGGCTCGACCGGCGAGGGCTACAGCCTCGACCTGGACCAGCGGCTCGCGGTGACCGACACGGTGGCGGCGTCGGTGCCGCCGGGCACGCCGGTCATCCCCGGGATGTTCGCGCACAACCACGAGCAGGCGGTCGCGGAGATCGCCGCCTACGCCGACCACGGCGCCACCGCCGTGCTGGCGGCGCCGCCCGCCTACTACCCGCTGAAGCCGGCCGAGCAGCGGGGGTACTTCGCGCGCCTGGCCGACGCCACCGCGCTGCCCCTGGTCATCTACAACATCCCCGTCTTCACCAAGGTCATCATCGACCCGGCCGTCGCGGCGGCACTGGCCGTTCATCCCATGGTCGCCGGGCTCAAGGACTCCGGCCGGGACCTGGACTACGGGGCGCGACTGCTGGACGCGGTGGCCGCGGCCGGCCCCGACGCGGCCGACTTCTCGGTGCTCACCGGGACGGACACGATGCTGGTGAGCTACCTGCTGGCCGGCGCGCGCGGCACCATCTGCGCCAACGCGAACATCGTGCCGGAGACGGTGCGCGCCGCCTACGACGCGGTCCTGGCGGGCAAGCTCGACGACGCGCTGCGGCACGAGGCCCTGCTCCGCGCGGTGCAGGCGGTGCTCCCGGCCGGTTCGACCGCGGCCTACAAGGCGGCGCTGGCCGCGATCGGGGTGGGGGAGCGGTGGCTGGTCCCGCCGCGGCTGGCGCTCACGGACGCGGAGTCCGCGCTGCTGGCGGACCGGCTGACCGCATTGGGCGTGCTCTTACACCAGATCAAAGTCGACCACGAGGAACGCACGCGGCTTACCCTCCAGCAGTAAGCCGCGTGCGTTCAGGCGAAAAGGACCAAGCTGGCGGCCTTCGCGTCCCCACCGACCGCAGCGCGGGACGGGTGTGCGCTCTGACTAGAGCACGGGACGGGCGGTCTTCGCCTCGCGCCGCCGGCGGTGCAGGATGGGCTCGGTGTAGCCGTTGGGCTGGGCGGCGCCCTGGAAGATGAGGTCGGACGCGGCCTGGAAGGCGATGCTGGCGTCGAAGTCCGGTGCCATCGGGCGGTAGCCGGGGTCGCCCGCGTTCTGCCCGTCCACGACGACCGCGAGCCGGCGGAGGCTCTCGGTGACCTGGTCGGCGGTGATGACGCCGTGGCGGAGCCAGTTGGCGAGCAGCTGGCTGGAGATGCGCAGCGTGGCCCGGTCCTCCATCAGGGCGACGTCGTTGATGTCGGGCACCTTGGAGCAGCCGACGCCCTGGTCGACCCAGCGGACCACGTAGCCGAGGATCGACTGGACGTTGAGGTCGACCTCATTCTGCCGGTCAGCGTCGGACCAGGCCGCGGGGTCGGCCAGCGGCAGGCGGAGCATCTCCTCCAGCGCGGCCGGCGCCCGGCTGGCCAGCTCTTGCTGCCGTTGGCGGACGTCGACCTGGTGGTAGTGCAGGGCGTGCAGCGTCGCCGCGGTGGGGGAGGGGACCCAGGCGGTGGAGGCGCCCGCCCGCGGGTGGGCGATCTTCTGCGCCAGCATGTCCGCCATCAGGTCGGGCATCGTCCACATGCCCTTGCCGATCTGCGCGTGCCCGGCCAGGCCGTGCGCGAGGCCCGCGTCCACGTTGCTGTCCTCATAGGCGAGAATCCACGGCTGCTTCCGCATGTCGGCCTTGCGCACGACCGGCCCGGCCTCCATCGAGGTGTGGATCTCGTCGCCGGTGCGGTCGAGGAAGCCGGTGTTGATGAACACGATCCGGTCCCGGGCGGCGTGGATGGCGGCGGCGAGGTTCAGCGACGTCCGCCGTTCCTCGTCCATCAGGCCGATCTTGAGCGTGTTCGGTGCCAGCCCCAGCAGCGCCTCCACCCGGGCGAAGAGCGCGGCGGTGAAGGCCACCTCGTCCGGGCCGTGCTGCTTGGGCTTGACGATGTAGACCGATCCGGTCCGGCTGTTGCGCCTTGGCGCGTCGGCGCGGAGACCGGGCAGCGCGGCGAGCGAGGTGATGACGGCGTCGAGGATCCCCTCGAAGACCTCCGCCCCCTCGGGGTCGAGGATGGCGTCGGTCGTCATCAGGTGGCCGACGTTCCTGACCAGCAGCATCGACCGGCCGGGGAGGGTCAGCGTCCCGCCATCGGGGGTGGTGTAGGCGCGGTCGGGGTCGAGCCTTCTGGTGAAGGAACGGCCGTTTTTATCGACCGGCGCGCTCAGCTCGCCCGTGTTGAGGCCGAGCCAGTTGCGGTAGGCGAGGACCTTGTCGTCGGCGTCGACCGCGGCGATGGAGTCCTCGAAGTCGATGATCGTGGTGACGGCGGCCTCGGCCAGCACGTCCTGGATGCCGGCCGCGTCTCCGCCGCCGATGGCGCCGTTCCGGTCGATGACAAGCTCAAGGTGCAGGCCGTGGTGGATCAGCAGCACCCGTGACGGCGCGGCGGGGTCGCCGACGTAGCCGGCGAACGCGCTCGGGTCGGCCAGGGCGGCGGTTCCGGCCGGGGTCTGCGCGGCGAGGCCGTCCGGGCTGACGACGTACGCGGTCACGTCACGATGCGACGCGCCCGCGAGCGGCACCGCCTGGTCCAGGATCGCCCGCACGGTGTCGATGACCCGCTGGCCGCGGACCGGGTTATAGGCCCCGGCCTTCGCTGCCCCGTCGCTCTCGCCGATCGCGTCGGTCCCGTAGAACGCGTCGTAGAGCGATCCCCAGCGGGCGTTGGCCGCGTTGATCGCGAAGCGGGCGTTGGTCACCGGGACGACGAGCTGCGGGCCGGCCACCGACGCGATCTCGAGGTCGACCCCGTCGGTGCCGATCTTGAACGGTCCCGGGTCGGGCGCGAGATAGCCGATCTCCTCGAGGAACACCCGGTACTTGGCCGCGTCGTGCGGCTGGCCCGCGTTCGCCCGGTGCCAGGAGTCGATCGCGGCCTGGAGCTCGTCGCGCCGGCGGAGCAGGTCGCGGTTGACCGGGGTGAGGTCGGCGACGATCCCCGCCACCCCGTCCCAGAACGCGGTCTCGTCCAGGCCGAGGCCGGCCGCAGGCAGTGCCTCGTCCGCCACGAAGCGGTACAGGACGTCCGCGACCTGCAGTCCGCCGGCCTGAGTGCGGTCAGCCACGATGCTGCCTCCGAATTTCGTATTGTGAAACTGTTCAATCGTATGGTGGAATACCTTGGACGATAGGCTCCTCGGCCCGCTGGCGTCAAGCCGCGCGGCGAGGCCTGACTATTCTCGGGAGAGGTGCGGGTTGACCGAGACCAGGACCGTTGAAGGCGGGGTGCAGTCGGTTCACCGGGCGCTCGACGTGCTTGAGGCGCTCGCGGCGGCGGGCGGCACCGCCAGCCTGGGCGACCTCGCCGCCTCCTGCGGCCTGCCCGCGCCGACGCTGCACCGGCTTGCGGGCACGCTGGCGGACCGCGGCTACCTGCGGCAGCTGCCCGACCGCCGCTACAGCCTCGGCTCCCGCCTGGTCCCGCTCGGCGCCGACGCGCACGCGCTGCTCGGCGCGCGGGCGCTGCCGGCGCTGCGCGCGCTGGCCGAGCTGACCGGCGAGTCGGCCAACCTCGCGGTGCTCACGCAAGGCCGCGCCGAGTACGTCGCCCAGGTGCCGGGCAGGCACACGATGCGGACCTTCACCGAAGTAGGCAACCGCGTGGCCCTGCACTGCACCGGCGTCGGCAAGGCGCTGCTCGCCGCCGTTCCCCCCGCTCAGGCCAGCCGGCTGATCGCCGCCGCCCCGCTGGCCGCCCAGACGGCCGGCACGATCACCGACCCGGCCGCACTGCAGGCCGAGATCGCGCTCACCCGCGCCCGCGGCTACGCCCTCGACGAGGGCGAGATGGAGATCGGCGTCCGCTGCGTCGCGGTCGGCCTGCCCGGCGCGGCCCCGATGGCCGTCTCCGTGTCGGGCCCGGCGACGCGCATGACCGACGACCTCATCACCGCCGCCGTGTCCGCGCTGCGCACCGCGGCGGAGCAACTACGGCATCACCTCGCCTGAACGTCGGGGTGGCGCCGGGATCATCTCGTCGCTGCGGAGACACCGCCGCCGCCCCGTGCCACTAGCCAGCACGGCCGGACCCCGCCCGTACCCAGCGGGCGGGGTCCTGGGCTAGGCGCGGGGCCGCTCGTCAAGCCGATATGGCGGTTAGCAGCTCGAGCCGCCTGCGAACCCGCCGCCGCTGCCGCTCACGGTGGCGATGGCGGTGGGCGTGCCGTTGTCGTTGTTGTTGCCGATCAGGAAGTTCCTGACCGCGCTGGTGTTGGCGGCGGCGCCGGTGTAACCGGGCAGCTTGATGGTGGTCGCGTCGTTCTGGTTGAGTTCGATGGCGGCTCCGCCCTGACCTGCCTGGGCCGATCCGGCGACGGAGTTGCCGGTGATGGCGGCGCAGATCCGGCCGCTGTCGCCGGCCTGCGCTCCGTCTTGACCGTCGATCCCCCAGTTGCCGTGCTCGCCGGGGTCGGCGATCGTGTTGCCGGTGATCGTCAGGTTCATGACCGGGTGTCCCCTGCTGTCCAGGAAGTGGATTCCGGCCTGGTTGGAGTACTGGTAGAGGTGGTTGCCGGTGATCGCGAGGGTCTCGGTCACCGACCCCTCGGCGGAGATGCCGATGCCGGTACCGCCGGAGTTGGCGTCGGTGGGCGCGCCGATCGTGTTGCCGTGGATCGTGCCGGTCAGCGTCCCGCTGGTGCCGTCGTCGGCGATCCCGATGGCCTCGCCGACGTTGTTGGTGAACGTCGATCCGGTGACGCTGACGGTCGCGTTCGTGGTGCCGTCCGCGTCGACGTTCAGGCCGTCGCCGCCGTTGTTCTTGATCACCATGTCGGTGAAGCTGGGGGCGTAGGTCGAGGACAGCTCGATGCCGTCGCCGGTCGAGTGCTGGATGGTCCCGCCCGACCCCGCGGTGCCGGAGCCGGTGACGGCGAGACCGCCGGCGGGCCCGGTGCCGGCCAGGTCGATCCCGTCGGCCGGACCGCTGGAGGAGACGCTCTGGAACTTGAGCCCGGCGCTGCCGATGGTGGTGTGCTGCACTGTCAGCGCGGTGCCGGTCGTGGTGGCGAGGGTGCTGCCGGTCCTGGTCGCGGTGATCGTGCCGCCGCCGGTCGCCGTGAAGGCGGGGTTCGGGCCGGTGCTGAGGGTCAGCGTGCCGGTGAAGGCGATCGTGGCGCCGGCGTTGTTGGTGAGGGAGACGCCTCGGCCGGTGCCGGCGATGCGGCCGCCGAACGTGACCGTGCCGCCGCCGCGGCCGTCCGCCGCCAGCGCGTCCCCGGCGCTGCCGGCCACGGTGGTGCGGCCGAAGTTCAGGTCGCCGTCGCCGCCGTAGATGAAGATTCCGTCGCCGCCCGCACCGTTGACCGCGACCGCGGTGGTGACGCCGACGGTCGCGTCGTTGACGTCAGCGGCCGCGATCCCGCTCCCGCTGGGGCCGCTGACGTTGACGCCCTCCACGTCGGCGCCCTCGGCCAGGTCGATCCCGTCCCCGCCGCCGTTGGTGATCACCGGCGGGGACCCGCCCGCAGGAACCAGGGAGTGGCCGCCGACGGTGAGGCCGTGCGGCTGGCCCCACAGGTCCTCGCCTGGGTGCATGGTCACGCCGCCGGCGTAGCTGGCATTGCCCTGGTAGAGAAAGATGGTGCTGCTGCGCCCGGCGGCGGCGGTAGCCGCCGCGAGCGTGTTGAACGGAGCGTCCGCCTCCCCGTTCCCGGCCGCCGCGTCGGAGTCGTTGACGTACCAGACCACCCGGCCGACGACGATCGAGACGGTCTCGGTCGAGCTCGGGAATGGGCCGCTGTTAGCGCCGAAGGCGGTGATCGTCACCTGAAAGCTGTCAGTTCCCGAGTAACCCGGGTTCGGCACGTAGATAAAGGAGCCACTCGAATCTCCCCGGCTCAGGGTGCCGTGGGCGGGCGTCGTGATCGCGGTCACGACGAGGTCCGCCGTCGGGTCCGCGTCGCGGTCGCCTTTCAGCAGGCTCCCGCTCACGGTGACCGCTGGCCCCGAAGGAGTGGTGCCGACGCCGAGCGGCGTGTTGCCTGCCGTCGTGTAGCTCTGGTTGACCACGGTCGGCGGGGGAGTGGCGGCGGTAAAGTCGATCGCCCGCGTCGCCGTCGCCGAGGTGGCGCCGAGCGAGTCGGTGACCGTGAACGACACGCGGCGCACCGTTCCCGCGCTCTCATCGCCGGAGAACTCGACCGACTGCAGCGCGGCCTGGTACTCGGCCCTCGACCCCGCCCCGGCGAGCGTCATCACCCCGGTGGCCGAGTCCCAGCGGCCGACGATGCCCTCGTACAACTCCGGCAGCGACAGCCGTTCATGAACGGGGTCGTACCCGGACGTGATCGAGATCGTCGCGCCGGACATGGTGGTGTCGTCGTCGTCGCTGACCGCCAGCGTGGTCGTGACCGTTTCCGGCAGGCCGATCCACTGATAGATGAGCGGGGTCGTCTCGATGTTGGAGAGCACGGGCGGGTCGTCGCACCCGACAATCGTGACGGTGACGGTCGCGGAGTTGGAGGTCTGGGTGCCGTCGGTGACCGTGTAGGTGAAGGTGTCGGTCGCGGTCTGCCCTGCCGTCAACCCAGCGAACTGGCCGTGGGGGTTGTAGTGGATCGTGCCGTTGCCGTTGATAGAGACTGTGCCCTCGGTGCCCGTGGTGTTCACCGCCGCGACGGTCAGCGGCAGCCCGGCCGGGCCGGTGTCGTTAGCGAGCACGTTAATGTTGACCGCCGAGTACTTCCCGGTGATCGCGGTATCGTCAACCGCGACCGGCGGCTTAACCCGGGTGACCTGGATGTCGCATTCGGCGGGAATGGCGGCATATCCCGACAGGCCATTATGCCCCAGAGCGCACGCGTAGTTCATCCGCACAGGCCCGGCCGCAATGGATGCGCTGGCCGACGGCATGATGGGCGCCGCTAGGGCGGCCATCAGCAGCGACAAAATCGGAATTATCGCCCACCGGCGAACGCCCCCCATGATGACCCCCGCGATCCGCATGACCCGTGCGAAATGTTCATGAAAAACAGGCTGGCCCTGAACCTAGCAGCACGAGGAGAGCGCATGCAGGCAAGTTAAAGAAGAGGGAATGCGCGCACGCTAGCAGCCGAGCTATCCGTACATCGTCATAAATGAAAGTGGCGATAAAGCGCGACTAACCTCTCACTTCAAGAACTGACGGATCATTCGCACCTGGCGCTGATGCCCCAGGCGATCAGCGAGCACGCCGAAGTCGGCGCCTCGACGGCCGGCTCGCGGACTACCGCCAGGTCGCCGCCGCCACCCTGATCATGCGCGGCCGCGGGCGACCCACTAGCCGGCAGGCCGTCGCCCGGCTGGCCGAGACGATCCCCGACGCCGAGACCATGACCTTCCCTAAGCTCGACCACTTCGCGCCGGAGAAACAACCCGGCGCGATAGCGGACGCCGTCCTCCGGTTCTTTGCTGCGCACGCCCACCCAGATGCCGACAGCAGCCCCAGGCCCCCCACCGGCGCCTCCCTTGATCGTGCGCGCCGAGCTGGTGCGGGCGTGACCGTTGACCGGAAATGCCTGAACCTTACATTCAGATATTTCGGGCGGAAGTCATGATTGTGTGTAGTTTGCGGTGTTATACGACTGAAACTACACACGATAACCTCTCGATGCTGAAATGTCTGAACTTGAACTCTAGGCATGGTGTGACTAGCGCCCTGAGGCG
>Ga0302314_10001220_pt1 | contig 48289 bp, 54 predicted proteins | sample III_Palsa_N2_3_FD_200533 | JGI IMG/M metagenome (GOLD analysis project Ga0302314, IMG submission 200533) | Peat permafrost microbial communities from Stordalen Mire near Abisko, Sweden - III_Palsa_N2_3 | ecosystem: Environmental > Terrestrial > Soil > Palsa > Peat permafrost | place: Sweden...
CAAAATGAACGCCTTCTGGGCGTCCGAAAACTTCGATGCCTTCATCGTCTTCCGCTCCTTCCCAGCCAGGAAAAGGTAGCCGAAAACTCCAGTTTCAAACGATCCAGTTTTCGGGGATCAGATCAGTCTGCCTGCCAACTTGGTGCCGTTCGATGACGTCACCCGTCTTTGTATCGCGTGCTGCAACATCGACATAGCGCGAACCCTTCGCACCGTTCGGCGTCAACACCCTGCTCTCTCGGACTGCTTCAAGACCACAATCTTCTATATCCTGAACGACCCTGCCCGCCTCCGCTTGATGAGCCGGATCCCGATTTCCGATACCCGCCGCGACGACGTCTGGGCCAAGGCCAACCCGGATGGGTACGCGCAGTTCATCGCCATGGCCTCGGCGGATCCCTACGCAGACGAACCCGGTCACGCCACGGGCGCGTGGCGCCAGCTCGAAGCCCGCGCAACCCACGACGCGTGGGAGCGTCTGTCGGACATCCGAAACCCCACCTTCATCGCCGCCGGCCGTCACGACGGCATCGCCAAACCCGAGACCCAAGAGCGGATGGCCGCCCGTATCCCGGGCGCCAGATTGCAGTTCTTCGACGGCGGCCACATTTTCGTCATCCAGGACCGGGCGGCGTTCCCGGCGATCGTGGATTTCCTCGACCAGGCGTGACGGGGGCGCGCCGCCGGACCGCGCGCGGTTGCAGCTTGCCAAGGCTGGGTCGGGTGTTCGAATTGCCTCGCCCGCTTTCCCAAAATAAAACAGACCGTTGATTGACCTCGACAAAGGGGCGGCTCGTCCGACCGGGTCGATCGCCGCCACGTCGCCTCACACGTTTGCGACCGCGACCGCGGAACGATTGGGCCGCTTAAGGCTTTTCACTCCAGAGTTCAGTCGGATGGAGTGTTTCCAATGTCCATTCTCGCATGGCTAGTCGTGGGACTCGTATCTGGCTTTCTGGCCAGCAAAGTTGTCAACAAGACCGGATCAGGATTGCTGATGGACATTGTCTTTGGCGTTGTCGGGGCCCTGGTCGGCGGCTTTATTTTCAACTTCTTGGGTCATTCGGCCCCCACGGGCATCAATCTATACAGCATTTTTGTTTCCTTCGTCGGAGCCGTGGTGGTGCTGCTGATCTACCACGCTCTCTTCCGTCGGACCGCGATCTAGCGCGGCCGGCCTCACTCAGAGCAGCAGGAGCCTCACATGAACAAGGAACGTATCGAAGGCGCGACCCAGAAGGGGGTCGGGTCCGTGAAACAGGCTGTCGGCAAGGCCATCGGCAACGATAGGCTGCGGGTCGAGGGCGCCGCTGACAAAGTCGTCGGCTCGACCAAGGAAGCCGCCGGCAAGGTAAAGGACGCCGTCCACAAGGCGACCCGCTAGACTTAGTTTGGAGTAGCGTAGAGTAGCGGCCGCCGGAGCGATCCGGCGGCCGTTTTCGTCTCGACCCACCCCTCGATTGACAGTCTCACTCCGGCCGGATGAACTCTTTCCCGGGTAGAAGGGGCGCAATCTTGGGATACCATCGGGTCTGGATGTGCGCCGGCGTTGCGGCGACGGCGGCTGTTGTCGCCGCCTGCGGCCAGAAGAAGACTGAACCGGCCGCCGCCGCACCCGCAGCCAGCTCGACGGTCGCCCCCGCCCCGCAGGTCGCGGCCGCCCCGATCACCGCCGCGCCTGACCCCGCCCACGATAAGGCCGGGTGCGCCGTCCCTGCCTGGGCGCCGGAGCGCATCGTCGGCTTCGCCGTCGGCTCCTGCGAAAGCCGGGCCTGGGCGCAGCTCGACGTCAACGCGCCGGCGGCCGGAGGTCAGCAAACCCTGGCCGGAGCGCGGGACTACGTCACCTTCGCGGTCGTCGACCAGACCAAAACCCCCACCGCGATGGCGGCGCGTATGGCGATCGTCAACCAGGGCCTGAAGAGCGGCGCCGTGCTCGTCTCACGGCCCGACGACGAGGACGATGCGGTGCTGCGGCGCCAGACGCCGCAAGGTGACTTCTGGTACGTCTATGATCACGGCAACGGCAACTCGAGTTCGACCGGCAGCTATACGCTGACGACCCTCCGCGTTGCGCCGCTGGCGCAGGAGGCGCAGGCGAGGCCGATGACCGCGCCGCTCGTTGCGCAGCCGGATACCTGCGGCGACGCCCCGTGGGTGGTGAAGCCGCTGGCCGCCTTCAAGGTGAGCGGCTGCGAGGGCCGCACGTGGGAGCGAACCACGATCTCCCTGCCCGGCGGCGACAAGACGCTCGAGGGCGCACGGCTCTCGGTCACCCACGAACTGACCGATGAAAAGTTGAGTCCGGTGGCGCGGGCGGTGACGCGCAACTGGACGAACGCACTGCAGGCCATGGGCGCCAAGCTGGCCTCGAAGCCCGACGACGAGGACCGGGCCGTATTTACTCAGATGACCCCTGCCGGGGAGTTCTGGTACGAGTCCGAGCACGGCAGCGGCAACTCAGACTATACCGCCGGCTACACGCTGACGACGATCCAGGTCATGCCGTTCCCGCAACAGTTGGCGGTGCGGCCGCTCACCGGGCCGCTGGCGCCGGCCGACAAAACCTGCGGTGACCCGCCGTGGGTGACGCGGCAGCTGACCGACTACAAGGCCAGCACCTGCAACTACCGTGACTTCGACCAGGTGAAGGTGACGTTGCCGGACGGCGACCATGTGCTGGCCGGTCGCGTGCTCACCGTCGACTATTCCCTCCCCGATCCGAAGCACGTGCAGACGCCCTTCTTCGTGGAGACCAACTACGACAGCGCCCTGCAAGGGATCGGCGCCCGACGGGTGTAGGACCCCAAGGACATTTATCGGACGGTGCTGACCCAGAAGACCCCCCAAGGCGAGCTCTGGCACCTGGTCGCGCACACGGGCGGCAATGACGAGGGCACCGGCTCCTTCGAGGTGACCACGGTGCAGATCGGCGGGCCGCCGCCCAAGGCCTGCGCCATCGAGGTCTATGGAATCAACTTCGATTTCGACAAGTCGAACCTCAGGCCCGATTCCGAGCCGGTGCTGAAACAGCTGCTGGCCCTGTTTTCCAGCGATCCGCAGTACGTGGCCGAGGTCGGTGGCCACACCGATAACATCGGCCAGAGCGGCTACAATCTGAAGCTCTCCGGGGCTCGGGCCGACGCCGTGCGCACCTGGCTCGCCACCCATGGCGTCGCCCCGAGCCGACTCACTTCGCGGGACTATGGCGACGCCAAGCCGCTGGTCCCCAACACTACCGACGAGAACCGGGCCAAGAACCGGCGTGTGGAGCTGAAGCGGGCCAACTGCAAGGGCTGAGGGGCGTCTGGGTAGCGCTTGCCCGACCTGTCGACGGAGGATGGCAGTCCGCGCCCCGCACACTTGACGCCTGAACGCGCGGCCAGTGCGGTCAGGATGCTAACCAACATGTGCGGCCCCAATCACAGGCGCGCCGGGCGATCCTGCTGACACAATGTTGTCAGTAGAGAGGTGTCACTCTCTGAGCTCCCGATGAGAGATCACCCATGGCCATCGCCACTGTCCTCGACCGTTTCCCGACCCCCGAATGCGCCAGGACGCTCGGCCTGGAAATCCTGGAGGCCGATCCGCCGGCCGGCCGGGTGAAGATCGCCTTCGAGGGCCGGCGGGAATTCTGCAATCCGCGCGGTTTCGTCCAGGGCGGGTTCCTCGCCGCCATGCTCGATGACTGCATGGGGCCGGCCGTGCTAATCCACACCGACGGGGCCGCCTTTCCGACCACCATCAACCTCAACGTCAGCTTCCTGGCCCCTGCCTGCCCCGGCCGGCTGATCGGCGAGGGCCGCATTGTGCAGCTGGGCAAGACCATCTGCTTTGCCGAAGCCGACCTCACGGATGCGGTGGGCTTCATTGTGGCGCGAGCGAGCGCCAGCCTGCGGATCGTCCCCACCGCCAAGGCCCTCGGCTGATCGTCGGCGGGGCTGGGCAAGATGTCCGGCCGCACGCTAGGTTCGATTCCGCGCCGACGGGCGCGCGTGGGGCCGGCGCATGGCGGCATCGAAGTTGAAAGTCGACTGGCGCACCGTTCCGGAGGTGGCCTGGCGAGCCCTCGTCTTCGTCATTGCGCTGACGATCCTCATTGTCGTGACCAGCCGCTGGAACCGCTGGCAAGGGGCGGCCGGCTGGCAGACCACTGACGACGCCTATCTTCAAGCTGACCTGACGCCGATCGCCGCCAAGGTTCCCGGCTATCTGACCGACGTGCCGGTGCAGGATTTCCAACGGGTTAAGGCCGGCCAACTGATCGCCCAGGTCTATGATCACGACTACAAGGCCCAGGTGGCGCAGGCGCAGGCTCAGCTTGCCTCGGCCACGGCCCAGGCCGCCGCGCTCAAGGCCCAGATCGGCCTCCAGGGCGCAAACGTCGAGGCGGCCAGGGCGGTCATCGCCTCCACCACCGCGGTGCTCGACCAGAACACGCGCGACCTGGCGCGCCAGAAGACTCTGCTGGCGACCGGCTCATCCTCCACCGAGGCCGGCGAGAAGCTGGCGACCGGCCGCCAGCAGCTGAATGCCCAGCTGGCGCAGAATCGCGCCCAGGCCGAGGCCGCCGGCCGGCAGTTAGGGGTCCTCGCGGCCCAGGAAAGCCAAGCCGAGGCCGCCGTCGCCGCCGCGCGCGCCGCGCTGGACCTGGCCCAGATCAATCTCGGCTATACGCGCATCGTCGCCCCGCAGGACGGCGTGGTGGCTCAGCGCCAGGTAAAGCCCGGCCAATACGTCGGCGTGGGGACTCAGGTCACCAGCCTCACGCCGCTGCCGCACGTCTGGGTGATCGCCAACTACAAGGAGACCCAGCTCACCCACATGGCCGCGGGGGAACGGGCCGAGGTCCGTGTCGACGCCTATCCTGGTCACGTGATGAAGGGCCACGTCGTCGCCTTCGCACCGGGCGCCGGCTCGGTCTTCGCCCTGCTGCCGCCCGACAACGCCACCGGCAACTTCACCAAGGTGGTGCAGCGCGTGGCGGTGAAGATCCTCGTCGATGACCCCGCCGGGCTGGAGGATCGCCTGCGGCCGGGCCTGTCGGTGGTCGCCAAGGTGGACGCGCGCGCCGAGGATCGCCGGTGAGCGACGCGGTCAGCAAGCCGGCCGGGCCTGCGCCGCCCCAGACCATTCCTTGGCTCGGCCTTGCGGCGGTCCTGCTCGGCACCTTCATCTCGACCCTGAACGGTCGCATCTCGACCTTTGGCCTGGCGGACGTGCGCGGCGGCGTGCATGCAGGCTTCGACGAGGGGGCATGGATCACCACCGCCCAGACGGTCGCTCAGATGTTCATCGCCCCGATCGCGGTGTGGATCGGCGGCGTCTACGGGCCGCGGCGGGTGCTGGTGGACGCGGCGGCGGTCTTCACGGTGATCTCGTTCATCACCCCGTTTTCGAATGGCCTGCCGATGCTGCTGGGGCTGCAGTTCGTCGGCGGCCTGGCCTCGGGCACCTTCATCCCCCTGACCCTGGGCTTCCTGCTGCGAAACCTGCCGCCGAAGTACTGGGCCTACGGCATCGCCATGTACGCCCTCAACCTCGAGCTCTCGCTGAACATCTCCGCCTCGTTGGAGGGGTTCTACGTTGAGCACCTCTCCTGGGCCTGGATCTTCTGGCAGAACGTGCCGCTGGCGGCCGGCATGGTGCTTTGCCTGCACTACGGCGTGCCGCGCGACCCGCCAATCGCCAACCCGCCGCCCTCCGACTGGTACGGTTTTGCCGCCGGCGGCCTGGGGCTGGCGCTGATCTACGCGGCGCTCGACCAGGGTAACCGGCTGGACTGGCTGAACGCCGGACCGGTCTGGGGGCTGTTGCTGGCCGGCGGGGTGCTGGTGGCGGGATTTGTCGTCCACGAGATGCGCACCGCCCATCCGGGGGTCGACCTCAGTGTGGTGACGGCGCCGCCGCTGCCACGGCTGCTGGTGTTGATCGCCTTCCTGCGACTGACCATCCTCTCCACCGCCTTCCTCATTCCGCAATACCTGCAGGTGGTGCGAGGATTCCGGGCGCTGCAGGTGGGCCAGACCCTGATCTGGATCGCCGCGCCGCAACTGATCTTCTGCCCGCTGGCCGGCCTGATGCTGCGCCGGACCGATCCGCGCCTCGTCTCCTCGTTCGGCTTCATCCTCATCAGCCTCGCCTGCCTGATGGTGGCGCACGGCCTGACCCCAGTTTGGAGCACGGACCAGTTCCTGCCCTCGCAGTTCCTCCAGGCTCTGGGGCAGAGCTTCGCGCTCTCGGGCATCGTCTTCTTCGGCGTCCTTCACCTCAAGCCGCAAGACGCCCTGACGTTTGGAGCCGCCTTGCAGACCGCCCGCCTGATGGGCGGCGAGATCGGAACGGCGTTCATCACCACCCTGGTCCGGGTCCGTGGCCAGATCGCCTCCAGTCTGATCGGCCAGCATGTCCAGGTCGGCGACGGCCAGGTTATGCAGCGGCTCCAAACCCTGGCCGCCGTCGCCGGCCGGGCCGACACCGGCCTTGGTTCGGCGCGGGCCGCGGGCCTGCTGGCCGGCTCCGTGCGCAGCGCCGGCGCCCTGCAAGGCGTCATCGACGGCTTCGTAGTCGTCGGCGCGGCGACCGCGCTCGCTCTGCTGCTGGTGGTGACGCACCGGCCCGCGCCGTTGGGTCCGGCCTCGCACCGGTCCCTGTTCTCGCCGGCGGAGCCGTCGACGTGAGGCGCTGGGACCTGGCCGCGTTGGCGCTCCTGGCCGGCTGCGCTGTGGGGCCGCGTTATGAGCCGCCGCAACCGCCGGCCGGGGCGGCCGCACCCCTGGTATCACTCAACCCTCAGGCTGAGACGACCGCCCAGCCGCCTGACGCCTGGTGGCGGCTCTACAACGATCCCCGGCTCGACGCCTATCTCGACGAGGCCTTCGCCGCCAACAATGACCTCAAGGCCGCCGAAGCCAACCTATCCGCGGCCCGCGCGGCCCTGGAGGGCGCACGGGCCGGAACCTATCCGTCGACTGGGATCGAGGCCGGGACGATCTACGGCCGCGACCCGACCACAGACGAGATTCTGGAGATCGCCGGCGCTAAGCCGGCGACCACCTGGATCGACGACGCGCTGATCGACGTCTCCTACGAATTCGACCTGTTTGGCCGGGTCCGCCGCCAGGTGGAGGCCGCCCGGGCCGACGCCGCCGCCGCGGAGGCCGGACGCGACGTCTTCCGCATCACCATCGCAGCCGAGACCACCCGCGCCTACGCCCAGGTGTGCGCGCTGGGCGAGCAATTGGCCGTGGCCCGCCAATCGTACGAGACCGTCAGCCGCGAGGCGGAGATCAACCGTCAGCGTCGGCAGGCCGGGGCGGGTTCGGAATTCGACGTTGTTCGCGCCGAGGCCCTGGCCGCTCAGGCCCGCGCCGCCATCCCGCCTTTGGAAGGCCAGAGGCGCGCGGCCCTCTTCCAGCTGGCGGCGCTGATCGGCCGCACGCCTGCCCATGCCCCGGCCGAGGCCGAGGCTTGCGTCGCACCGCCCAAGCTCTCGGCTCTGATTCCGATCGGCGACGGCACGGCCCTGCTGAAGCGCCGGCCCGACATCCGCCTGGCGGATCGACGGCTGGCGGCCGCTACAGCCCGCGTCGGCGTGGCCACGGCCGATCTCTATCCGCGCATCCAGCTCACCGGCTTCTACGGCGGCTTCGCGACCGACCCCTCCGATCTCTTCCGCAACGTCGGCCTCGGCTGGGGCCTTGGCCCCAAAATCAGCTGGGTCTTCCCCAATCAGGCCGGCCCGCGGGCCCGCGTCCGCCAAGCCAAAGCTGGGGCCGCCTATGCCCTCGACTCCTTCGACGGCGTGGTTTTGCAAGCGCTGAAGGAGACCGAGCAGGCGCTGGCCGCCTATTCCTCAGAACTCGACCACCGGGAGGCTCTGGGCGAGAGCCAGGAACGCGCCCACCGCGCCTTCCAGATCGCCCACGGCCAGTTCCTGGCCGGCGCCATCCCCGACCTCGACCTGCTCACGGCCGAGCAGACCATGCTCACCGCCGACGCGGCAGTGGCGGCCTCCGACTCCGCGCTGGTCCAGGATCAAATCAACCTCTTCAAGGCCCTGGGCGGCGGCTGGGGCAATGCGGGATGACGGCGTCCAGTCTGCACTTGCCCGGGCCGCCGGTCGAAGCCTTCTCGCCGGTGATGCAAATCGAGAAAGATGCATGACTCTCTAGACCGGTCGGTCTAAGACTGGCGCGTGTCAGTCCAAATAGCCAGCTTGCCGACGCGTGAACGGCTGATCCGTGCGGGCGTCGAGCTGTTCCAGGCGCGGGGCTATCACGGTGTCGGGATGGTCGAGATCCTCGCGACCGCCGCCGCGCCCAAGGGCTCGTTCTACCATCACTTTCCGGGTGGGAAGGAACAGCTCGCCGTCGAGGCCCTGGCCTGGCTCGAGGGCGAGGTGACGGCCTATCTCGACGATCTCGCCGGTCGCGGCGCCAGCGCGCGAGACATGGCGGCCGGCATCGCTCGCCATGCGGTCGAGGGCGTGCGCAAGCGCCCGCGCGGCACGCTCCTGAGCGTCCTGACCCAGGACGCCGCGCCGGAGTCCGAGGCCGTGGCCGCCGCCGTGCGGCGCTACGCCGATACGTTGCGGTCGAGGCTGGCCGCGGCCGCAGCGGACGAGACCTTCGCCGACGAAGCGCTGGCCATCATCCTGGGCGCGGCCGTCATCGCCCGCATGGAGGGGCAGGCCGAGCGCGCCGCGGAGATCGTCGAAGCCTGGCTGGAGAATCGTACATGAGCGAGGAAGTTCCCGCGGGCTTCGACCGCCATTTCCGCCAGAGCCCCCTCACCGATCCTTGGGAGCCTTTGTTCAGCCGTCGCGAGGCGCGCAAGGTGGTGCTGGGCCTGCGGATCGGGCCGCGCCACTGCAACAACAAGGGCTTCGCCCACGGCGGCCTGATCGCCAGCCTGGCGGACAACGCCATGGGGTTGTCGTGCGGCCACGCCGCCGGCGCGGGCCTCGGTTTCGTCACGGTCAGCCTGTCCCTGGACTACCTGAAACCCGCGGCCGTGGGCCAATGGCTGGAATTCGACACCCCGTTCGTGAAGACCGGTTCGACGCTCAGCTTCGCCCAGGCCTTCGTCACCGCGGACGGCGAGCCCTGCGCCCGGGCCAGCGCCGTCTTCCGCGCGCTCCCGCGTTCCTAACAGCCGGCGTTACAGCCTGAGATCCACGCTCACCGGGGCGTGGTCGCTTGGTCGCGTCCAGGCGCGCACGTCCTCGTGGATGCGGGCGTTGTCCCAGGCGGCGAGCCCCGGCGTCAGCCAGATGTGGTCGAGCCGCAGGCCCCGCGCCGAGGCGCGGAAATCCGCCGCACGATAGCTCCACCACGAGGCGAGTTTTTGGGGGCCAGGAAAGCTCGCCCGCACGGGATCGATGAACGCGAGGCTCTCCCGCAGGGCCGTCGCGGCGGCGATTTCCGGCGGCGTGTGGCTCACCACCTTCGACATGAACCTGTGATCGAAGACGTCGAATTCGCCGGGCGCCACATTGAAGTCGCCGGCCAGGATAAGCGGATCGGCTGAGTGGCGCGCGGTCATCTCGTCGGTCAGACGGGCGAAGAAATCGAGCTTGTGGTCAAACTTGGGATTTTCCAGGCGATCGGGGATGTCGCCGCCGGCCGGGATGTAGAGGTTGTGAATCTCGACCCCGGCGATGCGGGCCGAAACCGCGCGGGCGTGCCCCTCGCGGCAGACCTGGAGGGCGGGCGCCGCCTCGATCGGCAGGCGCGAGGCGATGGCCACGCCGTGCCAGCCCTTCTGGCCGCTGATCGCGACGTGCGGCAGGCCGGCGTCGACAAAGGCGCGTGAAGGGAACTCCGCCTCCCGGCACTTGATCTCCTGCATGCACAGCACATCCGGCGCCGTCTCGGCGATGAAGCGGGCGGCCTGTTCGGCGCGCAGGCGCACGGAGTTGACGTTCCAGGTGACGACTCGCAGGCGCACGTCAGTTGTCACCCGAGGCGGAAGCGGCCGGCGTCGTGGGGGCCAGCTCGAAGAAGCCGTTAGGCTTGGCGCCGGAAGGTCCGAACTCCGAGAGCGTCACCTTCGTCGCCCCGCCCTGAGGATCGGTGATCGTCCAGCCCGAGAGCGCCAGTGGCGAGTCGGAGAAGTCGATGGCGATCTGGCCCTCGTTCTTCTTCTTCGCCTCGCGCGCGATGATCGAAAATCCGCCCGGCCGCCGCGTGACCCGACCGATCTCCACATCCTTGTCGATGCGGATGTCCTTGGAGAGCAGGATGCCGAGCGGCGTGGCGAACAACGGGTAGGCGTCCAGCGTGCCCAACCGGCGGTTGAGCACCGCCACCCGGAAGCCGTTGGAGGCGACGACGAGACCGGAGGGAGGGTCGTATTCGAATCGGGCCCGGCCGGGGCGGCGCAGGTAGACGACGCCGGTCGAGACGCGTCCGGCCGGATCGGTCTGGGTGAAGCGGCCCTTGGCGCTGGAGATGCGCAGCAGGTAGTCGCGCGCCCGCTCCACCAGGGCCATGTCGTCCCCGGAGACGGCGGCGAGCGCGGGCAGGGCGGGCAGTGCGAGCGCAAGCGTGAGGGCGGCGCGGCGCGTGAGGTGAGGCGGCATGAGGGCTAGATAGAGGCTCCAGCGGCCACCAACAATTGCGCATTCCCGGGGCGAGCACAGCGAGCATTCGGCACCCAGGGGCGGTGGTCAGGGTGCTTGAGGCCCCTGGGCCCCGGCTCGCGGCGCTTCGCACCTTGGCCGGGATGACGAAGTTGATATTTGCGCCGTCAGATCGGCGGCGGACCCGCCAGGATGTCGCGCTTGCCGGCGTGGTTGGCGGGGCTGACCACGCCTTCCTTCTCCATCCGTTCGATCAGCGAGGCGGCGCGGTTGTAGCCGATCTGCAGACGTCGCTGGATGTAGCTGGTCGAGGCCTTGCGGTCGCGGGTGACGACGGCCACGGCCTGGTCGTAGAGATCGTTGCTCTCGCCGCCGCCTTCGAATCCGCCGCCATCCTCTTCCTCCTCGGGCATGGCGGTGACGTCCGACACGTAGTCCGGCTTGCCCTGCTGGCGCAGGAAGCGGGCTACCGTCTCGACCTCGGAATCGGAGACGAATGGACCGTGCAGGCGGGTGATGCGTCCGCCGCCCGCCATGTAGAGCATATCGCCCATGCCCAGAAGCTGTTCGGCCCCCTGCTCGTTCATGATCGTCCGCGAGTCGATCTTGGAGGTGACCTGGAAGGCGATGCGGGTGGGGAAATTGGCCTTGATGGTGCCGGTGATCACGTCGACCGAGGGCCGCTGGGTGGCCATGATCAGGTGGATGCCGGCGGCGCGGGCCATCTGGGCCAGGCGCTGGACCGCGCCCTCGATGTCCTTGCCGGCCACCATCATCAGGTCGGCCACCTCGTCGATGACCACCACCAGGTAAGGCATGGGGTCGAGAGCGACCCGCTCCTCCTCGAACACCGGCCGGCCGCGCTCGTCGAAGCCGGTCTGCACGGTGCGCACGAAGTGCTCCTTGCCGGCCAGGAGCTCACGCGCTTTGTCGTTGTAGCCGGCGATGTTGCGCACACCGATCTTGGCCATGCGCTGGTAGCGCGTCTCCATTTCCTTGACGGTCCACTTCAGCGCCACGATCGCCCGCTTGGGATCGGTGACCACCGGAGCCAGAAGGTGCGGGATGCCGTCGTAGGCCGACAGCTCCAGCATCTTGGGGTCGATCATGATGAACCGCACCTGTTCGGCGGTAAGGCGATAGAGGATCGACAGAATCATCGCGTTGACACCCACCGACTTACCCGAGCCGGTGGTGCCGGCGATGAGCAGGTGGGGCATTTTGGCCAGGTCGACGATGTAGGGCTCGCCGCCAATCGTCTCGCCCAGCGCCAGAGGCAGGATCTGGCTGGCCTTCTCGTATTCGGCGCTGCTCAGCAGGTCACGCAGGAAGACCGTCTCGCGCCGAGCGTTGGGCAGCTCGATGCCGATGGCGTTGCGCCCGGAAACGACGCTCACCCGGCAGGCCGCGACGCTCATCGAGCGGGCGATGTCGTCGGCGAGCGCCACCACCCGGGCTGACTTCACCCCCGGAGCGGGCACGAGCTCGTAGAGCGTGACCACCGGCCCAGGCCGGATGTGGTCGATCTGGCCGCGCACCCCGAACTCGGCCAAGGTGCTCTCGAGCAGCTGGGCGTTCTGGCGCAGGGCCCCCTCGTCGTAGGTTTCGGAGCGGACCTTGGGCTTGGCCAGCATTGCCAGCTCAGGCAGGCGCTGCTCGGCTGCATCGCCGAACGGCAGCGCCGGTTGAGTCTCGCGGGCCTCACGGTCAGAGGCGCGGGCGCCGGCCTTTGGCTTGCGGACCTTGGCTCCCGTCGACGCCGCTGGCGTGTCCTCGTCGGCGTCGTCGAGGTCTTCCGGCGCATGGATCGCGGCTGAGCCGCTTGGCCCATCCGCCTCATCATCGTCCTCGCCGTCTGAGACCGCGAGGCGCGGCGCACGGGGCGGCAGCGAGGTCTTGACGGACCTCACCGGCGTGGCCGAGCGCGCCAGGGGTCGCCCGAGCAGCAATGAGACCGACATGGCCGCCAGGCTCGAAAAGGCGAGGATGGCCGCAGCGATCACCGCCGGCGCAGGGGCGTTGGCGGCGCCGAGCGGTCCGGTCAGGAGATTCATCAGTGAATCGCCCATCATTCCGCCGAGCCCGGCCGCCAGCGGCCACGCGGCGGGCGGCGGCGGGGCGGACGCCGCGCCGGTCAGGGTCGCGAGACCGATCGCCATCAACAACAGGCGCAAGCCGAGACGGCGGCGCGGCGGGGCGTCGTCGATCATTCGCGAGACCCCCGCCCCGACCAGCGCAACGCCAATGAACCAGGCGCCCAGTCCCAAGGTCTGGAAGGCGAGATCGGCCACGTCGGCGCCGATCGGGCCCAGCAGGTTGCGCGCGGGGCCGGCCGCGGCCGAATTGAGGCTCGGGTCGGAGGGGTGATAGGTGACGAGGATCGCCAGGATCAGCGCGCCCACCGTCGCCAGGGCGACGCCGGCCAGTCGTGCGCGCAGGATCGGCGTCCACAGTTCGACGATCGCCCGCTTCCAGGCCTTCGCATCGCGCCGCCGCCTGCCGCCCCTCGCCTTCATCCGCTCCATTCCAAAGAGATTCGCGCGCCTGGAGAATACAGCGCCGAGACTGGGGTGAAGAGGGTTAAGAGGCGTTTACCTTTTCGAAGCGGGCGGCGTAGTCGGATGGCGAGGCGATCGTGACACCGAGGTCGTTCACCAGCCCGTTGTGCAGCGAATAAACCCAGCCGTGAACGGCCAAGGGCTGGCCGCGCGTCCAGGCGTCGCGCACGAAAACGTCCGCGGCGACGTTGCGCACCTGGCTGACGACATTCAGCTCCACGAGACGGTCCACCCGCGCCGGCAGATCGCTGAACTTTTCGAGCTCGACTTGGTGCATTTCGGCGGTGCTGCGGATCGGCTGCAGCCAGTGATCGATCAGGCCGAGGCGGCCGTCCTCGAGCGCGGCGCGCACGCCGCCGCAACCGTAGTGGCCGACCACCAGCACGTGGCGCACCTTCAAGACCTGGACGGCGAACTGCAGCACCGACAGGTAGTTGACGTCCTGCGGCGGGGCGAGATTGGCGACGTTGCGATGGACAAAGAGCTCGCCCGGATCAAGGCCGACGATGTCGTTGGCCGGCACGCGGCTGTCGGAGCATCCGATCCACAGGTAGTCCGGACTCTGTTGCGCCGCCAGGCGGCTGAAGAACTGCGGGTCCACCCGCCGCTTGGCCTGCGACCAGGCCAGGTTGTTGGCCTTGAGGTGGTCGAGCGCCATCAGACGATCCGGAAGGCGAGGTCGCCCACGCCCTCGATGTCGGCGGCGACGGCGTCGCCGCAGACGAGCGGTCCGACGCCCTCGGGCGTGCCGGTGTAGATCAGGTCGCCGGGCGCGAGCCGCCACAGACGCGAGGCTTGGGCGATCACTTCGGCGACGTTCCAGATCATGTCGGCGACACTGGCATCCTGGCGGACCTGGCCGCCCACGGCAAGGCGGATACGGCCTTGCGGCGCGGGGCCTTCCCACGGACGGATGGGACCGATCGGCGCGGCGTCGTCGAAACCCTTCGCAGCGTCCCACGGCTGGCCCTTGGCCCTGGCGGCGGCTTGCAGGTCGCGGCGCGTGAGGTCGACCCCCACGGCGTAGCCGAACACCAGCGAAAGCGCCGCCTCGACCGGCACGTCAGCGCCGCCGGCGCCGAGCGCGGCCACCAGCTCGACCTCGTGGTGAAGGTCGGCGGTAGCGCCCGGGTAGGGTATCTCCGCCCCCGAAGCGACGACGGCGTCGGCCGGCTTGGCGAAGAAGAACGGCGGATCGCGGTCGTCGCCGCCCATCTCGCGACGGTGGGCGGCGTAGTTGCGGCCGACGCATAAGATCCGGCGCACCGGGAATCCCGCCTCGGACCCCTGGATGGCCACCGTTGGGGCCTGTGGTGCGACGGGGACGGGAAGGCTCATGACGAGCGGACTTTTAACCCGTCTTTGCAGCGGTTTTCTAACGGTTCTTTCACTTGCCGCCCGGCGCAGCCCAAGGCACGGTCGCCGCGGGGCGAAAGATTCCGGCGCCGCCCGGTCAGGAGATGGCGCGACTATGCTGATCATCGAATCCCTGACCCACGTCTATGCGGGGGGCGTCGTCGCGCTGGACGACGTCAGCCTGACCATCGGCGCGGGCATGTTCGGGCTGCTCGGCCCCAATGGCGCGGGCAAATCGACTCTGATGCGCATCGTCGCCACGCTGCAGCAGCCGACCTCGGGCTTCGTGCGCTTCGACGACATCGACGTTCTGACCCATCCGGACGCCCTGCGCCGCACGCTGGGCTATCTGCCGCAGGATTTCGGCGTTTATCCGCGCGTCTCGGCGCTAGAGATGCTGGATCACCTCGCGGTGCTCAAGGGCGTCGCCAAGCCGCGCGAACGGCGCGAAATGATCGAGGGCCTGTTGCGGCAGGTGAACCTCTGGGACCACCGCAAGCGCGCCCTGGCCGGGTTCTCCGGCGGCATGCGCCAGCGCTTCGGCATCGCCCAGGCCCTCATCGGCGCCCCACGCCTGATCATCGTCGATGAGCCCACGGCCGGTCTCGATCCTGAGGAACGCAACCGCTTCCTCAATTTGCTGGCCGAGATCGGCGAAAACGTCGTGGTCATCCTCTCCACCCACATCGTCGCCGACGTGGCCGACCTCTGCCCGGCCATGGCGGTGATCTGCGAGGGCCGCATTGTCCGCCAGGGCGCCCCGGCGGAGCTCATCGCTTCGCTGGCCGGGCGCATCTGGTCGAAGAGCGTCGACAAAGACGAACTCGCCGAGCTGCGCGCTCATCGCCAAGTGATCTCCTCACGCCTGATCTCCGGGCGCACCGTGGTGCATGTTCTGGCCGACGAGTCCCCCGGCAAAGGCTTCGCGCCAACCCCGGGCGGGCTGGAGGACGTCTACTTTTCCACCCTGATCCAGGCGCCCGGACGCGCAGCCTGAATGCTCCTGCGCGTCGCCGCCTTCGAATTTCGCCAGAACCTGCGCTCGCCGCTGTTCTGGGCTGTGTTCGCAATCTTCTTCCTGATCGCCTTCGGGGCGACAACCAGCGATGCGATCTCCATCGGCGAGAGTTCGAACATCCACAAGAACGCACCCTACGTCACGTTGCTCACGCATCTGGTGATGACGATGTTCTTTATGTTCGCCGCCGTCGCGTTCGTAGCCGGGGCGGTGATCCGGGACGACGAAACCGGCTTTGGGCCGATCCTGCGCGCGGCGCCGCTCTCGAAGTTCGACTACCTTTACGGCCGCTTTGCTGGCGGCTTCGCCGGCGCGTTGCTGGCTTTTGCAGGACTCACGACCGGCCTCATCGTCGGCTCGTTCATGCCTTGGATCGATCCGGAGAAATTGGGGCCGTTCCGACCGGACGCCTACGCCTTCGCCTACTTCGTGATGGCGGCGCCGACCCTGTTCTTCACCTCGGCGTTGTTCTTCGCGCTGGCCACTGCGACACGAAGCTACGCGTCTGTATTCGTGGCGGTGATCGGCATTCTCGTCGCCTACGTTTTCGCCCGCGTACTTCTCGGCAAGCCGGAGCTGGAGCCGCTCGCCGCGCCGTGGGACCCGATTGGCTCGTTCGTATTCGGCGTCACCACCCGCTATTGGACGGCGGCCGACCGCAACACCCTGCTGCCGGCGCTTTCCGGCGCCTTGCTGTTCAATCGCCTGTTCGTAACGGCGTTGGGCTTCGGCGCGCTGGCGCTTGCATGGCCGCTGTTCCAGGTCGGTGAGCGGCCAGGCAAAACCGCCAAGTCCCCACCGGCCGAGGCGCCTGCCGCCGCGCCGGCCGGCCCGGCGTTGCGCGCACCGCCCAGGTTCGATGGCTCCGCCCTGCTTGCCCAGCTGACCGAGCGCACCCGCTTCGACATGCGCCTCGCGTTCCGCAGTCCGGTGCTGTGGGTGATCCTGGGCCTGGCCCTGTTCAACGCCGGGATCGGCCTGTGGTTCTCCACCGACGACGGCCGTTACGGCGCCGCGACCTGGCCGGTCACGCGCGTGATGATCTTGAACCTGCGCGGCAGCTTCCTGATTTTCGTGCAGATCATTGCCGCCTATTTCGCCGGCGAACTCGTCTGGCGCGACCGCGACCGCGGGATCCACGAGATCATCGACGCGACGCCGGCTCCAGACTGGACTTTCATCGTTCCCAAGACCCTCGCCGTGATTTTGGTTCTGGGCGCCGTGCTGCTCGTCGGGATCCTCGCCGGGCTCATCGTTCAGACCTTGAAGGGCTGGCACGACTATCGACTCGATGAGTACCTACTCTGGTACTTCCTGCCGGGAATCGCCGATCTTTCGATCATCGCCGCGCTGGCGGTCTTCGGCCAGGTCATCGCGCCCAACAAGTTCGCCGGCTGGGGCGTCATTGTCCTTTGGATGATTCTCCAGGTGGTGCTGCCGGCCAACGGCCTGGAGCATAACCTCTACATCTTCGGCGGGACGACGCCGGAGCCCCTCTCGGACATGAACGGCGCCGGCCGGTTCTGGATCGGCGCCTGGTGGTTCCGCCTCTATTGGGGAGCCTGCTCACTCCTGCTGCTGACCCTCGCCTACGCCCTCTGGCAGCGGGGCGCAGCGGCTGGATTGCTGACCCGCCTGCGCGTAGCGCCCCGACGGTTGCGCGGGACTTCTCTCGCGATCGGCCTTGCGGCCCTTCTCGTCTTCGCGGGCGCCGGCGCGTTCATCTTCCACAACACCAACGTCCTCAACGAATATCGCACAGACAAGGGCGACGACCGCTGGCTGGCCGACTACGAGAAGACCCTCCTGCCATTCGAGAAGGCGCCCCAGCCTTCGGTTACGGCGGTCAAGTTGGACGTAAATATCGACCCGGACGGGCCCTCGCTTGAGACGCGCGGAACCTATGAGCTCAAGAACCTCACCGCCCAGCCGCTGCGCGAGGTGCATGTGCGGTTCGATCGCAATCTCGAAGTGCGCGGGCTCTCGGTGCAAGGCGCATGGCCGAAGAAGACCTACGATCGCTTCAACTACCGGATCTTCGCCTTCGACACGCCGATGGCGCCGGGCGAGACGCGGACGCTATCGTTCGACACCCGCCTTGCCGAACACGGATTTCGCAACGGCCAGAATAAGACGCGCGATCTCTACCGCGTTGTGGACAATGGCGTGTTCGTAGACACGACCGGCATCGCGCCGATCATCGGCATGAGTCGCGACCAGCTGCTCACGGATCGCGCCAAACGCCGCAAGTACGGCTTGCCCCAGGCGCTGCACCTGCCGCCGCCGGGCGACGCCGCCTCGCGGATGCATAACTACGCCGACGACGCCAGCTGGACGATGAGCGACATCACCGTCACCACCCCGGCTGACCAGGTTCCCCTGGCCTCGGGCGACGAGGTATCGGATGTCGTCCACGGCGGGCTGCGCACCGTCCGGTTCGTGACCGAACGGCCGATCATGAGTTTCACCTCGATCCAATCGGCGCGCTATGCGGTCAAACGCGAGACCTACAAGGGCGTCACCTTGGCGGTCTACTACGACCCGCAGCACCCGATGAACGTCGGCCGCATGCTGCAGGCGCTGAAGGTCTCGCTCGATTACTACCAAGCCAACTTCAGCCCCTATCAGTTCCGCGAGGTGCGGATCAGCGAGTTCCCCGACTACGCCCAGTTCGCCCAGTCGTTCGCCGAGACCTTCCCGTGGTCGGAAGGACTCGGCTTCATCGCCGACTATCGCGACCCGGCGCGGGTCGACATCACGACCTATGTCGCCGCCCACGAGTTCGCCCACCAATGGTGGGGCCACCAGATCATCAGCGCCAACCAGCAGGGCGCGACGGTGCTGACCGAGACGCTGGCGCAGTACTCTGCCTTGCGGGTCATGCGGCGGCTGTACGGGCCCGAACACATCCGCAAGTTCCTCAAATACGAGCTGGACTCCTACTTGAGGGCGCGGGGGGGCGAGGTGGACCAGGAAGAACCGCTCGAACGAGTCGAGCCCGACCAGGGCTACATTCACTACCGCAAGGGCTCTTTGGTCATGTACCGCCTTGCTGAAGAGATCGGGGAAGACAAGGTCAACCAGGCCCTGCGCAGCCTGCTGGCGAAATTCGCCTTCAAGGGCGCGCCCTACCCGACCTCGCTGGATCTCGTGGCCGCGCTGCGCGCGGTCGCGCCGGCGGACAAGCAACAGTTGATCACCGACCTCTTCGAAAAGATCACGATCTACGACCTGAAGGCGACGAGCGCTGCGGCGCGCCGCCGGCCGGACGGCCGCTGGGACGTGGACCTGACGGTCAGCGCCGCCAAGGCCTACGCCAACGGAACGGGCCACGAGAGTCCCGCGCCCATGAACGAGACGGTGGACATCGGCCTGTTCTCGGCCAAGCCAGGCGATACGACGTTCGGGGCCCGTAACGTGCTGCTGCTCGAACAGGCCCCGATCACCTCGGGATCGCACACCCTGCGTTTCGTTACGGCGACGAAGCCGAAGTTCGCCGGAATCGACCCCTACAACGAACTCATCGACCGCAACTCCGACGACAACACCATCGCCGTTCGTTGATCGGAAGGATCAGGTCCCGCTCGTGCGCCCGCTCGCCCGCGCCAGAGCGACGGCTACCTGTCTGACATTGTAGGGTTTTCGTACCGTGGCCGCCGACGCCCGGAACGCCTCTGCCATGCCCTCACCCTGGCCGGCGGTCAAGACGAAGGGCGCGCCGCGCCTTGCCAGGGCGGCGGCCAAAGGCGCCGCCGAGAGGCCGCCGAGATCCGAATCGAGCAGGACGACATCGAAGTCCTGGTCCAACATGGCGAAGGCCTCATCGAGGCCGGCGGCGGGACCCAGCACCTCGGCGCCCGCCTCGGCAAGGGCGGCCTCCAGCTCCAGGGCGAGCAGGCCGGCGTCCTCGACCACCAGAATCTTCAACCCGGCGATGTCGGCCGGCGCATCGCCCCCTGAAACCTCGGGACGCTTGGCTTCGCCCCGTCGCCCCCGGGCGTCGTCCACCTCTTGTGGGCGCTCGGCGAGGGCTTCGACGCCGGCGCGCAACACCGCCCGCACGCCCTCGTGGCGGAATTCCACCTGCGCGCTGCCGCCGATCTCTCGCGGGGCCACGCGCTCGAGGATCATGGTCCCGAACCCCTGTCGCTGAGGCGGCGTGACAGGTGGGCCGCGCCGTTCCTGCCATAGCAGTTCGAAGCCGCCCTCGGGCGTGATCGTCCAGCGGACCTCGACCCGCCCGGCCTCGCTGGAGAGGGCCCCGAACTTCAGGGCGTTGGCGGCCAGCTCGTGCAAAGCCAGGGCGACGGCATGCGTGGCCCTGGCGGTGAGCATCAGGGCGGGGCCGGTCCAGCGCGCCCGGCCGTACGCCAGCGGACCGAGCTCGGCGCCTACGACGTCGCCGATCTCCGCGCCGCGCCAGCGCGTCCGGCTGAGGAGCGTGTGAGCCGCCGCCATCGCCTGTAAACGGCCGTTGAACGTCTTGAGAAAGGAATCGAGCGAGGCTGTGCGACGCGCCGACTGGGCGGCCAGGGACTGCACCGAGGCGAGGACGTTTTTCACCCTGTGATCGAGTTCGGCGACCAGGGTCTCACGGGCGTCTTCCGCAGCCTTGCGTTCGGTGATGTCGCGGACGACGCCGATTAGCTTCCAAGGGGCGCCGCCAGGCATCCCCACCGCCACGCCCGAGCTCTCGATCCACCGCATCCGACCGTCATCGGGATGAATGTGCCGGAATTCCACGCTGAAGCGCGCGCCGCCGTTGAGCTCTTCGATCAGCTGCCGCCGAAGGTCGTCCCGGTCGGACTCAAGGACCGAGGTGAACACCGCCTCGCCGTTTTCGGCCGGATACTCGCCGGCCGGGACGCCAAGGATTTTCCCCATGCGCGGGCTGACGACGATCACGTCGCGTGCGACGTCCCACTCGTATTCGCCGAGCTGCGCGGCGTCCAACGCCAGATCGGCCCTGGCGCGTGCGACGGTCAGCCGCCCGTCCGTTTCGGTCTCTGGATCCTGAGGCGCGGCGGCGATCACAACAGCACAGACTCTCTCACCGTCTGGAAGATGCGACAAGTCGTCACACCTCCTGGGTGGAAAGCCTTCCAGGAAAAGCATAAATCTATGGCTCCGCTGGACGGCCGGAACCGTTCCGGAGCCGCGCCTGTTTCAGGCGACATCACCCTGGAGAACCGCCATGACCGCCGACGACGCCATCGACCCCGCTGACGACGACTTCGGGGCCGCGTCCGCCATCGAGAAGGGCCAGAAGGCGCTCAACGACGCCGTGGCCAAGGCTCAGGCCAAGATCAGCGAGCAAGCCAAGGTCGCCCAGGATGCGCTACGCAAACACGCCGACTCGCTCGGAGAGTACACCAAGGGCTATCGCGAGACGGCCGGTGACAAGTTCGATGACGCCCAGCGCTATGTCGTTGACGCCGTGAACGAGCGGCCGCTCGTCGCTGTCCTGATCGGCTTCGCCGTCGGCCTCGTGTTCGGGGTTCTGCTCTCCAGCCGCAACAAGTGATCAAGCTGATCCTGGGGCGGGTCGGCGCCGGTCTGGCGGCGTCTGCAATTATCGCCACGAGCGCGTCGGTCTTCGTCATCGCGCTGGCCTTCGCGCTGTTCGCCTTGGTGCGGCCGTACGTGGGGCCGGCCGGGGCGGCCGCGATCGTCGCCGGGGCGGCGGCGCTGCTGATCCTGCTGGTCGGCGTGGCCGTGGCGCTTGCCCCCAAGCCCAAACCGATCCGGATCTCGCCGCGCGGCGGCGATCCGGTCGATCGAATCGTCAACTTTTTCCGCGACGTGCCGGTGACAGCAATCATCGCCGCGATCGCTACGGGGGTCATAGCCGTGCGAAATCCCAAATACCTGGGCGCAGCCGTGCGCAGCTTTCTCGAGGGCGACGATCGCGGGGGCAGGGGGCGATGAGACGCGCGCTCGTTCTCGGCCTGATGGCCGCCCTGGCTGGCTGCGCCACTCAGCCCAAGCCGCACACGGCGCTGATCGCCGCGCCAGCGACCTGTATCGACATCCATTTCCCGATCTATTTCGAGGAAAAATCCGCCAGCGTGACGCCACAGGCCGAGCAGATCATCGCCGATGCGCAACGCCGCGCCGTCGGCTGCGCGGTGACGCGGATCGATGTGCTGGGCCTGGCCGATGCGCCAGGCGGCCCGGCGGCCAATCTCGAACTGTCGCAACGGCGAGCTGCGGCCGTGAGCGATGCGCTCGGCCGTCATGGCTTCAACCAGGCCCTCGTCCAACAAGCCGCGGCCGGCGATGTGGGTGCTCTGGCCGCGTCCGGGGCCGCGCGGCCGCTGCGCCGGCGGGCCAACGTGACGATCCACCTGACCTCCGCGGGTCATTGAGCCGCTCTATCCGCTCAATTTGATCAATCGATTGGACGCGGAAGCGCGGCGCCCCTTATTACGCAAGGGATTCCGGAATCGAAGGGAACGTTATGGCGCTCGCCAGCAGCAAGACCGAACAGAATCTCAAGGACGCTTTCTCCGGCGAGAGCCAGGCCAACCGCCGCTACCTCTATTTCGCGCAGAAGGCCGACATTGAGGGCTTCAACGACGTGGCCGCAGTGTTCCGCTCCACCGCCGAGGGCGAGACCGGCCATGCGCACGGCCATCTGGAGTTTCTGGAATCGGTCGGCGATCCGGCGACCGGCCTGCCAATCGGCGGCACAGACCTGAACCTCAAGGCCGCCATCGCCGGCGAGACGCACGAGTATACGGACATGTACCCCGGCATGGCCCGCACCGCCCGCGACGAGGGCTTTGACGAGATCGCCGACTGGTTCGAGACTCTCGCCAAGGCGGAGAAGTCACACGCCGGCCGCTTCCAGCGCGCCCTCGACAGCCTGGCCTGAGACTTCGCGCGTCGTCGTTCGCCGCGTGAGCTGAGCGGGCGGCGACGCGCCATCATCATGAGCGATACGCCGCCATCCGAAGTCGGACGCGAGGGCGGGCTGGCGGCGCCGGTCCGTCACCCGCTCGCCTGGCGCGATGAGGATTTCTACGACCTCGCGAAGGTCGAGGCCGAGCTCGAACGGGTGTTCGACATCTGTCACGGCTGCCGCCGCTGCTTCAATCTCTGTGACTCCTTCCCGCGCCTCTTCGACCTGGTGGACGACGGCCCCACCGGCGAGGTCGATGGCGTCGCCAAGGCCGACTACGGCCAGGTCGTGGAAGCCTGCACGCTCTGCGACATGTGCTTCATGACCAAGTGTCCCTACGTGCCGCCGCACAGCTTCGACGTCGACTTCCCCCACCTCATGCTGCGCCATCGTGCGGCGCGGCGAAAAGCTGAGGGCGGCAACGTCGCCGCCGACGAGCTGCGGCGCACGGACCGCAACGGCAAGCTGGCGACCCGGGTCGCCAGCCTCGCCAACTGGGCGAGCGATGTTGACAATCAGCCCGTGCGGGCGGCGCTCGAGGCGGTCGCGGGGATCGACCGGACTGCGGCCCTGCCGCCCTATGCTTCGAAGATCGCCGCGCAGCAACTCGCAAAGGGCGGCCGGGCGGTCAATCCGGCCGGCCCAGCGGCGGGTGAGCGCAAGGCGGCGATCTTCGCCACCTGCTTCGGCCAGTATCACACCCCCGCAGTCGCGGCCGCCGCCCAGGCGGTGCTGGCCCGGCAGGGAGTCGAGACGCGTCTTGTCTATCCCGAGTGCTGCGGGATGCCGAACCTGGAGGCCGGCGACATCGCCGCCGTGGCCGCCAGCGCCGAGCGGGTCACCGCCGCCCTCATTCCGTTGGTCGAGGAGGGCTGGGACATCGTCACCCTCACCGCCTCGTGCGGCCTGATGCTGAAGTTCGAGTGGCCGCTGATCCTGCCCGAGCGTGAAGACGTGCAACGCCTGGCGCGCGCCAGCCGTGACATTGGCCAGTACGTGGTCGAGCTCGCCAAGACCTGTGGCCTCGCGCCGGGCCTCACCGCGCCAACGAGCGGGATCACCCTGCACCACGCCTGCCACGCCCGGGCCCAGAACATGGGCGCTGCGTCCGCTCAAATGCTGCGTTTGATTCCGGGCGCCAAAGTAGACGTGGTCGAACGTTGCTCCGGCCACGGCGGCGCCTTCGGCGTGCTCAAGGGCACGCACGACATTGCCGTCAAGGTCGGCAAGCCAGCGGCTCGCCAAGTCGTGCAGAAGGACCACGCGACCCTTTGCTCGGATTGCCCGCTCGCCTGCAAGCACCTCGGGGTTCTCGTCGCCGCTGACGGGCGCCCCGAACCGCGCGAAGCCCATCCCATCGAGATCTTCGCCGAGGCCTACGGCCTCGCCTGAGGGAGTCTGTTCGAACATGCCCGCCGCCGCACGCCGGATCGCCCGGGAGGACCTGCTCCCGGACGCTGTCTTCGCAGCCGAACGCAAGCCGCGCCGCGCCGCCCTGCTGCCGGCCAAACGCCTGCGCCGCGTGGCGGTGGGCCCCATCTGCACCTTCTACTTCGAGAGTTTTGAGACCATGCTCTTCCAGGTGCAGGAGATGCTGCTCACGGAGAAAGGCGGCGAGGCGCAGGTGGCCGACGAACTGGAGGCTTACAACCCGCTCATCCCGCAGGGCCGCGAGCTGGTGGCCACGGTGATGTTCGAGATCGACGACCCGGTCCGCCGCGAAGCGGCGTTGCGGAGCTTGGCCGACGTCGATCGTCATTTCTTCCTGGAAATCGGCGCGGCGCGCGTCACCGCCGTTCCCGAGGGAGAGATCGAGCGCACGCGCGACGACGGCAAGACGTCGGCTGTGCATTTTGTGCGCTTTCCGCTGACGGATGCTGAGACCGCGGCGTTCAAGGCGACCGGCGCGCGCGTCCTCATTGGTTGCGACCACGCCAACTATGGCCATCTCGCAGTGGTCGGCGAGGCCTCTCGCGACGAGTTGGCGAAGGACCTCGCCTGATGGCGGCGGACTGGCCCACAGGCCCATTGCCACCGCATGTCGATCCCGTGCGCTTTCAGGCCAAGATCGAAGCAGGCTTCGCATCGGACCTCGGCGAGACCTGGGCAGTCGTCGCCATCCACGGCGGGCGCCTGATCTTCGACCGTTATGCCGAGGGCCGCACGGCCAACGACACCTGTCGGTCGTGGTCGGTGGCCAAGAGCGTCACCCACGCCCTCGCCGGCCTGCTCGTCCTCGATGGCAAGCTGGATATCCACGCGCCGGCCGACGTTCCGGAATGGCGGAGCCCGGGCGATCCGCGCGGTGCGATCACGCTCGATCAGCTCCTGCGCATGTCGAGCGGGCTGAAGTTCACCGAGGTCTATGTCTCTGGCGGGCCCTCCGATGTCATCGAGATGCTGTTCGGAGCCGGCCAAGCCGACACTGCCGCTTTCGCCGCCAGCTTTCCGTTGGCCCATGCGCCCGACAGTTTCTACAGCTACTCGAGCGGCACGACCAACATCGTCAGCCGCTGCCTCGCTCGCGCCCTCGACGCCTCCGGCGAGGCGTTCGAAGTCTTCATGCGCGCGCGCCTCTTCGATCCCCTTGGCATGACCAGCGCGACTCCGCGGCTCGACGAGGCCGGGACTTTCATCGGCTCGTCCTTCCTCTTCGCCACGGCGCGCGACTTCGCTCGCTTCGGCCAGCTCTACCTGCAGGACGGGGTCTGGGCGGGCCGACGTCTGTTACCCGAGGGCTGGGTACAATATGCCCGCACGCCGACATTCCAGCAGGACGACTGTATCGATGGGCCCTACGGCGCCCACTGGTGGCTGGGCATCGCCGGCCCCGGGTCCTTCTCGGCCAACGGCTACGAGGGACAGTACGTCGTGGTCTCACCCGACCGTGACCTTGTCCTCGTCCGCCACGGCGTCACGCCGGAGGCCGATCAGCCGCTCGTCCAGGCCTGGCTCGGCGAGCTGGCTGCGATGTTCGACTAGGCCGCTTCGGCGGCGGACAGCCGCTCTTTGAGCTCGCGGCGTAGGAACTTGCCGCTGGCGTTGCGGGGCAGCGGTTCGCTGAGGACCCAGATGTAGCGCGGGATCTTGTGCCGGGCCATGACGGCGGAAAGGTGCACGCGCAGGTCCTCCGCAGTCATCGACTGGCCCGGCCGCGGATAGATCGCCAGCGCGACTTCCTCGCCGAGCCTCTGATCCGGCACGCCGAAGGCGCTGCATTCGGCCACGTCGGGATGGCGGTAGGCCGCGGCCTCGACCTCGGCGCAGTAGATGTTTTCGCCGCCGCGCAGGATCATGTCCTTCTTGCGGTCGACGATATAGACGAAGCCGTCGGCATCGACGCGGGCGATGTCGCCGGTATGGAACCAGCCGCCGGTGATCGCCTCGGCCGTAGCCTCGGGTCGGTTGAGGTAGCCCTTGATCACCTGGGCGCCGCGCACCCAGAGCTCGCCGATCTCGCCGGTCGCCACGGCCTCTCCGGCGTCATCGACGCACTTGTGCTCGAAGACCGGCATCACCGGTCCGGCGCTGTCGGGGCGGGCGACGAAAAAGTCGGCCGAAACGGAAGTGATGATGCCGCACGTTTCGGTGAGGCCGTAGCCAGTGGCGGGGCGGGCGCTTTCCACCGAGGCGTCGATCTTGCCCACCAGGTCAGGCGGCACCTGTGCTCCGCCGCCGGCCACCGACATCAGACTCGAGGTGTCGCGGCTGGTGAAATCGGGATGGTTGATCAGTTCGCGGGCCATCACCGGCACGCCGCTGACCGCGGTCACCTTCTCCTGCTCGATCAGCCGCAGGGCCTCGCCCGCATCCCAGCGATACATCAGGACGAGTTTGCCGCCGGCGGCGGTCACCGCATAGGCGCCGCAGTTGTTGGCCGTGACGTGGAAGAGCGGCGTGGTCAGCAGCGCGACCGGGATCGGCGGCGGCGCGGCCGGATCGATGGCCACACCCGTGGCGCGCGCCGTGGCCAGCGCCCCGGCCTGGGCAGCGAACATCATGCTGAACAGGTTCGACACGCAGCCGCGATGGGTAAGCTGGGCGCCCTTCGGAAAACCGGTGGTGCCGGAGGTGTAGAAAATGCAGGCGTCAGCGTCCGGATCGACGTCCACCGCCGGCAGCGTCCCTTCGCGGGCGATCACCTCGCTCCAGGGTGTGACGCCAGCGCCGGCCGGCGCCCGCACGGCGACACGGATGACCCCCTCAGGCGCGCCGGCCCGCTCCAGCCGCTCGGCGTCGCCAAACAGCACCTTGGGCTCGGAGTCCTCGATGGCGTAGGCCATCTCCTCGGCCACCCACCAGGCGTTCATGCCAACTGCGGCGATCCCGCTCGCCACACAGGCCCAGTAGATCAGCAGCCACTCCGGATAGTTGCGCATGGCGATGGCCACGCGGTCGCCGGGTCGAACGCCCTTGGCCGCGAGCCAGGCGGCGATGGCGTTCACGCGCGCATGCGCCTCAGCGTAAGTGAGGCGTTCGTCCTGGTAGACGATGTAGTCCCGATCGCCGTACGCGGCGGTCGAGAGCCACAAGAGGCGGATGTTCGGCGGCGCGTTCTTGTAGATCCGGCACGGATTTCCGCGCACCTCGATGGTGGCGATCTCGAATGGCGCGCCAGGAGCGGTCAGGCCATGCCAGACGGTTCTCAAATCCTCGAAATGCATGCGTTTCCCTATACGTCCAGCCGGTAGACCCGGCGAGCTGTGTCACTGAAAAGATAGGTCTTTTCGTCAGGCGAATAGTACTGGGCGATGAGCTTGAAGGCGTTCCAAAGCGTGGCGTAGTCGCAGCTCCCGGTATCGACCGGGAAGTTGCTCTCGAACATGCAGCGGGTAACGCCGAAGGCCTCGATACAAGTCTCCACGTAAGGCCGCCACTCCTCCGCCAACGCCCTGGCCGAGGCCGAGGGCTCCGACATGAACGAGGCGAATCCGGGGAACGGCATGGCCAGGCCGCCGATCTTCACGGAGGTGTTGGGCAGCGCCGCCAGGGCGCGGATGTGATCGCGCCAGACCGCGAACCGCTCTTCTCGCCGGCCAGTGTAGCTGGCGATGCCGAGCGGCGTGCCGACGTGATCAAGGACGATCTGGGTGTTCGGGAAGGCCTTGGCGAGCGCGGTCAGCTCGGGAATCTGCGGCTCCAGCATCCAGGCATCGAAGGAAAGACCCAGCGGCGCGAGCTCGGCGAAGCCCTTGTGGAAATCCGGACGCGCATAGAGCCCCGGCTGATTGCGCGACAGGGGACCCAGCACATTGGCGTCGGCGTCCCACGAGGCGCTCTGGCGGATGCCACGAAAGCGTCCCCCGCCAGCCGCGAGATGGGCCTCGAGAACGGCCTTGATCGATGAGCCGAGCTTCAGGTCGGCGTGGCCGACGATGCCGGCGCAGGCGCGAACGTCGCCATAGACGCCGCTGGCGCTCATCGCCGCTACGCCATTGACGAACTCAGTCTCGCCGACCGGGCGCATCTCCGCCGGGCCGTCCTGCCGGTACATGGCGCCGCATTCCATGTAGACGGTGGCGACGACGTTGTGGCCGCTCCGCATGTCGGCCAGCAGCTCGTCGAGGAGATAACGCGGGACGCGCTGGATGACCGCCTCGAAGCTGTGGCTGGGCGCCTGCTGCGCGCCGCGCATCAGGGGCAGGCGATCCCACAGGTGGTGATGCGGATCGATGATCGGGAGATCCGACTCGAGCACGGCTTCGGCGCGTGAGCTCATCGGTCCTCTCCCTGCATGCGCGATCACCGCGTCTTCGCAAGCCCAAGCCAATGAACGCCTCACGACCGACGTGCAAGTCCGTCGCATTGCCGCCCCCCGGCTTTTGGGGCAGGAAGCCTCACCCCAGACGAAGGATCGGATGGCGAGGTTCAGCGATTTCAGACCCGCCGTGTTGGCAGGGGCGCCAAGCCTCATGGCGGTGCTCACGGCGGCTGCGGGCGTCATGCTGCTGGCCTCCGGCGCGACGCCGTCCGACCCGTCCTGGTTCCTCTGGCTGGCGGATCACACGCCGACGTGGCTGATCCAGATCAGCAGCTTCGTCTCTTCGATCCTCGGCGTCGTGCTGGTGATGCTGGCCTTCGGCCTGTCCCGACGGCTCGACGCAGCCTGGGCGGCCAGCGAAGGCGTGCTGGTGGTCGCCGCCGCGCTCGCCCCGTTCAAGGGCTCCGACCTGGCGGAATCGGCGGTGCTGCTGACCTTGGCCCTGGTCCTGGCGCCCTGCCACCCGGCTTTCAACCGCACCGCTCGCCTGTCGCGTCTAGAGGTGAGCCCTGGCTGGATGCTGTCGGCGGGCGCGGCCCTGGTCGGCGCCGGGCTCGTCGGCTGGTGGTCGTTCCAGAACCTGGACTATGCCGGCAAGCCGCTGCTGAGGGTGATCGGCGACCAGGACGCCACCCGCGCCATCCGCTCCTCGGCCGGTGCGGCGGCCGTGCTCCTTGCCGTCGGCGTCTGGCGGCTCTTCGCCACGCCGGCCAAACCGGCGGTGATCGGCGAGACCGACCCTAGCTTTTCCCGCGTGCGAGCCATCTTGGAATCGGCCGATGCGGCCGAGCCGGCCTCCAACCTCGCCCTGCGCGGCGACAAGCGGTTTCTGTTCTCCGACAGCGGCAAGAGCTTCCTGATGTTCGGCGTGCGCGGCCGCTCGTGGATCGCGCTCGGTCTGCCCGTGGGCCGCCGGTCGGAGCAGACGGAGCTGCTCTGGCGGTTTCGCGAGCTTGCCGACGCCCACGCCGCGCGGCCCGGCGTCTACGGCGTCGGACCGGAGGGCCTGGCGGATCTCGTCGAGCTGGGTTTCGCCGTCCAGAAGGTGGGCGAGACAGCGGCCGTGCCGCTGGGCAGCTTTTCCGTCGCCGGCCGCAAGCTGGGCAACATCCGGCGCAGTTGGCGCAAGACCGGCGAGGAGGGCGGCTGCTTCGAAGTGGCGCCGGCCGGCGGGGCCTGGGCGATCATGGACGACCTGATGCGCGTGTCCGACGAGTGGCTCTCCCACCACGCCGGCGGCGAGAAGACCTTCTCGCTCGGCGGTTTCGAGCCCCAGTACGTCGCGGAATTCCCGCTGGCGGTCGTCCGCGCCGAGGGACGTATCGTCGCCTTCGCCACCTTGTGGACCACGGCTTCGGGCGGCGCATTCTCCATGGACCTGATGCGCTACGCCGACGAGGCGCCGAAGAACGTCATGGACTTCCTGTTCGTCGAGTTGATGCGTTGGGGGGAGGAGCAGGGCTACCAGGCCTTTGAGTTTGGCATGGCGCCCCTGGCCGGCCTCGAGGAGCGCCGCCTCGCCCCGATCATGTCGCGCGTGGGCCGCCTGCTCTTCGAACGCGGCGAGGAAATCTACAATTTCCGCGGCGTGCGGCGCTTCAAGGACAAGTACGACCCGGTCTGGCAGCCGCGCTACATCGCGGCCCCACACAAGTGGGCGATCCCGATCCTGCTGGCCGACGTCGGCCTGCTGTCGTCAGGGGGCGTCGCAGGTCTGAACTTCGATCCCCGCCGCTTGTTCGCCAAGAAGGAGAAGGCCGAGGCCTAGCAGCTGTGTTTGCCGACCTGGTGCCCAATTACGGCGCCGCCGACGGCGCCGAGAACGACGCCGGCCGGGCTGCCGTGACTGAGCGCGCTGCCGATCAGACCACCACCGACACCCCCGCCCACCGTGCCGACCACCGCGTTGCGCCGACGATGGCACGCCCGGTAGTAGCGGTAGTGGTGATGATGGTGGCGGTAGTGGGCCGAGGCTGTGCTGGGCGCGAAGCCCGCGACCAGGATGGAGGCCGTAGCGGCCGCCAGCGACAGTTTCTTCAGAATCGTCAATTCAAACTCCACAATGGCCGGGTCCTATTGGTTTAGCTCGCCGCGGGTTCCCGCCACATGCTCCACAGCTTGGGCCCGTCCGGCGGCGGGCGGCCCTCGTGGATCACCTCGAAGCCATGCCGCGTGTAGAGTGAGACGTTCCGCTCGTTCTGGGTCTCAAGGTAGGCCGGCAGGCCTTCGGCGTCGAGGCGCTCTGTTGCGAACTTGAGGAGCCGCGAACCGACCCCGTGGCCCTGAGCGGCGTGGGTCACCCCCAGGAACCAGAGATAAGCGTGACGCCGCTCCATGGGGTGGTGCTCGTCCATGTAGGCCCGCATCCTCGTCAGCCGACCGAAGCGGGCGAGGCCGGTGGCGCCCAGAAGCACCGGAAAGGCGCGCAACTCGACGCCGAGCGGCAAGGGACCGAGCTTCTCGTACGGCAGCCAGACGGCCGCCGCCCCGCCGCAGGCCGGCCGCTCGATGCGTGCGCCCTGGCTCACGGCCGTGCGGACGATAAACCGGAAGAAGCGCAGGAACGCCTCCGCGCGTTTCGCGTCGTCGCGCAGGAACCAGTCGAAGGCCGGATCGTCGGTGAAAGCGTCGGCGAGATCGGCGGCGACGCCTTCGACGTCGGCGAGGCCAGCGAGGCTGGGGGCCTCCGCCTCGCGCCGCATGATTTCAACATCCATCAGATACGCTCCGAAATCTTGATCGCCGCGCGACAGCCCAGCTTCACCGCCGCCGACAACAAGCCGTGCAGTGGCGCTTCGCGCGCGCCCAGTTCGACGGCTTCCTCGCGATGGGCGAGCTCATCGGCGCGGAAGGCCGCAAGCTCCGCCGCCAACTCTGGCTCACGCCCCTCGAGCTCGGCGATCTGGCCCGCGTAGTGGTCCTCGATGACGCTTTCCACGGCCTCGGTGCAGGCGTGGGCGGCGTTCTCACCGATCAGGGCCGCGCCGACACCAAGGCCGAAAGCGGCCGCGCGCCAGAATGGGGCCATCAGGGTCGGGCGAGCGCGGCGCTCGCTGAGCAAAGCCTCGAACCGGGCCAGATGCACCGCCTCATGGGCCTCGAAACCGCCCATGCGCCGCGCCGCCTCGTCCTTGCCGGCCGCCTCGAACACAGCCCTATGGCCGCGATAGATGTTCACGGCGGCGACCTCGCCGGCATGATCCACGCGCAGCATTTCCGCTAGCCGCGCCGGATCGGCGGACCCGGGCCGGGGCGGGATCGGCCGCGCGCTCACGCAGTCCGCCTTGTGCGCAGGAAAGCGACGGCGCTCGCTACCGTCAGGCCGAGCGCAATCAGGGCGTTCCAGCCGGCCATGGAGAGGCCGAGGAAGATCCAGGCCGGTCGGTCGCAGGCCGGAATGCTCATTTTGGCGCCGGAGAGCAGCCGCGCCATCTCCGCCGGATCCACGCGCGTGAACCCGCCCGTGCACGCCGCTGGTCCCGGCCAGAACTTCCACTCCACGCCCGCATGATAGGCAGCCAGACCCATCTCACCGGCGAAAGCGATGGCTAGCAGGAGGTTGAGCCAGGGGGTGACGTCACGCCCGGCAAGGAATCGCCGCAAGAGCAGCCCGGCGGCGGCGGCGGCTACGACGATCCAGTAGCCCACGCGCTGCTTGAGGCAGAGTTCGCAAGGGAGCATGTGGCCGAACGTTTCGAAGGCATGGGCGGCGGCCAGGAGCGCCACGCTGGCGAGGAGGGCGCACCAGGGCCATTGTCGCGCGAAACGGCTCACGGCTCCGCTATGGCCCAATTCTAGCCGGAGGGTAAGAGGCGCAGGCCGAGCAGCGCCAGGGCGATGAGGGCCACCAGAGCGCCGGCGGCCATGGCCAGCCGGCGCTCGACCACCGGCAACAGCGTGGGCCCGAAGCGGCGCACCAACCAGGTGACGCCAAAAAACCTCACGCTGCGAGTCACGCAACTGGCGGCCAGCAGTTCCCAAAGCGGAAATCGCGCCAGGCCACACGTAATTGTCACCAGCTTGAACGGCACCGGCAGCAGACCCTGCAGCAGGATCACCCCGACGCCCCACTTGGCGAAGCCGGCGCGAAGTGAGGCCTCGCTCCCCGGATGACCACTCATGGCCAGTAGCCAGTGGCCAACGGGCGCGAGGGTGAGGCCGATCGTGTAGCCGAGGATGCCACCCAGCACCGAACCGGCCGTGCAGATGAATGCGTAGCGCCAGGCCCGCTCGGTCCGCGCCAAGACCATGGGGGCCAGCAGGGTGTCCGGTGGGATAGGGAAGAAAGAGCTCTCCGCGAAAGCGATGGCGAAGAGCGCCCAGGGCGCGCGACGGTGGCCCGAGAGCCGCATTACCCAGTCGTAGAGACGTCGAAGCATGGGTCGTTCCTAGCCGAGCGGCGGACGAGGGGCTAGGATCGCCAACGCCGCAGGAGGAACACCCATGAACGCCCCGGTGAGCGCGGACGTCCGTCGCGACCTGTTTGACAACCCGCTCGGCACCGACGGTTTCGAGTTCGTCGAGTTCACCTCGCCCGAGCCGGAGCGCCTCAAAGGCCTCTTCGAGCAGATGGGCTTCGTCGCGGTCGCCAAGCATCGCTCTAAGGACGTGCTGCGCTTCGTCCAAGGCGACATCAACTTCATCCTCAACATGGAGCCGGCCGGACAACCAGCCGATTTCCGCGCCATCCACGGGCCGAGCGCCAACGCCATGGCCTTCCGCGTGCGAGACGCTGGCCTCGCCCTGAAGCTGGCCGTCGAGCGCGGAGCCAAGGCCGTCACCGGCCGCGTCGGACCCATGGAGCTCAACATCCCCGCCATCGAAGGGATCGGCGGCTCGCTGCTCTATCTGGTCGATCGCTACGGCGCGAAGGCGATCTACGACGTGGATTTCTCGCCCATCCCAGGCGCCGAGCCGCGCGCCGACGTCGGCCTCACCTACCTCGACCACCTGACCCACAACGTCCATCGCGGCCAGATGAAGACCTGGGCCGATTTCTACGAGCGCATCTTCAACTTCCGCGAGATTCGCTACTTCGACATCGAGGGCAAGCAGACCGGCCTGCTTTCCAAGGCCATGACCAGCCCCTGCGGCAAGATCCGCATCCCGCTCAACGAGAGCCAGGACGACCACTCCCAGATCGAGGAGTTCCTGCGCGACTACCGCGGCGAAGGCATCCAGCACATCGCGCTCGGCACGGGCGACATCTACGCCTCGGTCGAGGCCATGGCTGGCCGCGGGGTCAAGTTCCAGGATACGCCGGACACCTACTTCGAGGCCCTGGACGCCCGCGTGCCGGGCCATGGTGAAAACCTCCAGCGCCTGCGCGCTGACGGCATCCTGGTCGATGGCGCCCCGACCGAGGGCCAGGGTCTGCTGCTGCAGATCTTCACCCAGAACATGATCGGTCCGATCTTCTTCGAGCTCATCCAACGCAAGGGCAACGAGGGTTTCGGCGAGGGCAACTTCCGAGCCCTGTTCGAGAGCATCGAGGCCGACCAGGTCCGCCGCGGTGTCCTGCCGGCGACATCTGAGTGAAGCTCGCTTCGCTCAAGGGCGGACGGGACGGGACCCTCGTCGTCGTCTCGCGCGATCTCGCCTGGTATGTGGACGCCTCGCCGATCTGCCCCACATTGCAGGCGGCGCTGGATGACTGGGAGCGCTGCGAACCCCTGCTGCGCGGCTTGGCGGAAAGCCTCGAGCACGGCGCAGTCGCCAGCGAGCGCTTCCGCGAGCATGAAGCCGCCAGCCCCTTGCCGCGAGCCTATCAATGGGCGGACGGCTCGGCCTATGTGAACCACGTGGCGCTGGTCCGGCGGGCTCGTGGCGCGGAGATGCCGCAGAGCTTCTGGACCGATCCCCTGATGTACCAGGGCGGCTCGGACAGCTTCCTGGGGCCTCGCGACCCGATCCCGCTGGCCGACCCTTCCTGGGGCTGCGACTTCGAGGCCGAAGTTGCGGTGATCACCGGCGACGTGGCGCCCGGATCCGACCGCGAGGCCGGTCTGGCGGCCGTGCGTCTCGTCATGCTGGCCAACGACGTCTCGCTGCGCAACCTCATCCCTGGCGAGCTCGCCAAGTCGTTCGGCTTTTTCCAGTCAAAGCCAGCCGGCTCGTTCTCGCCGGTCGCGGTGACGCCGGACGAACTGGTTGGATGGCGGGATGGCAAGCTGCAGGGCGCACTCCAGATCGAGCTGAACGGGAGTCTCTTCGGCCGTCCGGACGCCGGCGTCGACATGACCTTTGACTTCGGCCAGCTCGTCGCTCACGCCGCCAAGACCCGGGCGCTCGCCACGGGCTCGATCATCGGCTCGGGCACGGTCTCCAACCTCGGCCCCGACGGCGGCCCCGGCCGCCCGGTCGCCGACGGCGGCGCGGGCTACGCCTGCATCGCCGAACAACGCACGGCGGAGACTCTGCTCGCTGGCGCGCCAGAGACCCCGTTCCTGGCGGCTGGCGATACGGTTCGGATCGAGATGCTCGACGCCCGCCACCACACGATCTTCGGCGCGATCGAACAGACTGTCATCGCGGCCTGACGCGCGCGCGCGTGATCTGCTAGGCGGAGGCGATGTCCGCGATCACGCTCATCGGCCTCGTCGCCGCTTTCCTCACCACCTCGGCGCTGATCCCTCAGGCTCTACGCGCCTGGCGGACGCGCTCCACGGGCGATCTCTCCCTGCCGGCCTACCTCGCCTACGTGACCGGAATCGCCCTGTGGTTGATCTACGGCCTCGTCCTGCGTGATCCGCCGCTGATATTTTCCAACGCCGCCTCACTGATGCTCGGTCTCGCCATCTTAGGACTGAAACTCCGGCACGGCTGACCAGCGACTCGAGCCGACGTCCACGCCGAGCGCTATCCGGCCGCCGCCCGGCCCGCCTCACTCGGCCGGCGGCGGTGGCCGGAGTTGACCGGCCGCGGCCGTCAAGCCGAGGATGCCGGCGGGGTTCATTGCGTCGACCATGGCTGAAGGGATGAGGATGGTCGCGCCCCGCTCCTTGGTGGTCTCGTAGATGATGTTCATTGCCCGCAGCTGCAGCGCCGCCGGGCTCTTGGCGTAGATCTCGGCCGCTTCGACAAACTTCTGCGCCACCATCTGCTCGGCCTGACCGAGGTGGATGCGGGCCGCCGCCTCGCGCTGGGCCTGGGCCTCACGGCTCATGGCGTCCTGCAAGCCGGCGGGCACGCCGATGTCGCGGATCTCGACCGAGATCACCGAGATGCCCCAGTCGGCGGTCTTGCGGGCGATCTCGTCGCGCAGGACCAGGTCGCCCTGCTTGCGGTCGGAAAGCAGCGAGGAGAGCAGCGACGAGCCGACCATCTCGCGCAGCGAGGTCTGAGCCACGCGGGAGATGGCCGAGCGATAGTCGGCGATCTCGAGGGCGGCGCGCTCGGCGTCGTGGACCTGCCAGAAGACCACGGCGTCCACATCGACGGGCACGGTGTCCTTGCTCAGCGCCTGTTCGGCGTTGAACTCGGTCGTCTGGATGCGCTGGTCGATCCAGATGGCGACGGTGTCGATGACCGGCACGATCAGGAAGACCCCCGGACCACGCACGCCTTGAAGCCGGCCAAGGCGCAGCACCACCGCCCGCTCCCACTGGTTGGCCATCTTCAGGGTCATGGGCGTCAGCAGGCCGGCGATGGCCAGCAGAGCCGCCAGCAGGAACGTGGTCCCGATCATTCCTGGAGAGCCCGATTTCGTGCCCGCCGCGAAGCAGAGTGCGGCCAGGATGAAGAAGATCACCGACAGCAGTGATGCGGGGCCGTTGGCGCGCGCCGATCGCGGGCCGCCGCCGGAGGCGGTGAAACCAACGTTGGGGCCAGAGGCGTTGCTCATGTTTGTTCCTCCTTCGCCGCGGCGAGGGCCGCGACGCGATGACAAAGCGCCGCTGGGTCGATGCCCCGGGCGCGCGCGGCGGCCAGGGTCTGGCGCGCCAGGGTCTCGATTTGTGTCTGCAGGGCGGCGGGATCGGCCGGGGCCGGCGGCTCGGCGACGAAGCTGCCGCGGCCGCGGACGAGCGCCAGGGCGCCCAGCCGCTCCAGCTCCTCATAGGCGTGTCGGACGGTGTTGAGATCGACGCGCAAATGCACCGCTACTTGCCGCATGGTCGGCATCTGGTCGCCGGGTTTCAGGACCCCGTGACCGATCGCGCCCAGGAACTGGTCCCGCAGCTGCACATAGATCGGCACGCCGGTGCTCGAGACATGGATCCAGTCCAGGGCGTGCCGGTCTGTATGCATACACTCATACAATATCTTTGACGGGCGATTGTCAAGAATGACGCTCTTCGCGCCTGCGTCCCGGCGGGGGACACAGGCGCTACGTTCAGCCCTTGAAGCCGCCCTCGGCCAGAAAGGCGGCCTCCTCGGGGGTGGTGATGCGCCCGAGGACGGTGTTGCGATGCGGAAAGCGCCCGAAGCGGGCGATGATGTCGGCGTGGAGCCGGGCGTAACGCAGATAGCTCTCGTCGCCGCCGCGCGACGCATGCGCTTCACAGAGCGCCACGGCCCGGCGCTGGATCGCGGAATCCTCGGCGTGTTCGAAGGGCAGATAGAAGAAGATCTGGAGTTCCACGGGGACAGCCAGGTCGAACCCGGTGTCGACCGCCCGGCCCGCCATCGCCAGAGCCATGCCGTCGGTGGCGAAGGCGTGGGCCGAGCCGCGATAGATGTTGCGCGGGATCTGATCGAGCAGCAGCACCAGGGCGAGCGCGCCCTCGGCCGTCTTGCTCCAGGCGTCGAGTTCGCCGCGCGAGGCGGACATGTGCGCCGTCTCGAAGCGCTCGCGCAACGCCGTATCGTAAACCGGCTCGGCGCCGAACCAAGCCTTCACGCCTGCCGCCGTCCAGAAGTCGATCAGATCCCGAGGCTTCGTAGCACCCACAAAGCGCAGCCTAGCTCAGGGAGAGGAGGGAATGCAGGGGGTTCGTTCAGCCGCCTTCCGCCATCGACTTGGCGAGCTTCTCCGCCATGCCCAGCGCTATTTCGCGCCGGTCCATCTCTGACCAGATCTCGTCCGTCGAGACGCCGAGCTCCACCCACAGGGCGCTCAGATTGTAGATGAGATCGACGCTTTCGCTGATGAACGCGGTCCGATCGCCGCGAACGGCCTCGATGGCGGCCTCCGCTGCCTCCTCGATGACCTTTTGCGCCATCTTGGGCGCGCCCGAGGCGAATAGTTTGCTGGTGCGAGGACTAACGCGGACGCCGGTGCGCACCTCAGCGAGCGCCGCAGCCAAGCGGTCCAGCCGGTTGTGGGTGTCGTCACGCCTCGCCGTCCGGCGCTTCGTCGAGCGGAGATTTGACGGCCGTTTCGTCGCGTGCTTGGCCAAGCGAATCGCCCGAATTTGATCCGTATCCAGACCTTTTTCTTGCCGATGGGCGGGCTTTTGTCCACTGTTCGCCGCTCAGAAACGCAATCAAAGGGTGAGCTCATTGCACCCAGCTAGCCTGCCTCAGTGGGAGCTCATCGCTCGCCTTATGCTCGCCGCGGGGCTCGGCAGCGTCATCGGGATCGAGCGCGAGCGCTCCGTTCGAGCGGCGGGGCTGCGCACGCACATGCTGGTCTGCGTCGGCTCGTCTCTGATCATCATCGTTTCGGCCTATGGTTTCAGCACCGTCCTCGGCGATCACGTGGTGTTGGACCCTTCCCGTGTCGCGGCTCAGGTGGTCTCGGGGATCGGCTTTCTCGGCGCCGGCTCGATCATCCTGCGCAATGAGGCGATCAAGGGCCTCACCACCGCGGCGAGCATCTGGGCGGTGGCTGCGATCGGGCTGGCCTCCGGCGCCGGGCTCTACACCGCAGCGATCGCCTCAACGCTGATCATCCTCGCCATTCTGGCAGGTTTGAAACCGCTCGAGGATCGATTCGCCGCGCTCCGATCGCCGCTCAAGCTACAACTCAAGGCGCGGCCCGGAGAGACATCCCTGGCCTCGCTGAAGCGGACGCTCGGCGGTCACGGCGCGCGCGTCAGGCAGTTGATCGTTCAGCGTGACGACGGCAAAGACGATGACGACGTGACCTTGGTCCTCGACCGGGTGTCGTCTCGCGACACAGCAGACCTCATTCTTGACCTGGAGCGCCTCCCGTTCATCCTGAGCGTGAACGACGAGCGGTCTGACAGATCCGCCGAGGGGCGTCGCTAGTTTCGAGGGACGGGCCGCACGCTGGCGCACTCGACAGGATTCGAACCTGTGACCTCTGCCTTCGGAGGGCAGCGCTCTATCCATCTGAGCTACGAGTGCCGCTGGGCGGGGGCAGCGTTTAGCCGAAAAGCGCGACGCCGCCAAACATGGTCTTTGCTGCACCGCGGCGAAGCCATACCTTAGCCGCATGAGCTCCTCGGTCTCGCCAATCCCGTCTCCGCCCCGGCTCAGTGAGGGCCTGGCGCGCGAGTTCCGGCGATGAGCGGCGAGGCCAAGCGCGTCCTGGTGCTGCAGGGCGGCGGCGCGCTCGGCGCCTATCAGGCCGGTGTGTTCGAGGCTCTGGCCGCTACGGGTCTGGAGCCGGAGTGGGTGGCCGGAATCTCGATCGGGGCGATCAACGCCGCCCTCATCGCCGGCAATCCACGGGAAAGGCGGGTGGAGGCGCTGCGGGAGTTCTGGCGCCTGGTCTCCAGCGGGCCGCAGATGGACTTCGGCCCTCTGCTGTGGCCGTTGCGCGCCGCCCAGGGCCGGCTCAACTCCAGCGCCGCGGCCGTCTTCGGTGTGACCGGCTTCTTCACCCCGCGCTTTCCGCCGCCGCAGCTGCAGCCCCCCGGCACGGTCGAGGCGATCAGCTACTATGACACCGCCCCGCTCAAGGCGACGCTGGAAAGGCTGGTCGACTTCGACCGGATCAATTCCGACCACGTGCGCTTCAGCGTCGGGGCCGTGCACGTGACGAGCGGCAACTTCGTCTATTTCGACAACAAAGAACGGACCATCGGCCCGGAGCATGTCATCGCCTCCGGCGCCCTGCCGCCGGGCTTTCCGCCGATCGAGATCGACGGCGAGCACTACTGGGATGGCGGCCTGGTCTCGAACACCCCGCTCGACTACGTGCTGGAGTCCGAGCGCGAGAGCGACCTGCTGGTCTTCCAGGTCGACCTGTTCCCGGCCGTCGGGCCGATGCCGGGCAACCTGCTCGAGGCGGCCGAGCGGGAGATGGACATCCGTTACTCCAGCCGCACGCGCCTCAACACCGATATGGCCCTGCGCATCCGCCACGCGCGACGGCTGGTGCGCCGGCTGCTGGCCCAGCTGCCGGAAGAACACCGCCACGGGGCGGCGGTGGAGGAGCTGGCGAAGATCGCCCAGGAGAACGCCCTGACGGTCGTCCACCTCATCTATCGCCGCGCGGCCTACGAAGGCGCGACCAAGGACTATGAGTTCTCGCGCGCCACCATGCTGGAGCACTGGGCGGCCGGCGGCGAGGCCGTGAAGCGGGCGATGAAGGAGCGCGAGAAAATCCTCACGGCCCCGGCCCGCGGCGGAGCCCGCATGTTCGACATCAAGACCGGCGGCGAAGAGCAGATCAAGGAGGCGTGAGACGGGTGGCGGCTGGGCACCTTCTCCCGTAAGGCGAAGCCAAGCCTCAGCCAGCGGAGCGCGTCATGTCCCTCGCCTCGAAGTCCGCCGTCGTCACTGGATCCACCAGCGGCATCGGCCTCGCGATCGCCAGGGCTCTGGCCGCCGAGGGGGCTAATGTGATGCTCAACGGCTTTGGCAAGCTAGAGGACATCGAGGCCGAGCGCGCCAAGATCGAGGCCGACTTCAAGGTCAAGGCGCTGCACTCGCCCGCCGACATGACCAAGCCGGCCGAGATCGCCGGCCTGATCGCCGAGGCCGAGAAGGCCTTCGGGGCGGTGGACATTCTGGTCAACAACGCCGGCATCCAGTTCGTCTCGCCAATCGAGGACTTCCCGATCGAGAAGTGGGACCAGATCATCGCCATCAACCTGTCGGCGGCGTTCCACGCCATCCGCGCGGCGATTCCGGGCATGAAGACGCGCGGCTGGGGCCGGATCGTCTCCACCGCCTCGGCCCACTCCAAGGTCGCCTCGCCGTTCAAGTCGGCCTACGTGGCGGCCAAGCATGGCATTGCCGGGCTGACCAAGACCGCGGCCCTGGAGCTCGCCACCCATGGCGTGACGGTCAATTGCATCTCGCCGGGCTATGTCTGGACCCCCCTGGTCGAGGCCCAGATTCCCGACACCATGAAGGCCCGCGGACTCACCCGTGATCAGGTGATCAATGACGTCCTGCTGGAGGCCCAGCCGACCAAAGAGTTCGTGACGGTCGACGAGGTGGCCGCCTTCGTGGTCTTCCTGTGCTCGGACGCCGCCAAGCAGATCACCGGCGCCAACCTTTCCATCGACGGCGGCTGGACGGCCGAATGAGCGGCGAGCGCCTGATCACGCTCGCCGAGATCGAAGCCGCGCGGGCCCGCATCGCGCCCTACGTGACGCCTACGCCGATCGTGGCCATGACGCCCACCGGCCTGCGGCTCAAGGCGGAGAGCCTCACCGTCATCGGGGCCTTCAAGATCCGCGGGGCGTTCAACGCCCTGCTCAGCCTCAGCGAAGCAGAGCGGGCGGCCGGCGTCGTCGCCCATTCGAGCGGCAACCACGCCCAGGCCGTGGCCTGTGCCGCCGCGGCTCTGGGGATCAAGGCCGCGATCCTGATGCCCGACGCCGCGCCGGCCCCCAAGCGCGAGGGCGTGCGCCGGGCCGGCGCGGAGATCATCTCGGCCAACGTTGGCAGCGTCGAGCGCGCCGCGATGGCGCGAGAACTCGCCGAGGCCCGCGGCTGGGCCCGGGTGGAACCCTTCGACATGGACGAGATCATGTGCGGCACGGGCACGATCGGCCTGGAGATCCTCGAACAGGCGCCGGACGTGACCACCGTATTCGCTCCGGTTTCCGGCGGCGGCCTGCTGGGCGGCCTGGCGGCGGCGATCAAACAATCCCGACCGGGCGTGAAGGTGATCGGAGTCGAGCCCGAGTTGGCCAACGACGCCCACCAGAGTTTCAAGTCCGGCGAGGTGGTCACCATTCCGGCCGAGCAGGCCATGCGCACGATGGCCGACGGCCTGCGGGTGCAGAGGCTGGGAGCCCGCACCTGGCCCCACATCCGCGCCTTCGTCGACGACATCGTCACCGTTTCCGAAGCGGAGATTGCGGCGGCCATGCGGCGGATCGCAGGCGAGGCAAGGCTGGTCGCCGAACCCAGCGGGGCGGTGGCGGCGGCCGGGGCTCTGGCCTCCACGGCCGATCTGAACACGAGCGTGGCGGTGCTCAGCGGTGGCAACGTCGATCGCGAAATGCTCGCGGAGATCTTGGCGGCCTGAGCAAGGCGCCTTTTTTCTGACGCGACGTCGCCTTTTTAACGAACAAGCGAGACATTTTGTCGCATCCTGTTCTAGGATGCCGCGTGCCGAGCCGGGGCGATGGGCTAAGGTCCATGCAACGGTGTGAGTGTTGGCGCCAGGCAGCCGCGTAAGTCGAGTAAGCTTAAGCATGCGTATTCAAGCTTCGCGGATCCAACGCTCGGAATTCATCATGCTATTCGACAGTCTCGAAGGCCACCCGCAGGGGAATGGGCCGATATCGGCGGCCGGCAGATGGGCGGCTTCCTTTTCAACCGGCGGCGAGGGCCTCAAACTCTGGGGGGTCAAAGTCCTCGTGTGCGGGACCGACGACGAGGGAGCCTTCACCGTCAGCGTTCACGCCGACGTCGGCGCGATGCCGGGCGAGGCCATCGCCACCACCGGCTCGATCCCCGACTCCGTCCTGCCGGCGGCCCACCAACCGATGACCTTCGATCTCCCCGCCGAACTCGAGCCCGAAGCGCGCTATTGGGTCGTCATCGCCCCGGCTGAGGGGCAGGCATCCTCGCTCGACTGGGCCTTCACCTCGGCAGGAGTGGGTCCGGGCGTCGCCAGCGAGTTCTACGCCGAGGAATCCAGCGGCGCGTGGCAGGCCTATCCCAACAGCGACGGCGGTCCCTGCCAGATGGCCGTGCTCTCCAAGGCGCCCGAGGAGCCGCCGGTCTGGGCGGTGCTGTTCGGCGGCCGCACGCCACGACCTCGCAGGGCGTCGCGCGCAGCCTGAGGCGGCGGCTTGCCGGCCGGGCGCCCGCGCTCCAGACTGCGGCCCTATGAAGCCTTTCAGCGAGATCTGGCGAGAGGCGGCCGCGCGCAAGGGCGGCGACGCGGCACTTGAGGCGTTGGTCGCCGAGCATCCGGTCAAGACGCCGGCCGAGCTCGCGGCCATTCCCGACCACCGCTGGCTGGCCCAGATGAGCAAGTGCGTCTTCCAGGCCGGCTTTTCCTGGAAGGTGATCGAGACGAAGTGGCCGGGCTTCGAGCACGCCTTCCACGCCTTCGATCCCAGACTCAACGCGGCGATGTCGGACGACGAGCTCGATGCCCACCTCAAGGACACCGGGATCATCCGGAACGCCCAGAAGATCATCTCGGTGCGGAACAATGCCGCGTTCCTGGTCGATCTGGCCCGCGAGCACGGCAGCGCAGCGGCCTTCTTCGCCGACTGGCCTGCCTCGGACTTCGCCGGCCTCCTGGAGGTGATGAAGGCGCGGGCGGCCCGGCTCTCCGGCGAGACGGCCATGCGGTTCTTCCGCTTCATGGGCATGGCGAGCTTCATCACCACCCGCGACGTCGCAGCCGCCCTGGTCGCGGCCGGGGTGATCGACAAGCCGCCCAGCGGCAAGAGGGACCAGCAGGCGGTGCAGGCGGCCTTCAACGCTTGGGCGGCCGAGAGCGGCCGCGACCTGACGGCGATCAGCCGGGTGCTGGCGCTCAGCACGGGGCCGGAGGGCTGGGGGCGCTGAGCTACTTCCCGTAGGCCGCGACAAGATAGGCGACGATCTTGGCGCTCTCCTCATCGGTGATTTGCGCGCCGTAGGCCTTCCTCATCTTGGCCACCTCGGCCGTCCAGAAGGCGGTGGGGTTGGCGAGGCCGTGCGGCTGAGTGGTGATGTAATCGGCCGAGTGGCACATGAGGCAGTGGGCCTGAGCGACCTCGCTCCCCTCGCCAGGCGCGAGGCGCGCGGTTTCTGGCGGGGCCTCGTAGCGCTGCGGGGCGGCGAACGTCCCCAAAGCAAAGGCGGTGGCGAGGGACGCGGCGAGCGCCGCGATGGCGGCGCGCATCAGATCGCCTCCACCCAGACGGTTTCGATAACGTTGCGCATATAGCCTGCCGAGTTCCAGCGCGGCTCGGCCGGCTGGGTCTCTCCGGAGCGGCTCGTGGCGCGCACTTTCAGGCCATAGGCGCCGGCGGGAAGGCGCAGGCGGGTGGTCCATGGTCGAAAGGCGCAGCGGCCGAGGTCCGGGCCGAGGTTCGCCTCGGTCCAGGCTGTTCCGCCATCCGATGAGATCTCGACCTTGGCGATCCCGGCCCCGCCGTCGAAGGCGATGCCACGCAACAGGGCCGGCCGACCCGCCGGCAGCTTGGCGCCGGTGGAGAGATTGGTGATAAAACTGCGTACGTCGAGATGGCTGATGGGGACGGTTTTGGCCGGCGCCGTCCCCGGCTCCACGCAATGGCAGTCGTTGTCCGGCACGCGGTAGGCGGTCGACATCCAGAAATTGTCGAGCGGCCGGTCGAGCACGGCAATCTCCGAAAGGTGCTTGACCCAATAGGTCCCGTACCATCCCGGCACGATGAGCCGCAGTGGGTAGCCGTTGAGCACGGGCAGCGGCCTGCCGTTCATCGCCCAGGCCAGCATCACCTCGCCATCCTGCGCGTGGTCGATGTCCAAAGCCTTGGCGAAGGCGGGCGGGCCGGCGACGACTGGCTTGTCGAGGCCGGCGAACTTCACCTGCACGGCGCCAGCCTTGACGCCGGCCCGCGCCAGCACGGCCTTGAGCGGGACGCCGGTCCAGCGCGCGCTGCCCATCAGGCCGTCGCCGGCCTGGCCGCCGCCCACCCGCGGGGTCGAGAAGCCGCGGCTGTTTCCCGAGCACTGGTTGACCGCCGCGAGCTCCACCGCTGGCAGGCGCTTCAGCTCGTCGAGGGTGAGGGAGAGCTGGGTCTCGACGAGGCCGCCGACCTGGAGGCGGAAGGTCTCGGGATCAACCAGTGGCGGCGCGCCAGCCAGATGATAGCGCACGAAGAAAGCGTCGGCGGGGGTGATCGGGCCCTCGTCAAACACCGCGAACGGCGTCTCCAGCTGGGGCGGCCGGGTGGTGAGGCGGATCAGGGGCCGCTTGCCAGGATAGCGGACCAGGGGGCGCTCGCCGTTGCCGAACGGCAGGGTCACGATTTCGGCCCGCGCCAGGGCCGGCGCGGCGAGGATCCCGGCCGCGAGACTTCGTCTGTTGATCATCCGCACCCTCCCGTCAGGCAATACATACTGCATTAGTCGGATAACGCGAGTTTCACCAGCAGGGCGCCCGATCCGGCCTTTCTGCGTTAGGATGAGATTGTGGAGGTGACCGTCATGAAGGTGCTCGTCCTCGCCGCCGCGCTCGCGGCCACCGCCGCTCAGGCCATGCCCGTTCCCGGCCAACCGGCGCCGCCATTCGCCGTCAAGGACGCCGATGGTCGGTCGGTGAGCCTGGCGGACCTGCGCGGCAAGACCGTGGTGCTGGAATGGACCAACGAGGGCTGTCCGTTCGTCCATCACATGTACGCCAGCGGCGTGATGCAGGCCCTGCAAAAGCAGGCCGCGGCCGAGGGCGTCGTCTGGCTGACCGTCGTCTCCTCGGCCCCAGGCAAGCAGGGCTATCTGGCGGCGGCGGATGTCGGGCCCTGGCGGGCGCGGATGGGCGCGGCGCCGGCGCACGTGCTGCTCGATCCGGCCGGCGCGCTCGGCCACGAATACGACGCGCGCACCACGCCGGACATGTTCGTGATCGATCCGGCCGGCAAGCTGGTCTATGCCGGGGCCATCGACGACAATCCCTCCACCGAACCGGCCGACGCGAGCCGCGCCAAGAACTACGTCACCCTCGCCCTCGCCGACCTCAAGGCCGGAAAGCCGGTATCGCCGGCGGTCACCAGGTCGTACGGCTGCAGCGTCAAATATCCCGGGTAAGGCTTGCGCATCCTGATCTTCGCCTTGGCGGCCGCGACCCACCCGCCCCTCGTCTGCCATGGCCCGGCCCCCCGGCCGGCCTGCCAATGCCTGTGCGCGCCAACCTCCACTCGCCCCGGCGGCCTGATCTATCTCTGCCAGAAGAAGCAGTGGTATTGCCCCGCGCCGCCGCCGGCCAAACCGCCCAAAGCTTGACCTTACGTCGCATTGCGTGCGTGCTCGGCTGCGGGAGGCTGAAACATCATGCGAAATTCGATCCTGATCGCCGCCGCGTGCGCGCTCGCCCTGCCCGCGGCGGCCGCGCCGCTCAGCGACGCGGCCCAGATCCGCGCCCTGGAGGCCCGCTTCGCCGACGCGGTGCGCGCCAAGAACCTGGACGGGATCATTCGCGGCTACGCGCCCGGCGTGCGGGTGTTCGACGTCTCCCCGCCGCGCCAATACGATGGACTCGATGCCTATCGGGCCGACTGGAGCGCGTTCCTGTCCGGCGCCGCCGGCCCGCTCACCTTCACCCTCACGGACCTCAACATCGAGACCGGCGGCAATCTCGCCTATTCGACCAGCATCCAGAGCTGGACGTGGACCGACCCCAAGAACCTCGCCCACAGCCTGACCGCTCGGGTGACCGACGTCTTTCGCAAGCGCGACGGCGCCTGGCGCATCGTTCACGAGCACGTCTCGGTGCCGGTGGACCTGATCAGCGGCCAGGGCGACCTGGCCTCGACGAAGTAGCCGCCGCGGCCCAGGGCCGCCGAACCGCTGCAGGAGGTCTGCCTGACCATCGGCGGCCTCGCCGCGCCGTGAAGGCTGGTGCGGGCGGTCGGGGTCGAACCGACACTCTGTCACCAGAACCGGATTTTGAGTCCGGCGCGTCTGCCAATTCCGCCACGCCCGCGCGGGGCGACGCTGTAGCAACCTCGGCGAGGGCTCACAAGGCGATGTGGTCGAGTTTGCCGACGCGGCGCGCCAACAGGCGGACAGCCTTTGCGCGCGCACGTGTTCCCTTTTTGTTCTTGACTGGTCACGGCGATGTTACACTTGACATAGAACGCCCTACTGGTAGTGTGTCCTCAGAGAAGGACACGACCGATGAAATCCGCCCTGAACGCCCCTGAACTCCGCGACGAAGCCACCGCCTTTGCCTATGTCGAAGCGCGCCTGTGGCCGAACGGCGCGACCTGCCCGCATTGTGGCGTGGTGGGCGAAGCGTCGCGCTCGACCGGCAAGACCACCCGCATGGGCCTGTGGAACTGCCGCGCCTGCCGCAAGCCCTTCACCGTGCGGATGGGAACTCTGTTCGAGTCCTCGCACGTCCCGCTGCATATCTGGCTTCAGGTCATGTATCTGGTCTGTTCGTCGAAGAAGGGCATCTCGACCCGCCAAATCCAACGCACCATCGGCGGGTCGATGAAAACCGCTTGGTTTTTGGGCCACCGTATCCGTGAGGCCATGGCCGAAGGTTCGCTTCCCCCGCTGGGTGGTGCCGGTGGCGATGTCGAGGCGGACGAGACCTTTTACGGCCACGACGCCAACTACTCGGCCAAGGGCGGCAAGAACATGAACGCCGTGCTCAGCCTCGTTGACCGCGAGAGCGGCCAGGTTCGTTCGATGGTGCTGGGGAACGTCACCGCCAACGCCGTGACCCGTGCTGTGGCGTCCAACGTGGCCGTCGACACCCGCCTGCTGACTGACGCCTCCAACGCTTACCACCGTGTCGGCGGCATGCTGGCCGATCACCAGAGCGTCAATCACTCCAAGCACGAGTATGTGCGGAAGGGCGACGCGACCGTCCACACCAACACCGTCGAGGGCACCTTCTCGATTTTCAAGCGCGGCATGCGCGGCATCTACCAGCACTGCGCCGCCAAGCACCTGCCCCGGTATCTGGCCGAGTTTGACTTCCGGTATTCGAACCGCTTCGCGCTCGGGATCGGTGACAAGGCTCGCGCCGATATCGCGCTGGCTGGAGTGGTCGGCAAGCGCCTTACCTACGAAACAGTTAGTGCGCGGCGAGCCGGCGAAGAGACCCGCATCGTCTGGTAGGCGGCGCTCGCGCTGGTTTACCCAGCCTCACAGGTGGGTGAAGCGGCCGGACGATCCTCAGTTGGAGCTGCCGTTTGAGGAGGACGAAGATGGATGAAAGCGAGCGGCTGGAACTTCAACAGGCGAGCGGAACGGCAGCCGCTGCGCTAGCGCTTCAAGGCGCGATCATGGCGCATTTGGTAGCCAATAGTCTGGTCACACTGGAAGATATGACCGTGATTTCGGCCGATGCTAGCGCTGGGCTCGCAACGCTAACCACGCTCTCGCCAGAAAGCCGCGAATTCGCGCGGCTGACGATTTCTGGGCTTGTGCGTGCAATGACGAAGCGTCTGCAATTGCAGTGAACATGGCTTCGACGTCGCGCTCAAAGAGCGCCGCGCGTGCTGTGAAGGTCTGAGGCTCCATAACGCGCCAAAGGATATCTCGCGCGCGAGCGTCAAGCCCTGCCCTTCCCCATTTGGCCCTCTCGTGGAATAGTCCCCTCGTCGCCAAGGGCTTGAACACCTGAGGCGGTGCGCGCTCGCGCTGAGCAAAGGGAACCCCGCTTTGTCGGGTGGCTCCCGAAATAGAATACCTCTCGTAGGAAATACGGGAGGCGCGGACCCTTTGCTCGCGTGTTCAACCGCCCGGCGCCAGCCGGACGCAAAGGGGACGAATGGCCATGCCGGAAGCGGCGAAAAAGCGGCGAGTTCTGATCGGCGTAATCATCGCCGCTGGCGTTGCGGTGATCGGCGCGCCAATAGTGGCCATCTGGCTCTTTCTAAGCGCCACCTCGCACGCGACCGATGAGGCGGATAAGGCGGCGGCTGCACAGCACTCCACCCAGACGCCCTAGTGCTGCAAACCTGCTATGCTGTCGCACATGACGAAGCGGGAACCGAAGTCCAAACCCACCGACGCCGAACAGCACGCTCGCTTTGTCGAGATGGCGCGTGCCGTTCAGGTGGACGAAAGCGCCGACGCGCTCGACAAGGTGTTCAAGCGGGTGGTCCGGCCAAAGGCGCCGACGGACGCGACC
>Ga0302314_10001222_pt1 | contig 48270 bp, 31 predicted proteins | sample III_Palsa_N2_3_FD_200533 | JGI IMG/M metagenome (GOLD analysis project Ga0302314, IMG submission 200533) | Peat permafrost microbial communities from Stordalen Mire near Abisko, Sweden - III_Palsa_N2_3 | ecosystem: Environmental > Terrestrial > Soil > Palsa > Peat permafrost | place: Sweden...
TCGTCCACGACCAGGCCCTCGATCTGGTTGAAGACCGGGGTGTGGGTGGCGTCGAGCGCGTCGGTGCGGAAGGTGCGGCCGATGGAGACCATGTGCAGCGGCGGCTTGCGCGTGAGCATGCTGCGGATCTGCAGCGGGGACGTCTGGGTACGCAGGATCAGCGAGTCGCGGTCGTCGTCGGCGTCCGGGTCGTAGCCCGGGGTGTCGATGAAGAAGGTGTCCTGCGGGCTGCGCGCCGGGTGGTCCCGGGAGATGTTGAGGGCGTCGAAGTTCATCCACTCGGCCTCGACCTCGGGACCCTCGTTGACCTCCCAGCCGAGGGCGCCGAAGACCTCGGCGATGCGCTCGGTGAGCGTGGTCAGCGGGTGCCGCCCGCCGCGCGGGGCGCGGTCCCAGGGCAGCGTGACGTCGACGGACTCCTCGACCAGGACCCGGGCGTCGCGCTCGGTCTCGAGCTCGGCGCGGCGCGCGGTGACGGCCTTGGCGACGGCGGCGCGGGCCTGGCCGACCCGCTTGCCGGCCTCGGCCTTGGCGGCCGGCGGCAGGGCGCCGATCTCCCGGTTGGCCAGCGCCAGCGGGGAACGGTCCTTGGCGTGCGCGATCTCCGCCTCGTGCAGGGCGTCGAGGTCGGCGGCCTGAGCGACGGCCTCGAGGGCCTCGGTCACGGCGCGCTCGACGGCCTCGGGCTGAAGCACCTCGACCTCCACGGGGTCGTAGGTCTTATTCGGTGCGGACATGGGGTTCGGCTCAACTTCCGCTACTTACGCACACCGTCGCGGCGTGCGGTCTCTTCTCGGCGGGCGACCCAATCCTAACGGGCGCGCGTCGACGGGCAGGCAGAGAAGCCCGCGGCCGTGATCCGGCGACAGGCTGAGAGCTCTGAAGTCCAGGATCTAAGCGGCTGGTAAGGCACAGTCATGGTAAATCGGACAGCCCACCAGCCGACCTCTCAGGCGGCGGGCATGGTAAATCGGAAGCGGGCGCCGCCACCGGGGGCGCGGCCGACGGTGATGGTGCCGCCGTGCGCCTCGACGATGCCCTTGACGATGTAGAGGCCGAGTCCGGTGCCGCCGCGTCGGTTGCCGCGCCAGAAGCGGGTGAAGACCCGGCCGAGCATGGCCTCGGGGATGCCGGGGCCCTCGTCGTCCACGGTCATGGCGATCATCAGAGCTCCCTCTCCCTTCCGCTCCTCGTCCTCGGGTCCGGAGACCTCTTCGAAGTCGATGGTGACACGTCCCTCGCCGTGCCGTACAGCGTTTTCCAGCAGGTTGGCGACGACCTGGCGCAGCTTGTCCGGGTCGGCCCAGACCGCGGGCAGCTCGGCGGCGCGCACGTCGAAGCGCTCCGCGGACTCGCCCGCGGCGATCATCCCGGCGACCTGCTCGGCCACCAGTTCCATCAGGTCGATGGGATAGCAGCCGAGCTGGAGCCGGCCCGAGTCGATGCGGGCGATGTCGAGCAGTTCGGCGATCAGCCGGACGACCCGGTCGGCGTCGGCGTCCACCGTCTCGAGCATCAGCTTGCGCTGGTCGTCGGTGAACCGCTCCCACTTGGCCAGCAGCGTCGCGGTGAAGCCCTTGACGCTGGTGAGCGGGGAACGCAGCTCGTGCGCGACGATGGCGATCAGGTCGGCGTGCCGGCGCTCGACCCGGGCGCGGGCGGAGGTGTCGCGCAGCCCGATGACGACGCGGCCGACCGGTCCGGTGCCCTGGCGGATGTAGCGCGCGGTGACCAGCACGTCCCGGCCGTCGGGCAGCAGCAGCCTGGTCTCGGGCTGGCCGGTGCGGATGGCGAGGCCGCCGTAGGGGTCGGTGCAGGCCCACCAGAGCCGGCCCTCGAGGTCGATGAGCGGCAGGGCCTGATCCAGCGGGTGGCCGAGGGCCTCGGCGGCGCGGAGTTCGGTGATGCGTTCGGCGGCGCGGTTGAAGACCACGACCCGGCCCTGCGCGTCGGCGACCACGACGCCGTCCGGCAGCTCGTCGTAGCGCGGTCCGAACGCGGCGTCGTCCGGCTCCTGCGAATCGATCGAATCCACCTGGCCGGGGTCTCCCTCACCGCTCGTGTCCACCTGTGCCCGCGTCGCCGGCCGCGGACGCCGGGCGACCGCCGCGGCCCGGGTCCATCATGCCTTGCTGACACCCCATCATTCCCGCTGCCGCCACGGTAGCGCCAGCCTTGGCGAACATACGCCCCGGTCTTCGGAGGTCTAGGTGCACGGATGGAGTGCGAGGGGTGGCGCGACCGGCGCGCGTTCAGCCGTACGGAGGACGGCGAGCGTGGGACACAGCAGGACGGATGGGACGGATCCGCCGAAGATCACCGGAGGTGACCAAGATCACTGAGTCGGGGTGTCCGGAAACCCGGCACAGCCGAGCCGACTTCCGCCGCCAGGCTACCCTCGCCGCTGGGCCCGGGCGGAGGCATAGAGGCACACGGCCGCGGCCGTCGCGAGGTTCAGCGACTCGGCACGGCCGTGGATCGGGACGCGCACGACCTCGTCGGCCAGCGCACGCACCGGCTCGGGCAGTCCCCAGGCCTCGTTGCCGAACATCCAGCAGGTCGGCGCCGCGAGCGCGCCGGAGTCCGCCTCGTCGTCCAGGTCGGCGGGTCCGGTGCCGTCGGCCGCGAGCACGCGCACGCCGCGCTCCCGCAGAGCCGCGACGGCTCCGGACAGGTCCACGCCGGTGACCACGGGCAGGTGGAAGAGCGAGCCCGCCGAGGCGCGGACCGCCTTCGGGTTGTACACGTCCACGGACTCGCCGCTGAAGAGCACCGCGTCCGCACCCGCCGCGTCGGCCGCGCGCAGCACCGAGCCCGCGTTTCCGGGGTCGCGGATGTGCGCGAGCAGCACGATCAGCCGGGCCGGGCCCTCGAGCACCGCGGAGAGCGGCTGGTCGAGGAAGCGGCAGACGCCGACGAGCCCCTGGCCGGCGACCGTGTCACCGAGCGAGGCCAGCACCTCGTCCGCCGCGATGGAGACCACCACGCCGTCCGCCTGGGCCGCGTCGATGATCTCCGGGTGCCGCCCGGCCGCGTCGACCGTCGCGAAAAGCTCGCTGAGCAGGCCCTTCTCCGCGACCGCCTCGCGCACGGCCTGCGGACCCTCGGCCAGGAACAACTGCTGCTTGGCCCGGAAAGCACGGGAGGCAAGCCGACGCGCCGCCACCACCCTGGTCGACTTGACCGAGGTCAGCACTGCGTCGCGCGGGCCTGCCACCCGGAACTCGCTAGTGTGCCGCGGGCCGCTCAGGCCGCGACCTGCTCGGCCTTCGGCGCGTTCACGTCGGCCGGCAGCGCCTTCTGCGCGACCTCGACCAGCGCGGCGAACGCGGCGGCGTCGTTGACGGCGAGGTCGGCGAGGATCTTGCGGTCCACCTCGACGCCCGCGGCCTTCAGACCCTGGATGAAGCGGTTGTAGGTCAGGCCGTTGGAGCGGGCCGCGGCGTTGATGCGCTGGATCCACAGCCGGCGGAAGTCGCCCTTGCGCTTCTTGCGGTCCCGGTACGCGTAGACCAGGGAGTGGGTGACCTGCTCCTTGGCCTTGCGGTACAGGCGGGAACGCTGGCCGCGGTAGCCGCTGGCCTGCTCGAGTACCGCCCGGCGCTTCTTGTGGGCGTTGACCGCCCGCTTCACGCGTGCCATGTCGAATCTCTCCTCGGGGGCGGGGCCGTTCGGGGCGCGCTGCGCCGCACGGTCCCTGGAATCTCAGGGGTCTTGGGTGTTGAGCGGGACGGCGGACTACTTGCCGAGCAGCCGCTTGATCTTCTTCACGTCGGCCGGAGCGAGCACGACCTCGCCGGTCACCCGGCGGGTGTAGCGCGAGGACTTGTGCTCGAGCAGGTGGCGCTTGCCCGCCTGACCCCGCATGACCTTGCCGGAGCCGGTCAGCCGGAACCGCTTCTTGGCACCGCTGTGCGTCTTGTTCTTCGGCATGATCAGCCGTTCTCCATCTTCATCTCGCGTGCCGATCCCGCCGCCGTCCACCCGCGGGGGCGGACGGCGCGGCGCGATCGTGCCTCGGGGCGGCGGCGGGGTGCCGGTCGCCGGAATACGTCAGTGGTCTCGGTACGCGGGTCTCGTCGACGCGGAGCGACTACTCCGCGCTCTCCTCGACCGGCGTCTCCACGGCCTCCTCGGCCTCCAGGAACCCGGGCTCGACCGTCGCGTCGTCGGCGTCGGGAACCTCGTCCCTGTTGGTGTTGTTCGCGGCTCGCGCGGCCTTGGCGGCGCGGGCCTCGGCCATCGCGTCGACCTTCTTCTTGCGCGGGCCGAGCACCATGATCATGTTGCGCCCGTCCTGCTTCGGCGCGAACTCGACGAAACCGAGCTCCTCCACGTCCGCGGCGAGGCGGTCGAGCAGCCGGCGGCCGAGCTCCGGGCGGGACTGCTCCCGGCCGCGGAACATGATCGTGATCTTGACCTTGTCGCCGGCGTTGAGGAACCGGACGACGTGGCCCTTCTTGGTCTCGTAGTCGTGCGGGTCGATCTTCGGCCGGAGCTTCATTTCCTTGATGATCGTGTGCGCCTGGTTCTTGCGCGCCTCACGGGCCTTCATCGCGGACTCGTACTTGAACTTGCCGTAGTCCATGAGCTTGGCCACCGGCGGACGCGAGGTGGGCGCGATCTCGACCAGGTCGAGGTCGGACTCCTGGGCCAGGCGCAGCGCGTCCTGGATCGAAACGATCCCGACCTGCTGTCCATCGGGGCCGACCAGGCGTACCTCGGGCACGCGGATCCGGTCGTTGATGCGGGGTTCGGCGCTGATGGGGCCTCCTAGGTTCGTGCGAGCCCGGCGGGCGCCGTATTGCCGGTGCCGGGTCGCGTGACAGTGCGGGGTGAGCCCGCACCGCCGTGAAACGCCCAGATAGGAGGGAACGATTCCCGGCAAACGAAAAAGCTCCGCAATGCCTGCCTTCGCAGGAACAATGCAGAGCTCCACCTTGCCGTCACGCACAATCCACCGACCCCGTAGGATCGAGAGTTCGTGCGCCGGAACCGTACCCATCGACCATCAGTCGATCAGGTGGGAGGTGGGCCCTCCACTTGTGCGCCAACAGGCAGTCCCAAGGGGCTTCCTTTACTTGACGCTATCCATAGACTAGCAGACTTCCGACGGTCTCCCGCCATCCCGGCCCCGGCGCGCGGGCGTGCGACACTGGCGTGGTCGGCAGCACCAGCCTGAGGAGCACAGCGTGAGCACCACGTCCGAGACCGATCTGACCGCCCTGGCCGCCCCGCGCGACCTGGCCGAGGTTCCGGCGGTCGAGGTGATCGCGACCCTGGCCGTGCACCTGATGACGGCGGCGGCCGTGCAACTGGGCCTCGGCGAGCCGGACGAGCAGGGCAACGCCCCGGCCAAGGACCTGGACGAGGCGCGCAAGCTGATCACCGCCCTGGCCGGCCTGGTCACCGCGGCGGCCCCGGAGATCGGCTCGCAGCACGCGCTGCCGCTGCGGGACGGGCTGCGTACGCTGCAACTGGCCTTCCGCGAGGCCTCGGCGCTGCCGGACGCGCTGGGCCAGGGCCCGGGTGAGAAGCTGACCGGGGCTGTCAGCTAGCTCCCCGACGCGGCGTCGGAGTCCATCACGATCTGCAGGCCGCCGGAAAGCCGGTCGCGCAGCAGCGGATCCTCGGAGATCCCGGCCGCTACGCGCTGCAGCGGCTCGGCGAGCGTGGCCGGGTCGGTGCCGGGGACGAAGCCGAGGGCCAGGACCGTCACGTCCTCCGCGGCCTGGCCGAGGCGCGCGGAGTCGAGGACCTGGGCGAGCTCGGGGACGCTCGTGAGCACGCGCTTGATCGCGGACATCACCTCGGGGTCCACGGCGGGGGGCAGCGGCTTGCGGCCCTCGGCGAAGGCACGCAGCGCGCTGCCGGAGATCTCGAACTGGCCGGGGCCGCCGAGGTCGAGCAGGAGCACCGCCGCGTTCTCCTGCAGAGCCGCCGCCGCCGCGGTCTCAATGCTCACCGGGATGGGCCGGGCGCCCGGGTGACCGGCCTTCGCGGCCCACTCGGCGAGGGCCTGGACCGAGGTGAACGCCGGAAGCGCCTTGGTCCCGTCGCCCGCCACAAGCGTGACGACGGCCATGTCGCTGTCCTTGTCGCGGCGCAGCGGCTTGCCGTCCGGGCCGACGGTCTCCGCGGCCTCGCTCTCCCCCAGCACCGCCACGACCGGCACCAGCACACGGCGCCCGGACAGCGCGGCGTACGCCGGGTAGACGCCCGCCTCGTCGCGCCGGGCCGCGGCCAGCACCTCGATGAGCGCCGGGTCGGCGGATCCGTCGTCCCCGTCGAAACCGGTCGACAGCAGGTTGCGGCTGTGGTTGTCGCTCATTCCTCTGACCCTAGTCCAGGTTCCGGCGTCGGCGGGGCCTGGGGTTGGACGAGCTCGACGAACATGAACTCGGGCTGCGGCGGCTTAGCCCGACGCAGCATCAGCAGTGCCACGACCAGGGCGATGACGACGAGGACCGCGCCGCCGATCTCCGCGCGCACCCGCTGGCCAAGGCCGGAGTCCGCGAGCGTGACCTTCTCGGTCGGGCCGTAGCCGAAGTAGCCCGAGGACACGCCCGCGCCCGCCTTGGGCACCGTCGCCAGGCCGCTCATCGTCTTCGCAGCCCGCAGCGCCGCGACCGGGTCGATCACACCGAAGCCGATCTGGTCGTCGCGACCGCCGGCGGGCTTGTCGCTCGCGGTCTGCTCCAGCACGGTGCGGATCTGCTCCGGGGTGAGCACCGGGTTCTCGGCCTTGAGCAGCGCGACGAGCCCGGAGACGTACGCGGTGGCCTGGCTGGTGCCGCTGCCCTCCATGTAGTCGTCGTCGGAGTCGTACGCGTCGCAGGGCAGGTTCACGCCGGGGGCGGCCACCGACACGTCCCAGCCGGTGGTCGAGAAGTACGCGTGGGCGCTGTTCTGGTCCACGGCGGCGACGGTGATCACGCCGCGTTCGCCGCCGGGGTAGGAGATCGGGTTGCCCTGCGTCGCCCCGTTGCCGGCCGCCGCGACGACGACCACGTTGTGCGCGAGGGCGTAGCGGATCGCGTCGGACTCGGCGGACGAGTCGTCGCCCGCGTCGGCCTCCTCGCCGCCGAGGGACATGGATATGACCTGGGCGCCGTGGTCCACCGCGTACTTGATGCCGTCGGAGATCGGCGTCGAGTCGGTGGTGGCCTGGCCGAAGTCGGGGGCGTCGTCGTCCCGGATGACCCGGATGGACAGGATGTGCGCGGCGGGCGCGACCCCGAGCATGCCGTCGACCCCGCCGTCCCGGCCGTGCCCGGCGATGATCGAGGCCATGCAGGTGCCGTGCTCGCCCCAGCCGGCCTGCCCCATCTGCTCGACCCCGCCCGCGTAGTCGGGCCCCGTGGTGACCTGGCCGGTCAGGTCGGCGCGGCCCTGCACGACGCCGGTGTCCAGCAGCGCGACGGTCACGCCCGAGCCCGTGCTGAGCTGCTGCGCGGCCGGCAGGTTCAGGTACGCCACCGGCCACTCCGAGTCGCGGATGGTGTCGGCCCTGGCCGGGGCGGCGGCGAAGGTCGCCGAGGCGGCCACGCAGGCCAGCGCGCCCGCGAGCGCGCCGAGGCGGCGTGCCCTGCGGCGGCGTGCGGCGGTCGCGATCATTGCTGGGTTCCGTTCCCGGCCGGGTAGAGCTGGCTGAAGCTGACCATGATCGCGGCGGACAGGTCGTTGGCCACCTGGACCGGCGGCGAGTCGGACTGCAGTTCGGACTCGGCGCCCAGGTCGAAGGCGGCGGCCGAGGGGCCGAGGCGGCCGTCGGTGAAGCCGGAGACGGTGAACGCGACGTACGAGCCGTCCGCGGAGACCGCCGACTTCCACGCGACCCGCTGCCCGTCGCCGAAGTCCGCGGCCAGGGTGGCCCGGACCGGGTAGGTCGAGGGCATCATCGGGTACTGCCGGGCGTACGCGTCGGCCGTCCAGTTCTGGAACAGCGCCGCGCGCCGCGCGGTGCTGCCGCCGACCGCGACGAGGCCGACGGTGGCAACGACGGACTCCGTCGAGTCGAGGTACGTGGCCTGCACCACGTGCTCGCATCCGGCCTGGCCGAGCGCCTTGACGAACGCGCTCGGCAGCTGCGCGCAGGACTCGTCCGGGTCCACGGCGAGCCGGTAGTAGACCTCGCTGCCCTCGCGGTGCAGCTCGGACGGCAGGATCTCCTCGGCGCTCACGCCGCGCCAGGCCGCGCGGGCCGCGACGTCGGTGGTCGAGGCCCCGGAGCCCGGCCTGGCGCCGGCGTCGTACCCGGGCGAGCCCCCGGAGAGCGCGAAGCCGAGGCCGACCACGGCCAGCGCGACGATCGGGACGAGCACGGCCGCGGCCACCCGGGCGGGTGAAGGGCCGCCCGGCCGGGGCGGGAGCCCCGCGGCCCAGGCGGGCTCCCCCGCCGCCCCGAATGCCTGCGGATCCACGCCGCTCCCTCCGACCGGCGGCGCCCGGGCCCGCCGAAAAGACGTTTCAACGACTGCACCCTACAACGGAGTTCCGCCCGGCATCCGGGGCCGTACTCGGTCATCAACTCGAAACCGTTCCGGGATACGTTCGCTCTCGCGAGCCGACCGGCGCTCATGGCAGGGTCGTTAGCGTGAAAGACCTGGACCGGCTGAACCACGCCACCGCGCACCTCGACCCGCCGCTGGCGGTGGTCGATCTCGCGGCGCTGCGCGAGAACGCGGCCGATCTGGTGCGCCGGGCCGCGGGCAAGCCCATCCGGGTGGCCTCGAAGTCCGTGCGCTGCCGGGAGATCCTGCGCACCGTGCTGGAGATGGACGGGTTCGAGGGCGTCATGGCCTTCACCCTGCCGGAGGCGCTGTGGCTGGCCGAGTCCGGCTTCTCCGACATCCTCGTCGCGTACCCGACGGCCGACCGCGCGGCGCTGCGCCGGCTCACCTCCGACCCGGTGGCCGCGGACGTGATCACGCTCACGGCCGACTCGGTGGAGCAGCTCGACCTGATCGAGAAGGTCATGGCCGAGGTGCCGGACGCGGCCCCGGTGCGGATCAGCGTGGACATCGACGCCTCCTGGCGCCCGCTGCGCGGCAAGGTACGGATCGGCGCCCTGCGCTCCCCGCTGCACAGCGTCGAGGCGGTCTCCGCGGTGGCCCGCGAGGCGGCGGACCGGACCGGGCTGCGGCTGGTCGGCCTGATGGCCTACGAGGCGCAGATCGCCGGGGTCCTCAACCGTCCGCCGGGCCGGCCCGCGCGCGGCCTCGCGGTGCGCGCCATGCAAGGCCTGAGCGCCGCCGAACTGGCCGAGCGCCGGGCCGAGATCGTGGCGGCGGTCAAGGAGATCGCCCAGCTCGAGTTCGTGAACGGCGGCGGCACCGGGTCGATGGAGAGCACCGCCGCCGAGGAGGCGATCACCGAGATCGCCGCGGGCTCGGGGCTGTTCAAGCCGCGCCTGTTCGACGGCTACCGGAACGTGGGCGGGCGTCCGGCGGCGCTGTTCGCGCTGCCGGTGGTGCGCCGCCCCGGCCTCGGCGTGGTGACGGTGCTCGGCGGCGGCTACCTGGCCTCGGGGGTGCCCGGCAAGGACCGGCTGCCGCAGCCCTACCTGCCGAGGAAGCTGCGCTACGACCCGCAGGAGGGCGCGGGCGAGGTGCAGACCCCGCTGCTCGGCCCGACGGCGGACGACCTGGCGGTCGGCGACCGCGTCTGGTTCCGGCACGCGAAGGCCGGGGAGCTGTGCGAGCGCTTCGCCGAGCTGCACACGATCGAGGGCGACCGGGTGACGGCGACCGTGCCGACGTACCGCGGCGAGGGGCGCACGTTCCTGTAGAACCGCTGCGCCTCAGCGCTGCAGCAGCGTGATCGTGATGCCGGTGACGTGCCAGACCTCCACGATGTGGTAGCGGACCAGCAGCGCGAGGCCCCAGTCCACCCGTTCGGTCGAGAAGGGCGCGAGGCCGCCGGTCTCGAACATCCAGACGCGATCCGGGGCCGCGGCGAGGCAGGCGGGCGCGCTCGGGCAGAACAGGGGCGTGAGGCTGTGCTGCTGCACGTCGGTGCTGGAGACGAAGACGTCACGCAGGTACTCGTCGGCGGGCAGGTAGTAGTTGATGCCGAGATCGAGGTGCGGGGAGGAGTCGAAGGTCGCGGCGTCGCCCGGACGGTATTCGGCCTCGACGATCTTCGCGGCGGCCGGATAGTCCTCGGCCGGGAACCGCGGCCCGGGATAGTCGTAGTCGAAGTGGCTCAACTGGCCGTGCAGGACGATCTGGTCGTGCGTCACCACCCCGGCGGCGACTCCCGCTATCGCGAGGAAGGCCACGCGGTGCACGCCTGGGAAGCGGTCCACCGCCGCGGCGACGGCGATGGCCCAGGCGGGCAGCACGAACAGCAGGTAGCGGGCGTAGACGTCGAAGCCGAGACCGTGCATCGAGACGCCCCAGACGGTGAGCACCGGCAGCGTCGCCCAGGCCAGGATCATGAACGCCGGGCCGCGGCGGCGGTGCGTGGCGAGCAGCGGCAGGGCGAGCAGCACGAGCAGCGAGAAGGCGGTCGAGCAGCCGGTCTCCCGCCAGGTCAGCGGCAGGTCGGCGAACGTGGCCGGGGCCGGGTCGCCGAGCTCGGTGGGGGCCTCGATCGCGCCGAACACGATGATCGGCGCGACGCTCAGCAGGACCAGGGCGACGACGAGCGCGAAGGGCTTGAACAGGTCGCGGCGGCGGGCGCTGCCGGCGTCGGCGGACACGGCGACGACGACCGCGTGGACCGACAGGGCCGTCAGCGCGATCAGATTCAGCGCGCCGGTCGCCGCGAGGACCGCGCCGTAGACCGCCCACCTGCGCGGCTCCGGCTTCTCCAGCGCGCGCAGCAGCAGCAGGATCGCGGCGGCCGAGCCGAGGACGACGAAGCCGTAGGAGCGGGCCTCGCAGGCGTACCGCGCCACGCCCGGGATCAGCGCGAAGATCACCGAGCCGGTGACCGCGACCCGCCGGTTGAACAGGCGTAGCCCGATGGCCGTGGTGCACGCCGTGGCCCCGCACATCGCGAGCACGCTCGGCAGCCGCAGGGTCAGCGGCGCGCTGCCGAACGCGGAGATCCAGAAGTGCATGAACAGGTAGTAGAGGGTGTGCACCGCGTCCACGTTGCGGGCCGTGGCGAGGATTCCGCCGACCGAGCGCTCGGCGACGTCGATCGTGCTCTGCTCGTCCCACCAGAGCACGATCGTGGAGGCGCGGTAGAGCCCGAGGGCCGCCGTCAGCGCGACCGGCAGCGCCCACCACACCCACGCGGCCGTGGCGGCCGGGGGACGCACGCGCGCGGCGCCCTCCGGAGCTGCCGAAACGACGGCGGCCCCCTGCTGCGTGAGCATGCATCTCCCCCTCGGGTGGTGTATCCGGGCACGTCAGTATACGAACCACCAGTAGTAACGAGGGAGATACGGGGGTGGGTGGCACGCCGCGTGTGCACGATCGTGACATGCTTGCAACGTGTCTCAGCTGATGCTCCTGGATACGCCCACGCTCTACTACCGGGCGTTCTTCGCGTTGCCCGACTCGATCACCGCGCCGGACGGCCGCCCGGTGAACGCGGTCCGCGGCACCCTCGACTTCATCACCCATCTGGTGGCCAACTACCGCCCCGACCGGCTGATCGCCTGCTTCGACGCGGACTGGCGCCCGGCGTTCCGGGTGGAGCTGCTGCCTTCGTACAAGGCGCACCGCGTGGTGGAGGAGACCGCGCCGGTCCCGGATGATCTCCAGGGCGGGGGCGAGGCCGGAAAGGGTGCGGCGAGCGCGTCCGTCGAGGAGATTCCGGACACGCTCACGCCACAGGTGCAGATGCTGCTCGAGGTGCTCGCGGCGTTCGGCATCGCGGACGGCTGGGCCCCCGGCTTCGAGGCCGACGACGCGATCGCGGCGTACGCGGCTCTGCACCGGTCGGCGGACGGCGGCCCGGCGGACGTCGTGACGGGCGACCGGGAGACAGCAGAATACCAACACGTCCGAGTGCAGGTCGTCACGGGCGACAGGGACTTATTTCAGCTGGTAGACGACGAGTCCGGGGTTCAGGTTCTCAACATCGCGAAGGGCGTGGCCAAGCTGGAGATCATGGACGACGCCGCGATCCACGCCAAGTACAACCTGCCCGGCGGACGGACCTATGCCGACTTCGCCGTCCTGCGCGGCGACCCCAGCGACGGCCTGCCCGGGGTGGCCGGTGTCGGTGAGAAGACCGCCGCCGCTCTGATCAACGAGTACGGGTCCCTGACCGGCCTGCTCAGCGCCCTCGACGACCCAGGCTCCGCGCTCAAGCCCGCGGTGCGCAAGAAGCTTAACGAGGCCAGTGAGTACCTGGCAGTCGCCCCCGACGTCGTCCGCGTCCGCGCCGACGCCCCCACCACCCCCGTCAACTCCACCCTGCCCACCGCCCCAGCCCATCCCGACGAACTCGAGAAACTCGCGGAGCGCTACGGCCTGGCCAGCCCGATCAAGCGACTCACCAAGGCACTCGTAGCGAACGGCGTACAGAAGCAGCGGTAGGCGACAGCAGCTTGATTGGAAGCACCTGCTCGGCCTGGAGCTCGACGATTCGGTACTCGCCGAGTTCCGCGCCCGGCCGGCCGATTCCGGGCGCGCCGAGGCGCTGGAGGCGGCTGCGTGCGATCCCGCCTGGCTGCGCGCTGTTCAGATCAGCGAGTCCTGCGACGAACAGCTGACGCATACCATCACCTGCGTCGACACGGTCCACGCCCTATCCGCACGGGAGCAGGGCATTGGCCTGCTCGGGCCGGTCCACGACGGCAACCAGTGGCAGCGCCGGGACCCCGACGCATTCGGCATCGACTGGGTGACCCTGACGGACACCTGCCCCCAGGGCCACCTCGACACCTGGTCCGGCCGGGGAATCGACCGACATGGAAAACCCGGGTGAGTTTCACCTTCAGCCTGACGGACTGCACCCCGTGCCCGGTCCGCTCCCGTCGCACCAAGGCCGTGAAGGCCGCAAGAACCCTGACACTACGGCCACTGCAGCAGGACGCCGCGCTCCGCGAACTGCGCGAACGCCAGAAAACCGAAGAGTGGAAACACCTATACGCCTGGCTCAGCGGCATACCCCTCGGACGAACACGCTTCTCCCACCTCGCAGCCCGCACACCCGCCACGTAGCTCAAACGCAAATTCGCCAGCGGAGTCCGCTCGTTTGGGAAGTGCCCGTCCCGGATCTTCACATGGATTCGGCTCCTCCCCAACGATCGGCTCGTCGACCACGGCTCTTCCACTTCCGTCGCGCCCATCAGATACAACTCCATCATGTTCAGGAGTTACACCGAAGAAAGTACAATCCGGCCCCTGCAGTACTCGGCCGATCCGGACAAGTTGCAAATATGCCGCAACATCACTACGTGCGAAGGCCCCGTGGCCGCCAAGCTCGGCGGCCCGATCATCAAACCCTTGCCAGGATGACGAAAGTCGAGGTACGATCTACAACTGGGTGCTTATGCGAACCCTGCTTCACGGGGCATAACGGGGATACGCGCAGACAGGGGAAAAACCGTGCAGTTCGAAAACTCTCCGGCCGACCGCACGGCGACGAGCACAGCCCATGACCGCCTGGAACGCCCAAGGGACCACCCACCACGCGGTCAGGCCCCGCGACCGGTCCACACCACCGCGGCCACGGCTCGACCAAGCTCGCGGTCCGGCCGTCAGGGCACGCCGTTTCGCAAAGAACGCCACTGAAACCATGAAAGTCGTCATCATCGGCGGCGGCGGCGGGGTCGGCTCCGCCGCGGCGTTCAGCCTGGCAACCTCCGAACAATCATTCGACCTCGTACTCACCGACAACAGACCGCAGATGATTACCAGCCATGTGATGGACCTGGAGAACGCGGTCGCCCTGGCCCCCGGTGCCTCCACCGTCCGCGGCGGCACCATCGCGGATGCGGCGGACGCCGAGGTCGTCGTCTTCTGCGCCGCGGTACCGCTGCGATTGAACGCCTCGCGCTCCGTCTACCTGGCCGAGAACCGGAACATCCTGGCCACCGCGCTCGCCGAACTGCGCGCCACCGGCTTCGCCGGCGTGCTGATCCTGCTCACCAACCCGGTCGACCCGCTGTTGACCTGGGTGTACCGCCAGCGCTGGGTAGACCGGCGGCGACTGATCGGCTACGCGCTCAACGACAGCCTCCGGCTGCGCACCGCGATCGCCGCGGTGCACGGGGTGCACCCGCGCGACGTCGACGCCTGGGTGGTCGGCGAACACGGCGCCGGACAGGTTCCGTTGTTCAGCCGCGTCGCGGTGAACGGCACACCCGTGCGCTTGAACGAGGCCGAGCGCGACGCGGCCCGGGAGTATCTCGACACCTGGTATGTGCGGCACGTGGCGCTCGACTCCGGGCGCACCTCCACCTGGTCGAGCGGCTTGGGCGCCGCGCACCTGGTGCGCGCCCTGAGCGGCGACCGGAGCGTCACCGTGCCCGCGTGCGTCGTCCTCAACGGCGAGTACGGCCTGCACGGCGTGGGCGTCGGCGTTCCCGCGGTCCTCGGCCGCGGGGGCCTGCGGTCCATCGCCGAATGGGAAATCGAGCGCGACGAACTGGACGCCCTACGGGCTTCCGCGAAACGCGTCGAGGCCGACTCTGTAGCGCTGGAGTGAGCACAACGATGCCGAACCCCGCCATCGATTCCGATCCGTCCACGTCGCGCCCGCTGCCCTCCATCCAACTGCTCGGCCCCTTCGTCCTCCTCCTCGACGAGACACTGGTACGGGTGACGCGGCGCAAGCAACGCGCCCTCCTCGCGCTGCTCGCGGTGCGCGCCAACCGCACCGTGTCGGTGGCGCAGATCGCCGAGGCGCTGTGGGACGGCGCTCCCCCTGCCCGCTTCCGCAACCAGGTGCACGTGCACGTCTCCACTATCCGCCGACTGCTCGGCGACGGCGCGGGCGACGCGCCGTCGCTGGAGACCGACCCTGACGGCTACCGGCTGAGCGCCCCGCCGGTGCTCATCGACGTGCATCGCTTCGAGCGGGCCGCCGAGGAGGGCATGCGCTGCCTCGTCGGCGGGCACATCGCGAAGGCGGACCGGCTGTTCGACTCGGCGATCTCCCTGTGGCGCGGCGCCCCGCTCGAAGGGATCGACGGCGCGTTCGCCATGGGCGAGGCGGCCCGGTTGGAGGAGGAGCGGCTGATCGTGCAGCTCAAGTCCTTCGACATCGGGCTCATGCTGACCCGACATCAGGAGCTGATTCCCAAGCTCTTGTCGGCCACAGCGGAGAACCCGCTGCACGAAGGCCTCTGGCACCGGCTGATGCTGGCGCTCTACGGCGCCGGCCGGTCGGCCGAGGCGCTGGCCGCCTACCGCAGGGCCAGAGCCGCCATCGTGAGCGAACTCGGCATCGAACCCGGCGAGGAACTGCGCGTCGCGGAGGCCGCCGTGCTACGCCGCGAACCGCCGGGCAGCCTGGTCAGCCGGACCATCCTGCCGTCGATCGGCGCCCGGCCCTCGGTCTTCGGCTCGGCCTCCGGGTCCGCGGAGGTCCCCATGCCCGAGCCGGTGGGCAGCGACTTCGGCGCCGCGGCCGCGCCGACCGCGGAGTCGGCGCGGCGCCCGGCCGCCGCGAGGCGGCCCTCGACCGCGCCGGGTACCGAGCACGGCCCCGCGTCGACCCCGGTGGCGTGGCCCATCCCGCGCCAACTGCCGCCGGACGTGGTCGGCTTCACCGGGCGCAAGGAGCACCTGCAGCAGCTGGACGACACGCTGGAGGAGGCCGCCGCACTCGCCCCCGTCGTCATCTGCGGCACCGCGGGCGTCGGCAAGACGGCGCTCGCCGTGCACTGGGCGCACCGGGTGAGCCACCGGTTCACGGACGGACAGCTGTACCTGTCGCTCCGCGGCTTCCGCGACGGGCCGCCGCTCACCCCGATGGCGGCGATCACCCAGTGCCTTCGGGCGCTCGGCATCTCTGCCGAGGAGATCCCCACCGACCCGCAGGCCGCCGCCGGCCTCTACCGCTCGCTGCTCGCCCGGACCAGCTGCCTGATCCTGCTCGACGACGCGGCGAGCGCCGAGCAGGTGCGTCCGCTGCTGCCCGGCAGCCCCACCTGCAAGGTACTGATCACCAGCCGGTACCAGCTGACCGGGCTGGCCGCCGCCGACGGCGCCACGCTGCTGCCGGTCGGCGTGCTCTCGCCCACCGAATCGATCGAACTGTTCATCCGCGCCGGCGCCCGGCAGGCGCAGCACGAGCCCGAGCCGGCCAGGACGCTGGCCCAGCTGTGCGCCTTCCTGCCCATCGCGCTGCGGGTGTCCGCGGCGAACCTGGCCGCCCAGCCGAACCGGAGCATCGCGGAGCACGTGACCGAACTGGTCGGGCGTGACCGGCTGGCCGCGCTGAGCGTCGAGGGCGACAACGAGCTCGCCATGGCCGTGGTGTTCGAGCACTCCTATTCGCGCATCGGCCGGGCTGCCCGCCGCATGTTTCGGCTGATCGGCTCCTCCCCCGGCCGTGGAATGACGGTGGAGCAGGCGGCGGTACTCGCCGACGTGTCCGAGCAGGAGGCGGCCGACCTGCTCGGCGTGCTCGTCCGGGCGCACCTGGTGGAGGAGACCACCTCCGGCCGGCACGTCATGCACGACCTGCTGCGCCTCTACGCGGGCGGGCTCGCCCAGGCCCCGGAGGCCGCGGCCGAGAGCGAGCAGGCGCTCGCCCGGTTCTACGGGTGGGTCGAGGCGACCGTGGACGAGGCGCGCAAACAGCTCTACCCCGACCTCATCGCCCTTCCACCACGCCACCGCACCCGGGCGCCGCGCACCTTCGGCAACTCGGCCGAGGCGCTCGGCTGGCTCGACGCGGAACACCCCACCCTGGTCGCGGTGATCGGCCAGGCCGCCCGCACCCCCGCGCAGGCGGCGACGGCGTGGCACGTGGCCGACGGGATGCGCGGCTTCTTCTGGCTCAGCCGCGACATGCCCGACTGGCTCACCGCCGCGCGCAGCGCGCTGTGCGCCGCCCGCGCGGCCCGGGACATCCCGGGTCAGGCCTCGGCGATGCACAGCCTCGCGCTCGCCGAGCACGCGCGTGGCAAACTCAACCTGGCGCTCGGCCACTACCGCTGCGCGTACCGGCTCAGCTCCGAGATCGGCTGGTGGGACGGCGCCGCCGCGGCGATGGCCCAGCTCGGCACCGTACACGCGTCCCAGGGCCGGCTGCGGGTCGCGCAGTACTACCTCAACCAGTCGGTGAGCGTGGGCAAGCGCTCCGCCGAGTACCGCAAACCCGCGGCGGTGGTGGCGAAGCTCGGCATGCTCTACCGGGACATGGGGCGGCTGCCGCAGGCGGCGCAGGCCCACCGCGAGGCGATCGAGTTGTACCGGGAGAGCGGCTCGCGGCTCGGCGAGGGCTATGCCCTCGGCGTGCTCGGCGAGATCTGCCACGCGATGGGCCGCCACGCCGAGGCCGGCGAGCTCCTGCGCCAGGCCCTCGCCCTTCACCGGGAACTGGGCAACCGCACCGCGGAGGTGGTCGTCACCGCCGGGCTCGCCACGCTCCTGGCGGACTCCGGCTCACCGGAGGAGGCGCTCGAGCACGCCAGACAGGCCGCGCAGGCCGCGGAGCGCTTCGACAACGAGATCGCCAAGGCGGTGGCGCTCAACCGGCTGGCCGCGATCGAGCTGCGGCTCGGCCTGCTCGACGACGCCCGCGACGGCTTCGAGCGGGCGCTCGCCGCCACCCGCGGCGGCCGCAGCCGCTACGAGGAGGTCTGCGCCCTGCTCGGGCTGGCCGGGGTCGAGCGCGCGGCCGGCCGGCTCGAGGAGGCCGATCGCGAGGCGTGGCGGGCCTTCGACCTGGCCCGGACGGCGGAATTCCAGTTGCTCGAGGCCGACGCGCTGGTCGAGCTCGCGCTGACCGCGCTGGCCGGGGACGCGGCGCGCGATGCGGAGCAGATCACCTCCCGGGCCGTGCCGATCTACCAGCGCTGCGGCGCGCCGGTCGGCGAGGCCACGGCCCGCGCGCTGCTCTCCTGGGCAAAGCTGCAGCCCACGCGGTGATGCCGGGAACGCAGGTCGCGGTGCTAAGGGGGGCCGCGACGGCGCGTTAAGTCTATGTTCAGTGCCGCAGAGTGCCCTGAACCTAGCCTGTAGGAACCAAACCCTCTCGCCCGAAGCTGAACCCGCCGGCTAAGGAGTGACCGTGTTTCATGTGCTAGGCCCGCTCGATGTCCATTCCGGCGATCTCGGCATCCACATCTCGGCGCCCAAGCAGCAAGCAGTGCTGGTGACCCTCCTCCTCTCGGCCGACCGGCCGGTCTCGGTGGATCGCCTGACCGAGTACGTGTGGAACGGGGCGCCGCCACCCGCGGCCCGCACCTCCCTGCAGGCGTACATCTACCGTCTCAGGCAGTTGCTCAAGCCCCTGCGAACGGTGCGGCTCTCGAGCACGTCCTCCAGCTACATGCTGCAACTGGGCGCGGAGGAGCTCGACCTGCACAGCTTCCGGACACGAGCCACCGCGGCGCGCTCACTCCAGCGAGGCGGGCAGCTGGAGAAAGCGGCCCGCGAGTTCCGCGACGCGCTGGCGCTCTGGCGCGGCGCGGCACTCGACGGGGTCCCCGGGGAGCTGATCCACCAGGAGGCGCGGTTCCTCGAGGAGGAGCGCCTCGCCGTCTGCGAGGAGCTCATCGATCTCGAATTCGCCCTCGGCCGGCACGCCGCGATCCTGCCGGAGCTCACCCGCCAGGCCTCGGAGCACCCGTTGCGCGAGCGCCCGGCGGCGCAGCTGATGCTCGCGCTCTACCGCTCGGGCCGGCGCGCCGAAGCCCTCGAGGTGTACTCGGACGTGCGCCGCACGCTGCGGCTGGAGCTCGGCATCGAGCCGGGCGCCGAGCTGCGCCGACTGCAGGCCGCGATCCTCGGCCAGGGGCGGCCGGGCGCGACGGGCGCGGTCGCGGCGCTGGAGGAGCACCACGGCCGCGGCCGACGGGCGGCGGCGGACTGCGCGACGCCGGTGCCCGCCGCCGTGGCCGCCGCGGCGCGCTGATCGAAGCGGCCGACCGGCCGCGCGGTCTCAGGCCCCGCCGACGCCGGACTGCTCGTGCTCGACGGCCTCGTACAGGGCCTTGATGTTCGAGGTGCCGAAGCCGCGGGCGCCGAGCCGCTGAATCAGCTCATAGAACAGGGTGCGCCGCTCGTACGGGGAGCGGGTGAACAGCTGGAGCAGGTGGCCGAACTCGTCCCGGTCGGCCAGCACGCCGGCGTCGCGGAACCGCGCTATCTCGGCCGCGAACTCCGGCAGCCGCTCGGTGAGCAGGTCGTAGTACGCGGTCGGCGTCGTCAGGAAGTCGACGCCGTGCCCGGCGCACCGCGTGATGGCGGCGACGATGTCGTCCGTCAGCAGCGCGAGGTGCTGCACGCCCGCGCCGCCGTTGGCCTCGAGGAAGCGGTCGATCTGCCCGGGCTCGTGGCTCAGGTCCGGCTCGATCAGGGTGAAGGTGACCTTCGCCGAGCCGCTGCGCACCACGATCGAGTCCATCGCCTGTGTTCCCACGGTGATGTACTCGGTGGAGTACTCGTCGAGGCCGAAGGCCGCGCCGTAGTACTTCACCGTCTCCCGCAGGGTGCCCCCGGGCAGAGCCACCGCAACGTGGTCGAGTTCGACGACACGCCGCTCGAACCGCTCCGGCCGGGCGCTGAGCCGCCAGACCCGGTCCGCCGGCGGGCCGGCGGGCGAGCCGGGCTCGCGGGCGACCAAGGTGTGCCGGACATCCCCGAACCCGGAGACGACGGCGCTCCAGCCGCCCGGACCGGCCGCGGGGGCGCGCAGCGCGGCTGCCCCGTTGCCGACCGCCCGCTCCCAGGAGGCGGACAGGTCGTCGCAGGCCAGCGCGATGTCGACGACCCCGTCACCGTGCTCGGCGAGGAAGGCCCGCGCGATGCGTCCCGAGGTGACGACGATCTGCGATTCGCCCTGGCACAGCAGCACGGAATCCCGTCCGGCCGCCTCGTCGACCGACCGGGCCGTCTCGGCGTATCCGAAGCCTGAGACAAAGTGGTCGACGGCATCCGGTCCCCGCTCGACGTACAGCTCTATGAACTCGATGTCATGTACGGACATGGCAGTGCCCCTCTTCGCCGGCGTTGCGGTACGGCGGGCGGCCGGTGGCGGACAGGCCTGCGCCGGCGGAGCGATGTCCGCGTTGGCGATGCTCGCAGCGCTCCTGCCTGCGGCTCAACGCCTGGCCAGTGCCTGGCCAGCGGGGAACCAGCGCCGCGCCAGCGGGGAACCAGCAGCCTGCCACGGCGCCGCCATAGGGGCGCCAGCGGCGGTGTGCACCGTGGAGTGCGTGGCTCTTGAGAACCGGTATTCCAGCTCCTCGTCCACCGGGGAGGATGAACGCACCGCCGCGGCGGTGCCCGAAGCGTGGGGTCGCGGGCCGCTCGCCGATCCGGCCCCGGCTCCCGTTCACCGGCTGATCGCTCGTCAGGCCGAACTGCGGCCGGATGCGACGGCGGTGGTGTGCGGCGAGACCTCGATCAGCTACGGCGACCTGGTCGCACGGGCCCGCGTGCTGGCCGCCCGGCTCGGCGCGCGCTCTCTCGGTCGCGGAGCAGTGGTGGCCGTACAGGCCGAACGCTCGATCGACCTGGTGGCCGCGCTGCTCGGAGTGCTGACCGCGGGCTATGCGTATCTGGCGCTCGACTGCGGGCAGCCCGCGGAGCGTACCCGCCTGCTGCTGCGCGACGCCGACGCGGCGCTGCTGATCACGGAAGCGGACCGGAGCGCCGCGGAACCGGACGGCACCGACGCCGCGGACGAGCCGCCGACGTGTCCGGTACTGCGCCTGGACGAGGCCTTCGACGCGCCGACCGGGTCGGACGTCGAAGCGCGCCCGGCCGCCGACGCCGTGGTCGGGCCCGACGACTTGGCATACCTCTGCTACACCTCGGGCTCGACCGGCGCGCCGAAGGGCGTCTGCGTCACCCACCGCGGCGTCACCCGGCTGGTCGCGCACGACGACTGGGACTTCGGGCCGCAGGACGCGTTCCTCCAGCTCGCGCCCGTCGCCTTCGACGCCTCGACCTTCGAGATCTGGACCGCGCTGGCCGCGGGCTCCCGACTCGTGCTCCACCCGCCGGGGCCGGTGGCCGCCGAGGAGCTGGACGCGGTGGTCGAGCGGCACGGGGTGACGGTGCTTCATCTGACGGCGGGACTGTTCCGGCGCGTCGCGGACACCGAGCCCGGCCTGTTCGGCCGGCTGCGCCGTTTCCTGACCGGCGGCGACGTGGTCTCCGCCGAGCACCTGCGCGAGATCCAGCGCGCCTACCCGGATCTGGCGGTCACGCACGCCTACGGGCCGACCGAGAACACGACGTTCACCACCTGCTGGACGGCCGACCCCGAGGTCACGAAAGGCCCGTTGCCGATCGGCTCTCCGGTGCGCGGCACCACCGTGTACGTGCTCGATGACGACCTCGAGCCGGTGCGGGTCGGCGCCACCGGGCAGCTCTACACCGGCGGCGACGGCGTGGCCCGCGGCTACCTGGGTCGGCCCGGCCACACGGCGGAGCGCTTCCTGCCCGATCCGGCGGGCCCGCCCGGCGCCCGGATGTACGCCACCGGCGACCTCGCGCGGTGGCGTCCCGACGGCACCCTCGAGTTTCTCGGCCGGGCCGATGGACAGTTCAAGATCCGCGGGTTCCGGGTGGAGAGCGCGGAGGTGGAGGCGCACCTGCGCCGGGACTCCGCGGTGCGCGACGCGGTCGCGCTCGCCCGGGACGGGGTGGACGGCGAGCGGATCCTGGTCGGGTACGTCGTCGCCGGCAAACCGGGGGCGGACGTGGCCGGGCTGCGCGCGCGGCTGCGCCGGCGGGTGCCCGAGCATCTGGTGCCCGCGGTGATCGTCGAACTGCCGGCGCTTCCGGTCAGCGGCAACGGGAAGATCGACCGGGCCGCGCTGCCCGCCCCGGCGGCGGCCGCCCTCGAGGCCACGCTGGAGCCGCCGGAGACCGAGCTCGAGGAGTCCATCGCCGCGGTCTGGCGCGAGGTGCTCGGCACCGAGGTCGGCATCCACCGCAACTTCTTCGAAGCCGGCGGCACCTCCTTCGCGCTGATGTCGGTGCGCGCCCGCCTGCAGCAGGTGCTGAAAAGGCCGGTGGCCACCGTCGGCCTGTTCGAGAATCCGACGATCCACCAGCTGGCCCGCCACCTGGCGCGCGGCGCGGCCCAGCCGGGCCGGGAACGCTCCCGTGCGGCGCGCGGGCCGGGCGGCGCCGACAGGCGCCAGGCGCTGGCCGGCCGGGCCCGCCGGATCGCCGAGTCCGACCCGCGAGGCGACCGTGGACGCTGAGCCGATGACGAGGGCGGACACCGAGGCGGCCGTGGACAGCGGGCCGGCCGGCGACCTCGACGTGGCGGTGATCGGGCTGGCCGGCCGGTTCGCGGCGGCCGAGTCGATCGACGCGTTCTGGCAGGCGGTACGTGCCGGCGACGACCTGACCAGCCGCTTCTCCGAGCAGGAACTGGACGGGGCCGGGGTGTCCGCGCAGGAGCGGGCGCGGTCGGACCGGGTCGGGGCGGGCGGAGTGCTCGACGGGGCAGAGCTCTTCGACGCCCGGTTCTTCGGCTACTCGCCGCGCGACGCCGCGATCCTCGACCCGCAGCAGCGCCTGTTCCTCGAGTGCGCGTGGTGGGCGATGGAGGACGCGGGCTATACGACCGACTCCTTCCCCGGCCTCGTCGGAGTTTTCGGCAGCGCCGGCGCCAACACCTACCTGATCAGCCGGGTCGCCGCCGATCCCGGGCTGCTCGCCCGCACAAGCCTGCACGAACTGCTGCTCGGCAACGACAAGGACACGCTCGCCACCCGCGTCGCCTACCACCTGGACCTGGAGGGTCCGGCGGTGGCGGTGCAGTCCGCCTGCTCGTCCTCACTGGTCGCGGTGCACCTGGCCGCGCAGGCGCTGATCGGCCGGGAGTGCGATCTGGCGCTGGCCGGCGGGGTCTCCGTGCACTTTCCGCAGCGCGAGGGTTACCGGTACCAGCGCGGCGGAGTGCTCTCCCCGGACGGACGCTGCCGGCCCTTCGACGCGCGAGCGAACGGCACGGTCAACGGCGACGGGGTCGGCGCGGTCGTACTCAAGCGGCTGGCCGAGGCGATCGAGGACGGCGACCTCGTGCACGCGGTGGTCAGGGGCTCCGCGGTGAACAACGACGGCGCCCGCAAGGTCGGCTTCACCGCGCCGCGCGTCGACGGCCAGCGCGAGGTGATCCGGACTGCGCAGCTGGTGGCCGGGGTCGACCCGCGTTCGATCCGCTATATCGAGACGCACGGCACGGGCACCGCGCTCGGGGACCCGATCGAGTTCGCCGCGCTCAGCGAGGCCTTCGCCGACGAGGAGCCGCAGACGCCCGGCCGCTGCGCGCTCGGCTCCCTCAAAGCCCTGACCGGGCACATGGACGCGGCTGCCGGCGTGGCGGGCTTCCTCAAGTGCGTGCTCGCCGTGCGCGACGGCGTCATCCCGCCGAACCCGTACTTCGAGCATCCGAACGAGGCGATCGACCTCGCCGCCAGCCCCTTCCGGATCCCGACCGCGGCGGAGCCCTGGCCGGAGACGGGCGGGCCGCGCCGCGCCGCGGTCAGCTCCTTCGGCATGGGCGGCACGAACTGCCATGTCATCCTCGAGCAGGCGCCAGCGGTCCGTCCGGCCCGGCCGAGCACTCGCACCGCGCACGTCGTACCCCTGTCCGGCGCGACCCCGCGCGCGCTCGACGCCGTCGCGCTGCGCCTCGCCCGGCACCTCGAGCAGCATCCTGACGAGGACCTCGCAGACGTCGCGTTCACCGCGCAGGTCGGGCGTCGGCCGCTGCGCCACCGGCGGGCGATCGTGGCCGGAAACGCGGCGGAGGCGATCCGGCGGCTGCGCGAGCCTGCGGCGGCTCGGCCGGCGGAGCGCGACGCCGGGGGCGAGCTGCGCGACCGGCCGGTGGTCCTCATGTTCCCCGGCCAGGGGACGCAGTACCCGCAGATGTGCCGGAAGCTGTACGAGCGCGAGCCGGCCTTCCGCGAGGCCTTCGACCTCTGCGCGGACCTCGCGGCCGGAGCGCTCGGCGCCGACCTGCGCACGATCGTCTACGGTGAGGCCGAGAACACAGGGCCGGCCGCGGTCAACCGGCCCGGCTACACACAGGCCGCGCTGTTCTCGGTCGAGTACGCGATGGCCCGGCTCTGGCTCGAGTGGGGCGTGCGGCCGTGGGCGCTGATCGGACACAGCCTCGGCGAGTACGTGGCCGCCACCCTCGCCGGAGTCTTCGAGCTCGAAGACGCACTGCGGCTGGTGGCCGTGCGCGGGCGGCTGATGGAGTCGCTGCCCGAGGGCGTCATGCACTCGGTCTCACTCGACGCGAAGGAATTGGCCGACCTGCTCCCCGAGGGCGTGTCGGTGGCCGCGCACAACGGGCCGGAGCTCAGCGTCGCGTCGGGGCCGCCGCCGGAGATGGCGCAGCTCACCGCCGCGCTCGACGCCCGCGGCGTCCGGCATCGCTCGCTGCGCACCGTCCGGGCCTTCCACTCCGCCGCGGTCGATCCCGTGCTCGCGGAGTTCCGCGAGCAGGTCCGGCGCGCTCCGCTCGCTCCGCCGCGCATGCGCATCGCCTCCAACGTGACCGGCGAATGGCTGACCGCGGCGCAGGCCGTCGATCCCGAGTACTGGGTGCGGCACCTGCGCGAGCCGGTGCTCTTCGCCCGCGGCGCCGCGCTGCTGCTGCGCGACGGCGACCAGATCCTGCTGGAGGTCGGCCCGGGTTCGACTCTCTCCACACTGGTGGAGCGGCAGACCGGCCGGGGCGGGCCGCACACGGTGGTTCCGCTCTGCCCGTCCGGGGAGGATGCGGACCACCGGGCGACCGAGGCCCTGGCCCGGCTGTTCGTCGTCGGCGCGACGCTCGACTGGGCGGGGCACCAGGCGCACGAGAGCCGGCACCGGGTCTCGCTGCCCGGCTATCCGTTCGAGCGCGCCGCCTACTGGATCGGCCCTCACACGGCTCCGCGGCCCGAATCCGCCGACGGCGGGATCGACGCTGAGGCCGAGGCCGAGGCGGACGCCCGCGCCACGCCGGCGGACGAGTCGCCGGCCGAGCGGGTGCGCCGCGCCTGGTCCGAGTTGCTCGGTATCGCCGCCCTGACCGACTCCGACGACTTCTTCCAGCTGGGCGGCCACTCCCTGCTGGCCAACCACGTCATCGCCCGCCTCTCCGAGGAGCTCGCTGTGCAGATCCCCCTCGCCGCGCTGTTCGAGGCGCCGAACCTCGGCGCATTCACCTCGGACGTGGAGCAACTGATCGCGACAGCGCTGCCGCGCGACCTCCTGGCAGAGGTCGAAGAACTCAGCGACGAGGAGCTGCGCGCGCTGCTCGCGGAGGCCACGGACGCCGCGGATGACTGACACGGCGCACGCACGCACCGTCCACGGGCTCTTCGAAACCCAGGCGCGGCGCACCCCGGAGGCCGTCGCCGTCGAAACGGCTCAGGGCACGATGACCTACGCCGAGCTCGACCGCCGGGCCGGGCACGCGGCGCGGACGCTGGCCGCCGCGGGCCTCGGTCCCGACCGGATCTGCGGGCTGCTGCTCGAGCACACCGCCGACATCGTGGTCGGGATGCTCGGGGTGCTCAAGGCGGGCGGCGCCTACCTGCCGCTCGACCCGAAGCAGCCGGCCGCGCGCCGTACGGCGCTGCTCGCGGACGCCGCGGCGGCGGCCGTGCTCACCACGCGGGAACTGCGCGCCGCGCTGCCGCCGGGCGGCCCCGCCGCCGTCCTACTCGACGAGGCGCCGGATCAGCTCGCCGACGCGGGCCGGGTCGACGGTGGCGCGGGGCCGGAGAACCTCGCCTACCTCCTGTACACCTCCGGCTCGACGGGGCGCCCCAAGGGCGTGATGGTCGAGCACCGCAACGTGCTCGGCTTCCTCGACGGCATCGGCACCCGGGTCGACCTCGGCCCCGGCGTCCGGATGCTGCAGTTCGCCGGGATCTCCTTCGACGCCACGATCTGCGAGATCTTCGGCACCCTCGGCCGCGGCGGCACGATCGTCGCGCTGCCGCCGGACGTGGAACGCGGCGGCCCCGGGCTGCTCGACTTCCTCGAGCGGGCCCGCATCACCTTCGCGATGCTGCCGCCGTCCCTGCTGGCGGTGCTACCCGACCGGACGCTGCCCGAGCTGCGCACGCTCATCGTCGGCGGCGAGACCGTGCCGGCCTCGGTGGTCGAGCGCTGGGGCGCCGGGCGGCGGTTCCTGGTGGGCTACGGCCCGACCGAGACCACGCTCATCGCGACCACCGGCGAGGAGCCGCGTCCGGCCGGCAGACCGCCAATCGGGCATCCGCTGCCGGGCGTGGCCGTGCACGTCCTCGGCCCCGACCTGCTGCCCGTCGCTCCGGGAGAACCGGGCGAGATCCACATCGGCGGCGGCAACCTCGCCCGCGGCTACCTGGGTGCGCCGGCGCTGACCGCCGAGCGCTTCGTCCCGGACCCGTTCGGCGCCCCGGGCGCGCGCCTGTACCGCACCGGCGACCTCGCCCGGGTGCTGCCGGACGGCCAGCTGGAATTCCTCGGCCGCACCGACGCGCAGATCAAACTGCGCGGGCATCGGATCGAACTCGGCGAGGTGGAGGCCGCGCTCAGCGCGCTCGAGGGCGTCAAGGACTGCGCGGTGCTGGCCGTCGGCGAAGGCGCCGACGCCGCCCTGGTGGCGTTCACGGCCGGCGACCGGACCGATCCGGACGCGATGCTCGCGCAGCTCGCCGCCAGGCTCCCCGGCTACATGATCCCCGCGGTGCTCGTACCGCTGCCGACCCTGCCGGTCGCGGCGCACGGTGCGAAGACCGACCGGGCCGCGCTGCGCGAGCGGGCGGCCGACGCCCTCGCCGGGCGCGGCGCCGGTGCGGACCCTGTCGGCCCGGTCGAGCAGCGGCTGGCCGCCATCTGGTGCGACGTGCTCGGCGTCCCCTTCGTCGGGCGCGACGCCGGGTTCCCCGCCCTGGGCGGAAACTCCCTGCAGGCCCTGGCGATCGTCGCCCGGATCGCCGACGAGTTCGGCACGCGCGTCGGCCTGCCCGAGCTGTTCGGCGGCGGCACCGTCGCCCGGCTGGCCGAGCTGGTCGGCGCGGGCGGCGGACACCCGGCCTGGCGGCTCGAGCCCTCGGCCGGCGCCCCCGGCGGTCTCGAGCCCGCCTCGCTCGGCCAGCAGCGCCTGTGGTTCCTCGCCCAGCGTCCGGGCGCGGCGACCGCGTACACCATCCCCATCCTCACCGCGCTGCGCGGGCCGGTGGACGCGGACGCCTTGCGCGCGGCGCTCGTCGCCGAGACCCGCGCGCAGGAGGCGCTGCGCACCGGATTCGAACTGCGCGACGGAAACCTGGTCGCCGTGGTCCGGCCGGAGGCCGAGGTGGACTTCGCGACGGTGGACCTGAGCGGCGATGCGGAGCCGGACGCGGCCGCCGAGCGGCTGGCCCGCGAACTCGCCAGGCAGCCCTTCGAACTGGCCGCCCCGCCGCTGCTCCGGATGAGGCTGATCCGGGTCGGCGCGCAGCGGCACCTGCTCGTCACGGTGCTGGCGCACATCATCGCCGACGGCTGGTCGGTCGACATGCTCGACCGGCGGCTGGCGGCGCGCTACCGGGGTGAGACGCCGAACCCGCCCTCGGTGCGCTACGGCGATTTCGCCGCGTGGCAGCGGCGGCTGGCGGACTCCGACGCGCTCGAGCAGGGGCTGTCCTACTGGCGCGAAACCCTCGCCGGCGTGCCCCGGCAGCTCGCCCTCCCCTATGATCTGCCGCGGCCCAGGCAGCAGTCCTTCACCGGCGCCCGGGTGTCCGTGACCGCACCGGCCGGCCTGGCCGCGCAGGTGGCCGCGCTGGCCAGGGCGGAGTCGACGACCTCGTACACGGTCTTCCTGGCGGCGCTCGGCGCGCTGCTGCACGGACTCGGCGGCCAGCAGAGCCTGCTCGTCGGCTCCCCGGTGGCCGGCCGGCCGAGCGCCCAGCTGGACGAGACCGCGGGGTTCTTCGCGAACACGGTACCTGTCCGCCTCGACGCGGCCCGCGGACAGTCGTTCCGCGACCTGCTCGCCGGCACCTCGGCGCACGTCCTCGCGGCCTTCGAGCACCAGTACGTGCCGTTCGAGTGGCTGGTCAAGGAGCACGCGGCGGAACGTGAGGACTCGCGCCCGCCGCTGGTCCAGGCGGTGCTCGCCTACCAGGGGCGGCGACGGCCCAACGCGGAGCTGGCCGGCGCCGCGTGCGTACCGCTGCCCGCGGACAACGCGACGGCCAAGTTCGACCTCGTGCTCGAGATCGAGGAAGTGCCGGACGGGGTGGCGCTGACCGTCGAGTACAGCGCCGACGTCTTCCTCGAGCGGACCGCGCGCCGAATGCTCGACTGGTACCTGCGGCTGCTCGAGGCCGCCCTGGCCGACCCGGGCGCGGCCCTCGGCCGACTGGCCTTCCTCGAGCACGACGAACTGGCGATCCTGCCCGCCCGCCGCCCGAGCCGGGACCCGGACCGCTGCCTGCACGAGCTGTTCGCCGCGCGCGCCGCGGCCGTCCCGGACGCCGTCGCGGTGACCGATGGGGGCCGGCAGGTGACCTATGGCGAGCTCGACCGCTCGGCCGACGCACTCGCGCGGCGACTCGCGCGCGCGGGCGCCGCGCCGGGCGGACTGGTCGGCGTCTGCGCGGAACGCGGCGCCGACCTCGTGGTGGCGATCCTCGCGGTCCTGAAATCAGGGTCCGGATACGTGCCCTTCGATCCGACGCACCCCGGCTCGCGGATCCGGGGCATCCTGGAGGACTCGGGCTGCGACCTGGTAGTCGGGCACGGGCGGTTCGCCCGGCTGTTCTCCGGCGGCGGGCCCCGATTCGTGGCGATCGACGACGCGCCGCAGGACCCGGCGGCCGAAGAGACCGACGCGGCCGACGGGCCGGACGGCGCGGTCAGGACGGCCGGACCCGCGGACATCGCGTACGTCATCTACACCTCGGGCTCGACCGGCCGTCCCAAGGGCGTGATGGTCAGCCACGCCAACGCCGTGCGCCTGTTCGACGCCACCGCGCCGCAGCTGCGGCCGACCGCCGAGGATGTCTGGACCCTGTTCCACTCGGCCGCCTTCGACTTCTCGGTATGGGAGCTGTGGGGGCCGCTGCTGCACGGCGGCCGGCTCGTGATCGTCCCTTACGCGGTGAGCCGGGACCCGGAGGCGTTCCTGCACCTGCTCATCGCCGAGCGGGTGACGGTACTGAACCAGACCCCCTCGGCGTTCCGCGGGCTGGTGGCCGCCGCGGGCCGGGCCGGATATCCGGCCACCGCGCTGCGCCGGGTCGTCTTCGGCGGCGAGCGGCTCGAACCGGCTCTGCTCAAGCCCTGGGTCGAGGCCTATGGCGACGCCTCCCCGCTGCTGGTCAACATGTACGGCATCACCGAGACCACCGTGCACGTCACCTCGCGCGACCTCGCCGCTGCCGACCTCTCCGGCTCGAACAGCCCGATCGGGCCGCCGCTCGACGACCTGCGCCTCTACCTGCTCGACGAGGACCTCGAGCCGGTCCCCGTCGGTGTGCCCGGGGAGATCCACGTCGGCGGTCCGGGGGTCTCCTACGGCTACCTCGGCCGGGCCGCGCTGAGCGCCGAGCGGTTCGTACCCGATCCCCACGGCGCGCCCGGCACGCGCATGTACCGGAGCGGAGACCTCGCGATCCTGCGCCCGGACGGGGAACTGGTCTTCCTCGGCCGCGCCGACGACCAGGTGCAGCTGCGCGGCTTCCGCGTGGAGCCCGGCGAGATCGAGGCCGCGCTTCTCGGGCATCCAGCGGTGCGCCAGGCCGCGGTGCTGCTGCGCCCGGACGAATACGGCGAGCCGCGGCTGGTCGCCTACCTGGTGACCGACGGCGCGCCGCCGACCTCCGACGACCTGCGCGCGGAGCTGGCCGGCCGGCTGCCCGGCTACATGGTGCCGTCCGACTACGCCGCGGTGCGGCACCTGCCGCTGACGGCCAACGGGAAGCTCGACCGGCACGCGCTGCCCGATCCGCGCGCCGCGGCGCTGCTCGCTTCCGGACCGCGCGCGGGCTACACCGCGCCGCGCGGCGAGAACGAACGGCTGCTGGCCGAGGTCTGGCAGGAGGCGCTCGGGGCGGACCGGGTCGGCGTGCACGACGACTTCTTCGCGCTCGGCGGCGACTCGATCGTCGCGATCCGCGTGGTGGCGGGCGCGCGCCGGGCGGGGCTCGAGCTGGGCATCGAGCAGCTGTACCAGGCCCCGACCGTCGCCGGTGTCGCGCAGCTCTGCGGGACGACCGCGGTGCCGGCGACGGGGACGGGGACTGAGCCGGCGGGCCGCGGCTCGACCGGCTCCGGCCGTACGGAGTCCGGCTATCCGTGCTCCGCCATGCAGCGCGGCATCCTGTACGAGTGCGAGATCTCGGGTGACCCGACGCTCTACCACGACCTGGTGAGCGTGCGGCTCGAAGGACCCTGTGATCCCAAGGCGTTGCGCCGCGCGCTCGGCGTGCTCAGCACCCGGCATGAGGTGCTGCGCACGTCCTTCGACCTCGACGCCTTCCCCGTGCCGCTCCAGCACGTGCACCGCACGGCCGCCATCCCCATGAGTGTCAGCTCGTCCGACGGAGACGCGGGCGAGGCGCTGCGCGACTGGTGGCTGGAGCGCTGGCACCAGGGCTTCGACTTCGCTCAGGCCCCGTTGGCACGTTGCGACGTGCTGCTGCACGAGGACGCCACGTTCGATCTCGCGCTGTCCGTGCATCACAGCGTGATCGACGGATGGAGCCTGTCGATCCTCATCACGGACCTGCTGTGCGCCTACGAGAACGAACTGGGCGGGGACGCCCCGCTGCCCGCGGTGCCGCTGGTGCGCTTCCGCGACTTCGTCGAGCTCGAGCGCGCCGCCGCCGAGTCCGCGGCCAGTGCGGAGTTCTGGCAGGGACGGGCGACCGGTACGGCCGCGGAGGCCCTGCCCGTCGGCGCGCCGGACGAGGCCGCGGACATCGAGCCCGACGTGCGGATCGACGTGCCCGACGACCTCGTCGCCCGGGCCCGGCGGGCGGCGGACGGCCTCGGCGTGCCGCCCAAGAGCGTCATGCTGGCCGCGCACCTGTGGGCGCTCGGCGCGCTCACCGGGCAGCCGTCGGCGGTGACCGGATCGGTGTTCAACGGCCGCCCGGAGGAGCCGGACGCGGAACTGGTCGCCGGACTGTTCCTCAACTGCCTGCCGATCGGCGCCGACCTGCCCGGTGGCACCTGGCGGGATCTGGTGACGGAGGTCTTCGCGGCCGAGCGGGCCGCCGTACGGCACCGCAGGTACCCGCTCGCCGAGCTGCGGGCGCGGGTCAAGCGCGCGCCGTTCCAGGTGATGTTCAACTACGCGGACTTCCACGGCCTGCGCCGGCTGGCCGGGCTGAGCCTGCTGACGCCCCTGGACTGGTGGTTCTCCGACCGCACCGACTTCCCGCTGGACGTGGAGTTCGCCCGCCGGCCGCTGTCCGCGGGCTTCACCCTGGCAGTACGCGCGGGCGCGGGGGTCCCGGCCGCGACGGCGCAGCGGATGGCGCGGCTGTATCTGCGGGCACTGACCGAACTGACCGCCGACCCGGACGCCCGCTACCCGGTGGTCGGGCACGAGCCGGGTCAGGGCACGGAAACGGCGAGAGAGGGCGCGACACGGTGACCGAGCAGCTCAGCAGCCGGCTGGCGAAGTTGAGTCCGGAGCAGCGGCGGGCCCTGGCGGTCCTGGCGCGGCGCCGGGCGGACGAAGCCAAGCGCGGCGCGCACGCCCCGCACGGCGACGGGCTTGCCGCCCCCGCCGAACCGCGCGACTACCCGCTCTCCTTCGCGCAGGAGCGGCTCTTCGTCCTCGACCGCCTTGATCCCGGCGACCCGACGTACACGATCGCGCTCGGACTGCGCCTGACCGGCCCGCTGCGCACGGACGCGCTGCGGGCGGCGCTGGCGTCGGTCGTCGCCGACCACGAGGCGCTCCGGCTCACCTTCAGCGAGGGCGCCGCGGGGCCGCGGCAGTCGCCGCGCCCGGCCGGACCGGTCGAACTGCCCGTCGAAGACCTCCGCGGCCACGCTCCCGATGCGCCGGAGGTCGCCGAGCGGGTGGCGGCGCACGCCGCGACCCGGTTCGACCTGGCGGCCGGGCCGGCCTACGCACTCAGGCTGCTGATACTCGAGGACGACGTGCACCTGCTGCTGCTCGCCGTGCACCACGTGGTGTTCGACGGCTGGTCCGGCGGCGTCTTCGCGGCGGACCTGGCGGCCCGGTACGCCGAGGCGACCGCGCCCGCGGACGGGGACGTGTCCGCGTTGCCGACGGGCAGGGCCGGCATCCGGTTCCCCGTGCACGTGCTGCGCGAGCGCGCGGAGGTCACGCCGGAGGTCTTGGCGGGCCATCTGACGTTCTGGCGGGAGAAGCTGGACTCCGCGCCGCCGCTCTCGACGGTGCCCCCCGATCTGCCGCGCCCGCGCGTGCAGCGGCACCGCGCCGGCCACCGCGATCTGCGACTGCCGACAGAACTCTGCGAGAGCCTGGACCGGCTCGCGCGCCGGGAGGGCACGACCGTCGGCTCGGTCCTGCTCGCCGCGGTGGCCGCGCTCGTCCAGCGCCGCTCCGGGCAGGCGGACGTCCTGCTCGGCGTCCCCGTGGCGGGTCGGCCCTACGCCGACCTCGACCGGGTGGTCGGCTGCTTCGCCAACACCGTGGTGCTGCGCGTGGACGCGGCCCCCGATCTGTCCGGCAGCGCGCTGATCCGCCGGGTGCACGCGGCGGCGGCCGAAGCGTACGCGCACCAGGCGGCGCCGTTCGCCAAGGTCGTCGAGGCGGTGGCGCCGGTCCGCGACCTGAGCCGCAACCCCCTGTTCCAGGTCATGGTCGGCTTCACCGAACTCGGCGAGGGCGGCGGGCGGCACACCGTCGGCGACCTCGGCCTCGAGCTCGAGGATGTGCGCGGCGAGCAGGCCGACTTCGACCTCTTCCTCAACCTGCGCCGCGAGGCCCGGGGCATCGGCGGCGTGCTGACCTTCGACCGCGAGCTGTATCTCGGTCAGACCGTGGACGAGCTGGTCCGCGACCTGGTCGACCTGCTCCGACAGCTGTGCGAGCCGGCCGCGGCCGTATCCGCGCCGCCCGCGTCGCGCCGCCGGCGGATCGCGGTGAGCTCGTCCTTCACCGCGGATCCGGTCGCGCCGGTGGCGCGGTTCTGGTCGGGAATCCTGCGGGTGCCGTTCGAGACGGATCTGGCGCCCTACGGCCAGGTCTTCCAGCAACTCCTCGGCGAGGGCGAGGCGGACGCGTCGGTCCTGCTGCTGCGCTGGGACGACTGGCTGCGGCGGCACGAGGGCGGCGACGCCGAGGCACTGCTCTACGACATCGTGGACGACCTGGCCACCGCCGTGCAGGCGCACCGCGGGCTGACCCGCGCTCCGCTCGTGCTGGTGCTGTGCCCGGGCGAGCTCGCCTCGGGTCCGACGGGTCGGCGGCTCGACGACGCGCTGCTGCGGGCCGTCCGGGGCGTGGCCGACGTCGAGGTGGTCTTCGCCGAGCGGTACGTCGCCGAGTTCGGCGTCGACGAGGTCTTCGACACGGCGGCGGAGGAGCTCGGGCATGTGCCGTTCACCCGGCAGTTCTACGCCCTGCTCGGCACGGTGGCCGTGCGCCGGGTGCTGGCCGCGTGGGGGCTGGACTGGCCGGGTGACGCGCCGGATTCCGAACGCGGGGCACTGCTGCGCGACCAGCTCGGCAGCGCGGAGGCGGTACTCGAGCGGGCCGAACCGCCCAGGAACACGGCCTCCGTGCACAGCGGCGAGCGGGTGGCGCCGCGCACGCCCACCGAGGAGCGGCTCGCGGCGGCCTGGCGCGAGGTGCTGGGAATCGCGGATGCCGGGGTGACCACCGACTTCTTCGCCGACGGCGGGACCTCGCTGGCCGCGACCTGGCTGGTGTCCCGGGTCCGCGAGGAGTTCGGCACGGCGCCGAACCTCAGCGGGTTCTTCGCCCGTCCCACGATCGAGGCCCTGGCGGAGACGCTCGACGCCGCGAGCGGCGCGGCTCGGACGGCCGGCGGCGGGGAGGCCGGAGCGCCGGTACCCGTCCCCCGGGACCGGCCGCTGCCCGCCTCCTCGGCGCAGGAGCGCATGTGGGTGCTTTCCGAACTGGGCGAGGCGGTGGGGGCGCAGAACACCTCCTACGCGCTGCGGCTGCGCGGGGAGCTCTCCGAGCCGCGGCTGCGCTCCGCTCTCGCCGGGGTCGTGGCGCGGCACGAGACGCTGCGCACCGTCTTCACGGACGCCTCCGGCCGACCGGCGGTGAACTTCGCGCAGGACGTCGATCCGTGGTCGGACACCGTGGACGTCACCGGCGCGGCCGATGCGGAGCGCGCGGCGCGGCAGTGCCTGCACGCTGAGACAGGCCGCCGCTTCAACCTGAAGACGGGGCCGCTGCTGCGCGCCCGGCTGATCCGGCTCGCCGCGCACGACCACATCCTCTTCCTCGGCATGCATCACGCGATCTGCGACGACGGCTCCTGGGGCGTGCTGCTCGGGGAACTGACGGCCCGTTACAACGCGCTGGCCGCGGGTGAGAGACTCGATCTGCCCGCGCTGCCGCTGCAGTTCGCCGACTTCGCGGCCTGGCAGTCCGCTCGCCTGGCCGACGGCTCACTGCGCGCGGACCTCGACTACTGGGCCGACCGGATGGCCGACGCCGCCGCGCCGGTCGCGCTGCCCGCCCGGGAGGGCGGCGCCGGTGCGACCGGCGCCGGAAGCACACTGCACCGCCTGCCGGCGGAGCTCGGCCGCACGCTGCGCGAGTACTGCCGCACCGAAGGCGTGACCGTGTTCGCCGCCGTACTCGCCGGCCTGAGCCTGGCGTTCCGGGCGGAGACCGGGCTCGAGGATCTGACCTTCGGCACGGTGGTCTCCGGGCGTGACCAGCCCGGGGCGCAGGACCTGATCGGCTGCTTCGCCGATCTGCTGCCGATCCGGCTGGAGACGCACGGCCGCCCCTCCTTCAGCCGCCTGCTGCAGCGCACCTTCCGCACGGTCTCGGCGGCTCTGGCGCATCAGCAGGCTCCCTTCGCGGCGATCCTCGACGCCGTGCGCGCCCGCCGCGGCTCCCTGCGCGTCCCGCTGTTCCGGCACGTCGTCAACTACGTGGAGCGGCCGGAACCCGATATCCGCTTCTCCGGACTGACCTCGGCGCCCGCCGACCTGCCACCCGGCGGGGCCGACTTCGACAGCTTCCTGACCCTGTGGTGGGAGGACGACGACCTGGTCGTGGACGTGCGCTACGACCGGGCCGCCCTCGGCGCGGCCGAGGTCTCCGGTCTGCTCGCGCGGTTCGAGCGGGCGCTGGCGGACGGCCTCGACCGACCGGAGGCCGCGGTGTCCGCGGCGAACACGGCCGCCGCACCGGAGCGGGACCGCGCGGTGCTGCTCACTCTCGCGACGAGTTCCCCGGCGGAAGCCCTCGCCGACGTGTGCCGATTCTGGGGCGACGCGCTGGCTGTGCCGCTGCGGCTCGACGCGCGGCCCGACGGCCGTGTCTTCCAGGCTCTGCTCGATCCGGAGACCGGCTTTCCGGCCGCGGGGCCCTGTGCGCTCTTCCTACGCTGGACCGATCTGCTGCGGCCCGGCGGCCAACCGGGGCCCGCCGCCGTATGGGAGCTCGAACACGTTCTGGCCGACCTGGTCTACGCGGTGCGGGCACAGCGGAATCGCGCGAGCGCGCCCCTGGCGCTCGTGCTCGTCCCCGAGCCCGGGGCAGCACCGCTGGCAGCGGTGTGCGGGGGGCTCGACGATCGGCTCAGGGCGGCGGTCGGCGCGCTGCCGGGCGTCCACGTCCTGTCCGGAGCCGAGTGGTGCGCCCGCTACGGTGCCGACGCGAACGCACCGATGGACACGCAGGCCGATCGCGACGCGGTCGCGGCGGCATTGGCGACCGCGGCCGTACGGGTGCTGCTGCGGCCGTCGGTCGCGGCCCCGAGCTGGCTCGCCTTCGACGCGGCGGCCTGGGAGCCGACGCTGCTCGCGCGCCTCGCCTTCCGGCAGTCCGCCGCCGGGCGCGCGATCGTCGTCGCCGGTGAGCCGGCCCCCCTGCTGCGCGGCGCCGTCCCGACGCTCATCGCCGCGGACGCCTGGCCGCACAGGCTCGGCGCGACGCTTGCGGAACACGGCCTCGACCCCGCCGACGGCTTCGTCCTCGACCCTGGGTCAGATCTCGGTCAGCAGGTCGACGGGGTATTCGTCGTGACGGTGCCGCGGGAAGCCGAGGAGTGCGCGACGTTCCTGGAGCGTCTCTGGCCCCTCGACCCCGCGGAGACCGGAGTCCACGCCGAGCCGCACGTCACGACGACGGCCGCGGCCCGGCTCGCCGCGGCGTACCCCGACGCCGCGGCCGTGCTCGCGGCGATCGCCGGTCCGCCCGCCGACCGCCGCGCGGACCCGACCGGACCCGCCGGGGAGCTGAGCCCGGCGGAAACGGTGCTCTCCCGGATCTGGTGCGACCTGCTGCGGGTACGGTCCGTGGCGCCGACGGACGACTTTTTCGCTCTCGGCGGCGACTCGATGCTGGCCGTGGAGGCGGCATACCGCGCCGGCGAAGCGGGGCTCGATCTCACCCCGAGAACCGTGGCCTCGCTGCGCACGCTCGCCGCGATCGCCCGTGCCACGCGGCCCGGTGCGGGAGACGCCACGCCGGCCGCGGCCCCGCCGGCGCCGGACGGCCCGACGCCGCTCTTCGCGGCCCAGGCCTGGTTCCTCGAGGAGGTCGCGCCCGGGATGGAGTTCCCCGGCCACTACAACAACCCGTACTACCTCGAGCTCACGCAGCCGGTGGACGCCGTGCGGGTGCGTGCCGCGGTCGCCCGCCTGGCGGCGCAGCACGACGCGCTGCGCGTCCGGCTGCACCGCACCGACGACGGCTGGCAGCAGACGTGCGCGCCGCCGGCGGGGGGCATGCCCTTCGAGACGGTCGACCTCGCCGATCTCGCCCCGGGATCCCGGGAGCGGGCGGCGACAGAGCACTGCGACCGGCTGCAGCGTTCGCTGCGGCTCGAGGGCCCGCTGGCGAGCGCGCTGCACCTGCGGCTCGGCGAGGGGCGCGACCGCCTCTTCCTCGCCGTCCACCATCTGCTCACCGACGGAGTGACCCGAGGGCTGCTGTTCGAGGATCTCTCCGCGCTGCTGCGCGCCGAACACCCGGCCCTGGCCACGCTCAAGACCGCGGGATCCTCCCCGGGCTGGGCGAAGGCCGCGGCGGAGGCCGCGCAGGCCGAAGGGCTGCGCGAGCAGCTGCCGTTCTGGCTGGCGCAGAGCGCCGCGGCGGAGCTCGAACCCCCCGCGGACCGGCCGGGGCGGCTGACCTTCGGGGGCCTGCGGCACAGCGGGCTGCGGCTGACCGAGAGCGAGACGACGCGGCTGCTCGAAGCCACCCGCCGCGCCGGACGCCGGCTCAACGAGGTGCTGCTGTGGGCGGTCGCCGGCGTCCTCGCCGAGTGGAGCGGGCGCGAGGAGTGCGGACTCGCCGTCGTCGTGCACGGGCGCGACGCGTTCCCCGCGGCCGGCGACACCTCGCGCACCGCCGGCTGGTTCCAGACCTTCTATCCGCTGCACCTGACCCTCCCGGCGGACCACGCGGATCCGCGGACCGTCGCTCACGTCGCCGCGCAACTCGCGGCGGTCCCCGAGGGCGGCACCGGCTGGAGCGCGCTGCGCTATCTGAGCCGCGATCCCGCCGTGCGCGAGCGGCTCCGCGCGGTGCGGCTGCCCAGGGTCAGCTTCAACTACATGGGCTACTTCAACTTCGACACCACCAGCCAGGGCACCGAGGTATTCGACCTCTGCCATGCCGACTACGGTCCGGAGCAGGACGCGGACGGGCGCGGGGCGTTCGACCTCGATTTCGTCGTGTCCTTCCTCGGGGCCTCGCTCAACGTCGAGGTCAACCACGACCCCGCGCGGCACGGCGAGGACACGGTGCGCCGGATCCACGCGGGCGTCCGGCGGCGGCTGGCCGCGGTGTTCGAGGACAGCGAGTCGGACAAACCAGAAAGGAACGGCGGCGCACTGTGAGCGAGACGATGAGTGGGACAACGGGCGAGACGACGCGGGAACGCGGCTATCGGGTCGTGGCCAACGACGAGGAGCAGTACTCGATCTGGGCGCAGGGCCGGGAACTGCCGGCCGGCTGGCGGGACTGCGGAGTCGCGGGCACTCGGGCCGAATGCCTCGATCACATCGAGCGCGTATGGGTCGACATGCGTCCGCGCAGCCTCCGGGAGCGCGGATGAGCGCGACGGACACGACGAGTGGAACGACCGCCTCGGACGAACTGCGGGACGCGGTGGGCGACGTCCTCGGGGTCGACCCGGAACTGCTCGGGGAGGCCAGCGGCCCCAGCACGATCGCGGAGTGGACCAGCGTCAAGCACGTCGAGCTGATGATGGTGCTCGAGGAGGTCTACGGCGTGGTCTTCCCCGCCCGCGAAATCGGCCGGCTGACGACGGTCGCGGCGCTGCGCATCCGGCTCGAACAGCTCGGTGCCGCCGTGGGCACGGCGGCCGACGGCGGCGCGGGGGCGGGCCGATGAGCGCGGGCCCCGGCCTCGCCGCGGCGCCGACTCCGCGGACGGCGCCGCTGACCCGCCCGCGCGACGAGGACCTCGACCTGCTGCTGCTCATCCGCCACTTCGAGCTCGCCCTGCTCGCCCTGTTCTCGCAGGGCCTGGTCAGCGGCACCACGCACACCTGCCTCGGCCAGGAGTACGTACCGGTCGCGCTCTACCCGCTGCTCGACGAGGCCGACTTCGTGTTCAGCAACCACCGCGGCCACGGCCACTACCTCGCCAGGCACCGCGATCCGGCCGGACTGCTCGCCGAGATCACGGGCCGTCAGGGCGCGGTGTGCCACGGCGTCGGCGGCAGCCAGCACATCCTGCGCGGCCGCTATCTGTCCACCGGCGTCCAGGGCCAGAGCACCACCGCGGCCGTCGGCGTCGCGCTGCATCTGGCCCGCACCGAGCCCGGCCGCATCGCCGTCGTGCACATCGGCGACGGCACCTGGGGCGAGGGCGCGGTCTACGAGGCGCTCAACCTCGCCCGGCTCTGGCGGCTGCCGCTGCTCGTCGCGGTGGAGAACAACGGGATCGCGCAGACCACGGACACGGCCAGACAGATGGCGGGCACGATCGCCGCGCGCGCCGCCGCCTTCGGCGTCCCGGCCCACCGCTACGACTCCCGCGACGTCAACGTGCTGCGGGAGGAGCTCGAACCCGTGGTGCGCCGGTGCGGGCAGGAGCGCGAACCGCAGGTGGTGGAATTTCTCACGCACCGGCTCGGGCCGCACAGCAAGGGCGACGACACGCGCCCGGCCGAAGCGGTCGAGCGGCTGCGCGCCGGGGATTGGCACAGCGCCTACCGGGACGCGGAGCCCGAGCGCTTCACCGCCGCCGAGGAGCGCGCCCGCGGGCGGGTGGCCCGGCTGGTGCGGGAGACCCTCGATCTCCCGCCGTCCGTCTGGGAGGACCGATGACCGCCGCGACCAGGGCGACGCGGGTCGGCGAAGACCTCAACCGCGCGCTGCACACGGTACTCGAGCGCGATCCGGCCGCGTACTTCCTCGGCGAGGATGTGGCCGATCCGTACGGCGGGGCGTTCAAGATCGCCGCGGGGCTCTCCAGCCGCTTCCCCGACCGGGTGCTGTCCACGCCGATCAGCGAGGGCGGCATCGCGGGCGCGGGCGCGGGCCTCGCGCTGATGGGCGACACCGCGATCGTCGAGATGATGTTCGCGGACTTCGTCACCCTCGCGCTGGACCACGTGCTGAACTTCGCCGGCAAGTCGGTCGCGATGTACGGGCGGCGGGTGCCCATGCGCCTGATCGTGCGCTGCCCCACCGGAGGCAACCGCGGCTACGGGCCGACGCACAGCCAGAGCCTGCAGAAGCTGTTCCTCGGCTTCCCCGGGATCAACGTCTTCGAGGTCTCCCCGTTCCACCCGAACGAGGCGCTGTTCGAGACGATGCTCGCCGCGGCGGAGCCCTGCGTCCTGTTCGAGGACAAGGTGCTCTACACCCGACCGATGTTCGCCGACGGAATCGTCGACGACCTGCTCCGCTACGAACTGCTGCCGGGCACGCCGGGCGGCGGCCCGATCGCCCGCGTCTTCGCGGTCGACGACGCGCCCCCCGACTGGGTGCTGCTGGCGCCCGGCGGCCTGACCGACCGGGTATGCGGGGCCCTGCGCTCGCTCCTGCTCGACGAGGAGCTCAGCTGCCAGGCGCTGGTGCCCAGCCGCCTCTACCCCTTCGACCTCGACCCCCTGCTGCCGCTGCTCGCCGGGGCGCGGCGGATCTGCGTGGTCGAGGACGGGACCGCCGGCGGCTCGTGGGGCGAGACCGTGGCGCAGGCGGTGCACCGCGCGCTCTGGGGCGCGCTGACGGCCCCCGTCCTCACGGTGCACGCCGCACAGCTGCCCATTCCGGCCGCGGGGCACCTCGAACGCGAGGTCCTGGTACAGCAGACGACGATCCACTCCGCGGTATTGGAGGCCTCCCGGTGACGGGCATCGAGGTGCCGAAGCTCAACAACAACGACGACGAGTACGTGCTCGTCGAATGGCTGGTCGAGGACGGCGGGCAGGTCGGCGCGGACGAGCCGCTGGTGCTCATCGAGACGTCGAAGACGCTCGAGGAGCTGCCGAGTCCCGCGGACGGCCACCTGCTAGTCGCTCTCGAGCCGGGGCGGCACTGCGCGCCGGGCGAGTTGATCGGCCGGCTGTTCGCGACCGCGGACGAACGCGCGGAGCACCTGGCGCGGGACGAGGCCGCGAAGACCGCCGCGGCGGTGCCCTCGGGCGCACCGGCGCCGACGCTGACGAACAGCGCCCGAGCCTTCGCCGAGGAGCACGGCATCCCGCCGGAACGCATCGGCGCCCTCGGCCTGGCCGTGGTCCGCCGCACCGACCTCGAGCGGCTGCGCGCCGAAGCGCCCGCGGCCGACGATTCCGCGGCGGCCGTCGAATCCGCCGCGGCCGACGACGGGACCCTCGAGACGCTGCCCAGGCAGCAGCAGGCCGTCGCCGCCGCCGTCACCGAGTCCCTGCGCACCGTCCCGACGGCCTCGGCGTACGTGAAGGTGGACCTCGAGGCCGCGATGGCCGCGTGCACCGCGTACGGCGAGCGCGAGGAGACGTTCTTCGGCGTGCCCGAACTGCTGGTCCTCGCGGTGGCCCGGCTGCGCGAGCGCCACCCGATGATCTTCGCCTCGGCGCTGCCGGGCGGACGGGTCCGGACGGCGGGCGCGGCGCATGTCGGCGTCACCATGGACTTCGGCCGCGGACTGTTCGTGCCGGTCGTGCACGACGCGCAGAGCCGCTCCGCCGGGGAGGTCGGCGAGCTGCTGATGCAGTATCGGATGCAGGCGCGGCGCGCAGCGTTCCGGGAGCAGGAGATCCAGGGGGCGAACATCGTCCTCGCGCTGCACAACGACGGCGGCGTCGTCTTCGCCGTCCCGATCGTCTTCCCCGGCCAGACCTGCGCGGTGTCCCTCGGCGACGTGCAGACCGAGCCGGCCGTGGACGCGCGGGGCCGCCTGGTCACGCGCCGGGTGGCCTACCTCGGCGCGGCCTACGACCACCGCCTGGTCAACGGCCGGGGCGCGACCGCGTTCCTCAAGGAGCTCAAGGCCCTGCTCGAGTCGCCCGAGCCGCTGCTCTCGGACAAGGGGTGGGCCCGGTGACCGCGACGAGGGGCGCCGCGTCCGAGGCGCTGGCCGTGCGCAGACGCTGGAACGGGCTCGGCGCCGGGACAGAGCGGGGCGGGCTGCGCGTCGGCCTGCTGGCGAGCTACACGGTGGACCCGCTCATCCCGCCGCTCGGTGTGGCGCTGCACGACGCCGGGGTACCGGCCCGGCCGTTCACCGGACCTTACAACCAGATCGCGCAGACCTGCCTGAGCGACGAGAACGAGTTCGCCCGGCAGAACCCGGACGTGCTCGTCGTCCTGCCGCGCTTCGAGGAACTCGCGCCGGAGACGTGGCGGGAGGACCTCTCCATGACGTGCGAAGCGGCGACGGCCGCGGCCGAACGCCGGCGCGCATGTCTCGTGTTCGTGCTGCCGGCGCTTCCGGAAGCACGGCCGTACGGCGTGTTCGAGGCCGCGCGGACCGCGGACGGCTCCGCGGCGTACACCGCGGCCAGGGAACAGCTGCGAGCCCGGCTGGCCGGGCGTCCCAATGTACTGATCGCCGACGCCGAGGAGGCGGTGCGCGCCCTCGGTGCCCGCCGCGTGCAGCGGCCCTCGCTCTACCGGTACGCCAAGGTGCCCTACAGCGACGAGGTGTTCCTCGCACTGGCCGGACAGCTCAGGGGCCTGCTGCGGCATCGGTACGCGGGCTCGCCGCGAGCCGCGGTGGTGGACCTGGCCGGGCTCGGACCCGAGCCGGCCGCGGCGGTGGAGACGCTGCGCGACGCCTTGCTCGAACTGCCCCGCTCAGGCCGCGGGCTCGCCGTGCGCGGCCACGCGGCGGCCGAGGGCCGTGCGGCGTCCGAGGCCACGGCACCCGAGCTCCTCCTCGAGGCGCGCGCCGTGTGCCTCGACGACCGGCCGCTCGACGTCCAGCTCAGCGGCCTGGCCCGGAAGCTGGGCGTACGCACCGCGGAACTGGCCCTGCTGACCGCCGACCCCGAGGCGGCCGCCGTCGCGCAGCGCGGCGGTGCGGTGCCCTGCCTTCTCCCCGAGGACGATCCGGACCGCTGGCCCGAGGTGATCCTCGCCGCCGGCGTCTTCGACGCGTTCCCGGACGGCGCGTGCGCCGCGGCGGGCACCGTCGACCCGTCGAACGGACCTGACCGTCCGGCGGCCGGGGCCCCGACCGGCCTCTCGCTCGAGCGCTTCATCGCCGGGCTCGGGCTGAACGTCGTGTTCAGCGACGCCGAGCACGCGCCGGGCGGCGCCGAGGCGGTCCGCGGCACGATCGTGCGCGCGCACGACTTCACGCTGGGCACCGAGGACGGCCTCGCCGTGGAGGCGGCCGGCCGGGGCGGCGAGAGCGACGACCGCGAGATCTTCGCCGGGCACGTGACCGACCGGCTCGGCGACTACGGCGCAGCCGCCGCCGTGCGCGTCGCGTACACCGCGTCCACGGCGGCCGTCGACGTGTTCTCGATCTCCTGCCCCGCGATGGGCCGCGGCGTCGAGGACGCCGTGCTGCTCGAGCTCATCGAGCGCGCCGACCGGCGGGGTTGCGCCGAGCTCGTGTTCGAGGTCCGCGACACCGGCCGCAACAGCGTCGCCGTGGAGTACCTGCGCGGCGTCGCCGCCCGCGAGTGGAGCGGCCCGTCACGGCGCCCGATCTCGCTGCGGATCGCCGACGCCCGACCGGCCGGCTGATGTTCGGGCACAGCATGGGCGCCGTCATCGCCTTCGAGGCCGCGCGCGGACTCGTGCGGCGCGGCATCACCCCGGCCGGCCTGCTGGCCTCGGGCAGCCCGGCGCCCGGCCGCCCCCGCCGCCGGGGCCCGGTCGGCGACGACGAGCTGATCGCCGACCTCGGCCTGCTCGCCGGCACCGGCCGGGAACTGCTCGAGGATGAGGCGATGCTGCGCATCGTGCTGCCGGTCCTGCGCGCGGACTACGCCCTGCTCGACTCCCATCGCCCCGCACCCGGCGTCGCCCTGCCCTGCCCGATCACCGCGCTGACCGGAGACCGCGACCCGCGGGTGACGCCCGAGGAGGCCGAGGAGTGGCGCACCCACACCTCGGCCGACTTCCACCTCGGCGTATTCCCCGGCGGCCACTTCTTTCTCGACGAGCACGCCCCGGACATCAGGGCACTCATCCTCGACCGGCTCGGCGCCCCCGCCGCGAGCTGACGCCGTCCGCGAACGTCGGCGAGAGGGCGGTGGAGGCCGCCGCCGCTACGCCTGCGCGCTTCCGCCTCCCCCGCTCTCGCCCTCGGCGATCCGCTCGAGCACGAACGCCGCGAGCCGCTCGACCCCCTCCGCGATGAGCTCGGGGTCGAGCACGCTGCAGGACAGGCGCAGCCGCCGCTCTCCGCCGCCCTGCGGGTAGAAGCCGTTCATCGGCGTCCACAGCACTCCGTGCCGTTCGGCGCACTGAACCACGGCGGCGTCGTCGGCGTGGAAGGGCACCTTCACCACCGCGAAGAAGCCGCCTTCCGGCCGGTTCCACTCGATCCCGTGCCGTGCGCGCAGATCGGCGGGGAAGACGCGGTCCAGCTCGCTCAGCAGTGTCCGCATGTTCTCCGCGTAGAACCGGATGGCGTCGGCGTTGGCGCGGCGCAGGCTGCCGCCGTGCCGCAGCAGGATTCCGCCGATCACGGCCTGGCTCAGCGACGGCGTGTTCACCGTCACCATGCTCTTGATCTTCGCCAGCTCGTCGGCGAGCAGCACGCGCCGCCCGTCGGGGTATTCCACGGGCTGGTCCGCCACGACGTAACCGAGCCGCGCGCCGGGGAAGCAGGTTTTGGCGAAGGAGCCGATGTAGACGACGCGGCCGTCGCGGTCCATTGACTTGAGCGTGGGGCGAGCAGCGAGATCGAGCGCGAGGAAGCCGTACGGGTTGTCCTCGATGACGAGCAGGTCCTCGGCGGCGGCCATTTCGAGCAGCCGCTCGCGGTCCGGCAGCGGCATGCTCGAGCCCGAGGGGTTGGCGAAGTCGGGCACGACGTAGAAGGCGCGCGGGCGGCCGCCGCGGGCGCGTACGGCCTCGGCCGCCTCGTGCAGCGCCGCCGCGGTGGGCACGCCGTCCGGCCCCTCGGCGACCGGGACGTATTCGATGTCCAGGGTCCGCGCAGCCCCGGTGATCCCGATGTAGCAGGGCGAGCTGACCAGCAGGACGTCGCGCGGGTCGGCGAACAGCGCCCGCAGCGCCAGGATCATGCCCTCCTGCGCGCCGACGGTCAGGACCAGGGAATCCGGGTCGACGCGGATGTCCTCGTCCCGGGCGAGGGTTCGGGCCAGCAGGCCGTGGATCGTGCCCTTGGTCCGGCCATACTGGAAGACGGCGGTGCGCACCTGCGACTCGTCCATCCCGCACTCCTCGCGCAGGTATCCGAGGTAGGCGTCGTAGAGCTCGTGCACCTGGTCCACGTCGAAGTAGCCCTCATAGGGCCGGCCGGGCGCGAAGGAGATCGCATCCGGGAACCGCGCGATGACCTCGTTGAGGAAGGTCATGGCGTCGAGCAGCGGGTCGGCAAGCGAGCCGTGCAGATCCGCCAGCCGCAGCACCGTCGCCCCGGCCTTGCGGGATCCGGCTCCTTCGATGTCCGCGGACGTGAGTGTCGACATACCGGGGTCCTCCAGGGGTTCGTCGCGCCATGACGCTGGTGAGCGGGGCGGGATGACGCGCGAGATCAGCGCCCTGCTGAGCCTAGGCCAGGCCGCGGTGCCGCATCAAGGGTCGGCGACCTTACCGCACCCCAGGCGTCACCGCAGGTCAACCGGCATATTCGGCCGATCAGGGCGAGCCGTTCAGAACCGCGTTAAGCACTGCGGAAGTTCCAGCTCCTACGGTTGAGGAACTCGGCGACCTTCGGATCCCCGGGTCCCCGGCGTCCCTGGAGTCCGTGTCCCCCAGGGCACGGCACCGGATCCCACCCACCCCGTTCGCGCGCCCATGGACCCGAAGCGGGCGTGCCCGGCCGCGACGGGAGACCTGGCGGAACCCATGCACAACCTGAAAGGGGCGTAACGCCGTGAAGCGACACTCCGGCTTCCTGGGCTTCAGCATCCTGTGGTCGGGCCAGCTGTTATCAGCCGTCGGCACACGGATGACGAACTTCGCCCTCGGCATCTGGGTCTGGGACCGCACCGGCAGCGCCACGGACATGGCCATGCTCATGTTCTCCGCGTTCGCCGCGACGATCGTCTTCAGCCCGCTGGCCGGCTCACTGATCGACCGCTTGCACCGGCGGGTGACGATCATGCTGAGCGACATCGGCTCCGCCGTGGTGACCGCCGCGCTGCTCGTTCTGTACTTGACGAGCTCGGTGAACATCGGCGAGCTCTACGCGGTGAACGTGCTCACCGGCATGTTCCTCGCCTTCCAGCTGCCCGCCTACCAGGCCACGATCGCGCAGATGATCGAGCGCGGCAACTACGTGCGGGCCAACGGCATGATGGGCCTGGTCATCTCAGTGCCGGACGTCTTCGCTCCGCTGCTGGCCGCCGCGGTGCTCGCCGCCACCAGCATCAAGACCGTGCTGATCATCGACGCGGCCAGCTACCTGATCGCGATCGCCGTAGTGTTCCTGGTGGACATTCCGCCGACACCGGAACGCGTCGAGGAGGACAAGCCCGGCTTCCTGCGCGACGCCGTGGCCGGCTTCTCCTATATCCGCAAGCGCCCCTCGCTGCTGAGCCTGCTCACCATCATGTTCGTGGTCAGTTTCCTGGCCGCCTTCGGCTGGGTGCTGCTCGCGCCGCTGGTGCTCGCCTCCACCGGGAACAGTTCGGGCCGGCTCGGCGTGGTCGTCGCCGCCGGCGCGATCGGCGGAGCCCTCGGCGGAATCGCGCTCACCGTGCTGCCGCAGACCAAGGACAAGATGCTGCGGATGCTGATCGGGATGCTCGTGCTGGCGTTGCCGGGACGAATCCTGCTCGGCATGGCGCACTCGGTGCCGCTCTGGTCGGTCTCGCTGTTCATCGGCTGGGCGGCCATCCCCTTCATCGACGGCTACAACCAGTCCATCTGGCAGGAGAAGGTGGACCCGGCGATGCGCGGACGGGTGTTCGCGGTGGGCCAGATGGTGGAGAACCTCGCCATCCCGGTCGCCCTCGGCCTGTCCGGACCGCTGGCCGACGACGTGTTCGAACCCGCGATGCGTCCGGGCGGTGCGCTGCGCGGGCTGTTCAGCCACCTCGTCGGCACCGGGCCCGGCTCCGGCATCGCCGTGATGTACGTGCTCAGCGGAGCGCTCGGCGCCCTTGCGGCGGTGTTCGGCTTCATCCTGCCGCGGGTGCGGCGGGTCGAGTCGCTGCTGCCGGACGCGATCGAGGAGGCGGGCCCGGCCGCCGGACCGGCCCCGTCCGTCCTGCCCGAATCGGCCGCCTCGTTCGACTGACGACCGAAAACTGACGTCCGCGCCACCAAGCGCGTGCCGCCGCGCCCCTTGTCCTGCGACGGTACCGCCCGCGCGCGGAACCGGCGACGGCCGCCCACCCGGGCACCGTCCGATCCACCCACGCGACAGCGGAACCTAGGGAGAGCAATGGTCACCACGACCGACCGTGAACTGATGGACACGAACCAGCAGGGCTGGAACAAGCTGGCCGTCGCCAACGTCAACTCCTCCTACTACGAGCTCGACACCTTCCGCCAGGGACGCAGCAGTCTGCGTTCGCTGGAGAAGGAGACGGTCGGTGACGTCGAGGGCCGCAAGCTCCTGCACATGCAGTGCCACATCGGCCTCAACGCCATTTCCTGGGCCCGGCTCGGCGCGAACGTCACCGCGGTCGACTTCGCCCAGGAGGCTCTCGAGATCGGCCGGGACCTCGCCCGGCACCTCGAGGTGGACAACATCGAATTCGTCCACTCGAATGTCTTCGACCTGCCGAAGAATCTGGATGCGGAGGGTCAGTTCGACATCATCTACACCGACTACGGTGTGCTCAGCTGGCTGCCGGACCTCAATGAGTGGGCGAAGGTCATCGCGCACTTCCTCAAGCCCGGCGGCGCGTTCCACCTGGTGGAGATCCACCCGATCCTCGGCGCCTTCGAGGAGGTCGACGGGCAGCTGCGCCCTCGCTCCGAGCTGTTCAAGCAAGGTCCGACCGGCATAGAGATCTCCGCCACCTACGGCGACGGCATAGACGGCGCGCCGGAGGTGGAGATGCTCACCGAGTACAGCTGGCCGTGGAATGTCTCGAAGGTGGTCACCGCGCTGCTCAAGGCGGGTCTGCGCATCGAGGCCATGCGCGAGGTGCCGGTCGACTGCCGGCAGCGGTTCAGCGTGATGGTGCCGGACGCCGCCGAGGAGGGATGCTGGCGGATCCCCGGGGACCCGCTGCCGCTCTCCGTCTCGTGCACGGCGGTCAAGCCCGCGTAAAGCCGCGCGCCCCACCCACCCATCAGGAGCCGTAGATGTTCGCTTCTCGCCTTTTCACCTCGGAGTCCGTGACCGAGGGCCACCCGGACAAGATCGCCGACCAGGTCAGTGATTCGATCCTGGACGCGCTGCTGACCCAGGACCCGTCGTCCCGGGTGGCGGTCGAGACGCTGATCA
>Ga0302314_10001223_pt1 | contig 48235 bp, 34 predicted proteins | sample III_Palsa_N2_3_FD_200533 | JGI IMG/M metagenome (GOLD analysis project Ga0302314, IMG submission 200533) | Peat permafrost microbial communities from Stordalen Mire near Abisko, Sweden - III_Palsa_N2_3 | ecosystem: Environmental > Terrestrial > Soil > Palsa > Peat permafrost | place: Sweden...
GACGCGTTCGCCGCAATCCGCGAGGCGTGCTTGCTGCGCTTCCGGCCGATTCTCATGACCACGATGGCGGCGCTGCTCGGCGCGGTGCCGCTGGCCTTCGGTCACGGCGTGGGCTCGGAGCTGCGGCGGCCGCTCGGCATCACCATCATCGGCGGCCTGATCTTCAGCCAGATGCTGACCCTCTACACGACGCCCGTGATCTACCTGTTCTTCGACGATATCGCCGTGCGGCTGGCCGCGTGGCGCGGCCGTAAGCGCGATCCGGATGCGCGCGGCGAGGGTTCGCCCCACGAGCCGGCCCCGCAGTCGTGAACCTCTCCGCGCCCTTCATCAAGCGGCCCATCGCGACGACGCTCCTCACGACGGGCATCGTGCTCATGGGCATGGCGGCGTTCCGCGTACTGCCGGTGTCGCCGCTGCCGCAGGTGGATTTTCCGACGATCAATGTGTCGGCTCAGCTTCCCGGCGCGAGCCCGGAGATCATGGCCTCCTCGGTCGCGACGCCTCTGGAGCGCCAGTTCGGCCGCATCTCTTCGGTGACCGAGATGAGCTCGCAAAGCACGCTCGGGCAGGTCACCATCACGCTGCAGTTCGATCTCAGCCGCAACATCGACGCCGCAACCCGCGACGTCGAATCGGCGATCAACGCGGCGCGCAGCTACCTGCCCGCCGACCTGCCCAGCAACCCGACCTATCGAAAAGTGAATCCGGCCGATGCGCCGATCATGATCGTCGCGCTCACCTCGGACAAGCTGCCGCCGTCCGCCCTCTATGACGCGGCATCGACGATCCTCGAGCAGCGGCTCTCGCAGATCGGCGGGGTAGGGCAGGTCGTCGTCGGCGGGAGCTCCGCGCCCGCGGTGCGCATCAACGTGAACCCGATGCAGTTGAGCGGCTACGGGCTGTCGCTCGAGACGATACGCTCGGCCATCGCCGCGCAAACCGCCAACGAGGCCAAGGGCGGCTTCTCCAATCCCGACGGGCGCTGGACCCTCGCGGCGAACGATCAGCTCATGAAGGCGGCGGACTACGCACCGCTGATCGTCTCGTACTCGAACGGGCAACCGGTGATGCTCTCGAAGGTCGCCACGGTCGAGGACTCGGTGCAGACGGTGCGCTCGCTCGGCCTCGCCAACGGCCGGCGTGCGGCGCTGCTCGTGATCTTCCGCCAGCCCGGCGCCAACATCATCACGACCGTCGATGCGATCAAGAAGGCGCTGCCGCAGCTGCGGGCGAGCATCGACCCTTCCATCATCATGAGCATCGGCCTCGATCAGACCCAGACCATCCGCGCCTCGGTCGCGGATATCGAGAGAACGCTGCTCATCTCCATCGGGCTCGTGGTGCTGGTCGTGTTCCTGTTCCTGCGCGAGTATCGCGCGACGCTCATACCGTTGATCGCCGTGCCGACGTCCATCATCGGGACACTCGCCGCCATGTACCTTTTCGGCTACAGCATCGACAACCTGTCACTGATGGCGCTCACGATCTCCACCGGGTTCGTGGTCGACGATGCCATCGTGGTGCTCGAAAACATCACGCGCCACCGTGAGATGGGCAAGGACGCCGAACAGGCGTCCATGGACGGCGCGGCGGAGATCGGCTCGACCGTGCTCTCGATGAGCATCTCGCTGGTCGCGGTGTTCATCCCGATCCTGCTCATGGGAGGGATCATCGGACGCTTGTTCCGTGAGTTCGCCGTCGTGCTTTCCGTCGCCATCCTGGTCTCGCTCGCCGTATCGCTCACCACCACGCCGATGATGTGCTCCGTGCTGCTGCGCAAGGAAGCCAAGCACGGCAAGTGGTATATGGCGAGCGAGCGTGGGTTCGAGAAGCTGCTGAAGGGCTATGAGCGCAGCCTCGCCTGGGTGCTCGACCGCTCGTTCCTCGCGCTGATGGTGGCGATCGCCACGATTGCGCTCGCCGTGTTTCTGTATATCGAGGTGCCGAAGGGGTTCTTCCCGCAGCAAGATACGGGACGCCTGAACGGCAACATCATCGCCGATCAGTCGATCTCGTTTCAGGCCATGCAGCATAAGATCGCGCTGCTTTCCGCGATCGTGAAGAAGGACCCCGGCGTGGAAACGGTGATGATCTTCACCGGCGGCGGCGGCGGCACGACGACCAATACGGGGCGCGCGTTCATCGCCTTGAAACCGCTCGCCGAGCGCAAGGTGAGCGCCGATCAGATCATCAACCGGCTGCGCCCGAAGCTCGCGGTGGTGCCGGGGGCGACGCTCTACCTGCAGGCCGTCCAGGACGTGCGCATCGGCGGCCGCCAGAGCGCGGCCCAATACCAATACACAATCCAGAGCGACAACCTGCCGACGTTGAATCACTGGGGCGTCGTGCTGCTCAAGGAGTTCAAGAAAATACACCAGCTGACCGACATGAACAGCGATCAGCAGAACAAGGGGCTCGAGGCCAACCTGGTCATCGACCGCCCGACCGCCTCGCGGCTCGGCATCACCCCGGAGTCGATCGACAACGTTCTCTACGACGCGTTCGGCGAGCGCGAAATCGCCACCACGTACACCTCACTCAACCAGTATTACATCGTCATGGTGGTGGATCCGAGCTACTGGCAGGACCCGACGGCGCTGCGGAACATCTACGTCGCGTCGAACAGCGGCGGCATGGTGCCGCTGTCGGCGTTCACGCACTACGAGCCCGCCACGGCGCCGCTCGCCGTCAATCACTCGAGCGTATTTCCTTCGGTGACGTTTTCGTTCAATCTCGCCCCCGGAGTCGCGCTCGGCGACGCCGTCAAGCTGATCAACGCGACCGAGGCCAAGGCGGGAATGCCCTCGACCATCACCGGCTCGTTCAGCGGCACGGCGCACGCGTTCACGGCATCCCTGTCGTCGGAGCCGCTGCTGCTCGCGGCCGCGGTCGCCGCCGTATATGTGGTGCTCGGCATTCTCTATGAAAGCTACATTCACCCGGTGACCATTCTGTCGACGCTGCCCTCGGCGGGCGTCGGCGCGCTGCTCGCACTGCTCTTGACGCATACCGAGCTCAGCATCATTGCGCTCATCGGCATCATCCTGCTCATCGGCCTCGTCAAGAAGAACGCCATCATGATGATCGACTTCGCGATCGAGGTGGAACGGCGCGACCACAAGAGTCCCAAGCAGGCCGTGTTCGAGGCATCGCTCCTGCGCTTCCGCCCCATCATGATGACGACCATGGCGGCGCTCTTGGGCGGTGTGCCGCTGGCGGTCGGCATGGGCATGGGCTCGGAGCTGCGCCGGCCGCTCGGCATCACCATCGTCGGCGGACTCATCGTGAGCCAGGCGCTTACGCTGTACACGACGCCCGTGATTTACCTCTACATGGATCGATTGAATCTCTGGATCTCGAAGTTCGGCTTCGCCTCGCCGCCGGAGGGAGCCGGCACCGCGGGGCACGCCGCTACGCCATGAGACGGAGGAACGCTATGAACAAGGCTCTATCGATGCTCCTGCGCACCGCGGTGCTTCGCGGGGCGCCGGCCGGCGCGCTGTCGATTCTCGCGGCCTGCAATTTCGCGCCCCATTACGAAAGGCCCAGGACCCCGCCCACGGATAGCTACAAGGAAGCGGTGCCCGGCGGCGATGCCGCCGCGCAAGGCTGGAAGATCGCCGATCCGCGCGATGCCGAGCTGCGCGCGCAGTGGTGGGAAATGTTCAACGACCCCAAGCTCGACGCCCTCGAAGAGCGGGTCGCCATATCGAACCAGAACATCATCGCGGCCGAGGCCAATTATCGAGCGGCCTATGCGCTCGTGCTGGAGGCCCAGTCACAGCTGTTTCCCACCTTCAGCCTGGTGCCGTCCGTAACCCGGGAGAAGACCAGTGCCGCCCTGGCCGGCATCGGCGGCGGCACCACCGTCGGCACGACGACGACCGCCGGAACGGGCACCGGCACCACGACGGGTCCGACCACCGGCACGACCACCGGCTCGACGCTGCCTGAGTCGTCGGTGACGGCGCCCCACAACATATTCGCCCTGCCGCTCGAGGCCTCCTACCAGATCGACCTTTGGGGCAGCATCCGCAATACCATCGCCGCGAATCGCTTCTCCGCGCAGGCGAGCGCAGCGACCCTCGCGAATGCGCTGCTTAGTACCCAGAGCACGCTCGCGCAAGACTATTTCCAGTTGCGCGTCGCGGACGAGCAGCGGCGCATTCTCGACACGACCGTGGCCGATTACCGCGCGGTGCTGGCCATGGTGCGCACGCTATTCGATCAAGGCCTCGATTCCGACGAGGACGTGGCCTCCGCGGAAACGCAGCTCGACACGGCCATTGCGCAGGCCACCGACGTGGGGGTCGCGCGCGCGGAGTACGAGCACGCCATCGCGGTATTGATCGGTGTGCCGCCCGGCAGGTTTTCCATCCCGTATGAGCATTTCAATCAATCGCTGCCGGTCGTCCCCGTGACCGTGCCTTCGGATCTGCTCGAGCGGCGCCCGGACATCGCGGCGGCCGAGCGGCAGGTGATGCAGACCAACGCGCAGATCGGCGTCGCGCGCGCGGCTTACTTTCCGACGCTGTCCCTGAGCGCGGCCATCGGGTACGAGTCGACCGCCCTGAGCAAGCTCATCGAGGCGCCGAACCTGATCTGGTCGGCAGGCCCGACCTTGAACCAGACGCTGTTCGACGGCGGCGAACGGCGAGCCGCCGTGCTGCAGGCACGGGCGCAGAACGAGGCGCAGGCGGCTACCTATCGCCAGGCGGTGCTGAGCGCGTTTCAGTCGGTGGAGGACCAGCTCTCCTCGCTCCGCATCCTGTCGGAAGAGCTCGTGCAACAACAGCGGGCCACGCTCGCCGCCAAGCACACTGTGGAGCTCTCCCTGGTGAGGTACCACAATGGGGTCGACAGCTACGTGAACCTCATCACCGCCGAGAATGCCTTCCTATCGGCGCGCGAAACCGAGCTGCAGGTGAGATTGCGCCAATTGACGGCGAGCGTGACCCTGATCGACGATCTAGGCGGCGGATGGGCCGACTCCAAGTTCGGCGAGACGGAGCGCATGGCGAAGCACCCTCCCGATCAGGGCAAGGAGCCGCTCATCCCGTCCGACAATGCGGGGCCGCCCACGCCGAATCCGCCCGGCATGCCGGCCGGCGAGATCGAGCCCGATGACTTCATCAAGATGAACAACGAGGCGGTGGGGCCGTCGAGTTGATTCAGATCCTCCGGGTCGCCGGGTACCGTCAAGATCACGAACGCGATCGCAAGCTCGTCAATCCAGCTCTGTGGGAGTTGCCGAAATTCTGCGAGCAGAACCGCCGCAGCGAAAAATGGAAATGTTTCAATCCCATTGATGTGCGCACCCAGGGCGCGCGCCGACAAAGCCTCCTTCGTTCTGCTATCTGCAGCGACCTAAGTTGCTTCGGCCGCGGTCCCGTCGAGTTAAGCTAATGCATGGCCACAATCCCCACCCGCCGCATTCTCTTCGCGAGCATGATCGGCACCACCATCGAATTCTTCGATTTCTACATCTACGCGATGGCCGCGGTGCTCGTGTTCCCGGCACTCTTTTTTCCGAAACAAGATCCTGCAACTGCGACTTTGCAATCGCTGGCGACGTTCGCGCTCGCCTTCATCGCGCGCCCCATCGGCTCGGCGCTGTTCGGCCATTTCGGCGATCGTATCGGGCGCAAGGCCACACTCGTCACCGCTTTGCTCACCATGGGATTGTCGACCGTACTCATCGGACTGTTGCCCACCTATGCCTCCATCGGGGTGCTTGCCCCGACGCTGCTCGCGCTATGCCGCTTCGGTCAGGGTCTCGGCTTGGGCGGCGAATGGGGCGGAGCGGTGCTGCTCGCCACCGAGAACGCACCGCCTCACAAGCTCGGCTGGTACGGCAGCTTCCCGCAATACGGGGCGCCGCTCGGCTTCATCTGCTCGAACGGCGTATTCCTCTGGATCAGCACGCATATGAGCAGCGCTGAAATCCTTGCCTGGGGCTGGCGCATACCCTTTCTCGCAAGCGCCGCGCTGGTGTTGGTCGGACTCTACGTGCGCTTGCAACTCGTCGAGACACCGGAGTTTCGGCTCGCCATGGAGCGCGGCGAGCAAGTACGGGTGCCGCTCATCACCGTGGTGTCGCGGCACTCGCGCGCGCTCATCTTGGGCACGCTCGGGACGGTCACGACTTTTCTCGTGTTCTATCTCATGACCGTGTTCGCCTTGAACTGGGCGACCACAGGCCTTGGATTCGCGCGCGGCGACTATCTGATCCTGCAAATGATCGGCGTGGTGTTTTTCGCGTTGACCATTCCGGTCGCGGCGGCCGCCGCCGACCGCATCGGCGGCCGCGCAATGCTGATCGTCGCGACCGCGGGGATCATCGCGTTCGGCTTTGCCTTTGCGCCCCTCTTCGGCGCGCACGACACCGCCCGGGTGACCGCATTCCTCGTGCTCGGCTTCGCGTTGACCGGACTCACCTATGGACCGACTTCGAGCGCGCTCGCCATGCTATTCCCGACGGCCGTGCGCTACACCGGCTGCTCGCTTGCGTTCAACCTCGCAGGAATTCTCGGCGCATCCCTCGCACCCTATATCGCGAGCCAACTCGCCACGGATCATGGCGTAGGTTCCGTGGGATTGTATCTGTCGGGCACAGGCGTGCTGACGCTCGTGGCGCTACTGGCGATGCGAGGCCGGGCTTAAGGGGAGACGCGCCGATCTGCGAAATACCGCTCGACGAGCGGCCCCCAGATGGGAAGTTTGCTAGAGTAGCAGCCGCGTCAGAACAACGGGATATCGCATGGACGCGCCGAAATACCGCGCCTTCATCAGCTACAGCCACCGCGATGCACGGTGGGCGTCCTGGCTGCACGCGACACTCGAGAGCTACCGTCCGCCCAAGCCCCTCATCGGCAGGGTTACCGAGCGCGGCGAGGTGCCCAAGCGCCTGACGCCGATCTTCAAGGATCGAGAGGAGCTTCCGAGCGCCGTTGATCTCGGCGGTCTGGTGAACGCGGCGCTCGAGGCTTCGGCCTGTCAGATCGTGATCTGCTCGCCCAACTCGGCGAAGTCGCGCTGGGTCAACGAGGAGATCCTTGCGTTCAAGCGGCTGGGGCGAGAGGACCGGATCTTCTCCCTGATCGTCGGCGGCGAGCCGAATGCCACGGATATGCCCGGGCGCGAGGAGGAGGAATGCTTCCCGCAAGCACTGCGTTTCAAGCTCGGCGTGGCGGGTGCTCTCAGCGATGCGCGCACGGAGCCGATCGCGGCCGACGCGCGACCCGGCAAGGACGGCAAGCACCGGGCGGCGCTCAAGCTGATCGCGGGACTCCTCGGGGTCGGGTTCGATACGCTCAGGCGGCGCGAGCAGCAGCGCCGCAACCGACGGCTTTTCGCGTTCTCGTGCGCGGCGCTCGCGGGCATGGTTGTGACCAGCGGCCTCGCGGCGTTTGCGCTCGTGCAGCGCGACAGGGCGGAACGCCAGACGCTGCGTGCCGAGGCCGAGGCGCGCACTGCAAAGGAGACGACGCGCTTCGTTGTCGATCTATTCAAGTTGTCCGACCCGAGCGAGGCGCGCGGCAATTCCGTGACGGCACGCGAAATGCTCGACAAGGGCGCGGCGCGCGTGCAAAGCGAGCTGGCGAAGGAGCCTGCGGTTCAAGCGCGGCTCATGGATACGCTTGGAACGGTATATATGGGACTAGGTCTCTACCCCCAAGCCCGGCCGCTACTCGATCAGGCGGTGGCGACGCGTCGCGGGGTATCGGGCGTCGACCCTCTGGAGCTGTCGGACTCGCTCAGTCATCAAGGCACGGTGATGCAGCTGCAGGCCGAATACGATGCCGGAGAGAAAGCGTATCGCGAAGCCATTCGCATCGATGGGGCGCGGCCGAAGGACCGCCAGGCTCAAATCGAGCTCGCCGCATCGCTCTATGGTCTCGGTACGCTGCTCGACCTCGAAGGACGCTTTGCCGATGCGGAGACGAGTCTGCGTGCGGCCTTGAAGCTGCAGCAGGCATTGTTCGGCAGTATCGATCCGGCGATCGCGCTCACGATGAAGGATCTTGCGCGAGCGGTGGCCGACGGCGGCAACCTCAATGGGGCGATTCCGCTGATGCGCAGAGCGGTATCCATGGAGCGCACGCTGTACCCGAACGAACCGCACCCCGATCTCGCCGAGGCGCTCAACGACATGGGGCTGCTGCTCGATGAGCGAGGCGATCTGGATGAGTCAGAAAAGTTCTACCGGGAAGCGCTGGCCATGTACCAGCGGCTGCTCGGCGACAAGCATCCCTACGTTGCCACGGCGCTCGAGAACGTCGCGCTCATCTTGCAGGACAAGGGCGATCTCGCCGGTGCCGAAACTCTGTATTCACAGTCGCTGCACATGCGCGCCGAGCTGGTCGGGGAGAATCACCCCGACTATGCGGTGACGCTCTGCAATGTCGCAATGCTGCAGTATGACCGCGGGAAGACCCAGGAAGCATTGGCCAACATGCGGCGAGTGCTCGCCATATTTCGCAAGGCGTATTCCGCCGACCAGCCGGACACGGCGCGAGTGTTGAACACCATCGGCTTCTGGTCGACCCTGGCGGGCGATACCGCGGAGGCCGACCGTTATCTCGAGGAGGGGCTCGCGATGCGGCGGCGTTTGTTCGACGAGCATCACCCGGATGTCGCCTCGAGCCTGATGATGCTCGCCATTCTCAGAGTCTCCGAAGACAAGTACTCCGAGGCGCTGCAGCTGGCGCAAAACGCCAAGAGCATCTATACCGCGGCGCTGTCACCCGACCATTGGCGCACGGCGATCGCGGAGAGCGCCGCCGGCGCTGCGCTCACGGGGCTCGGGCGCTATCCGGAGGCGGAAGCGGAGCTCGCGCATAGCTACGGAGTTTTGAGCAAAAGCGGCGGCGCGCCCCTGGCTTATCGAACTTTGACGCAACGTTACTTGGATGTCCTGCATCGACGCGAACGCCATCCGGGCGGCGCAGCGTCGCGAACGGCTGCTTTGCGCGATCAGACATAATGACCGTCGAGGTGGCGCACCTTACGCTCCGTGTGCTAGCGTCCCACGACTGCAGGTGACCGCCTGCCGGTGGGAAGCGATAAAAAATTACCGGTAGCGGGCATTAGTCCGCGGGATTCTTTTTAGGGAAGTGGGTGCCGGTTCGGGACCTGGGATTTACAAGTAACTCCATCCAGGATCCGAGCCCTAGCAAAGTCGACGCCAGGGATCGAACAACAATCTACGACGGCGTGTTACGACGGTGACGCGGCGCTCGTAATGTCGGAGCTGCAATGGGATGCAAGTTGCTGACGAGGCTTTCCGCCGGCGTGCTGGTGCTATGCGCTGCATGGACCGGGACCCTCATGACTTTCGGCCCGGTCGCCGCCGCTGCGATCCCACCGCAGCAGCTCACCGTTACCGCGGCCAACGCCCTCGGCAATTCCGTCTACAACATGACGCTGACAAGCGGCAGCAATACAGGCACGGCGCTGATCAGCGGTGCGACCAGCCTCAATACGGACGGCTTGCAGCACGGAATTTTCGACGCACTGGTTTGGGTGCCCAACGCCAAAACCAACACCCTCGACCTGGTTGCCGCGGACCTTTTGCGAGGACAGCTGGTGAAATACGCCGGTCCCGGTTACGGCACCTCGACCGTCATCAGCAGCTGGAGCCAACATGGAGCCGGCCCGCAGCCGACGACCCCCGCGGGGCTCGCGGTCGACGCCGCGGGCGACTTGTTCGTGATTTCGCCGGTCGGGCCTTTCGAGACGAAGCCGGGGCTGTGGGTTTTGCCGTTCAACAAGACGACCGGTGCTTACGGCGCGCCGCTGCTCATCGACGATACCTTTGGCCGGGCGCAGACGATTGCCTTGGCGGAGCTGCTCGTGGCGAGCACCGGTGCGACGCAGAAGGGCGCTGCGCCCGCGTGGAATCCGGGCGATCTCGTGGTGTTGGTCGGCGATACGAACTACGCGCGCGTGATCGTGTACTCACAGGCTGCGATCACCAATGTCATCAACGGCGCTGGGCCGCTCGCCGGTCCGACTTCCACCGCAGTGCCTCAATCGATGTTCCAGGGCGCCGGCGCACTGCCGGTCGGAATGGACATCTGGCCGAGCGATGCGACTCATGGCGTGAGCTTGTTGTTCCCCACCGCCGACGGCCGCATCTTGCGTTTCGATTCCGGCGAGAACGAATTCGTCGCGAACTTTGCGGGCGGTCTCGGGCTCGGGCTGCAGAAGATCAAGGTAGGTACCTACGCGAGCACGCCCTATGCCTTCGTCACGCAGCTCTCGCTGCCATTTTCCGGCACGATCCTGCAATTCGGCGCACCGCCCGCGAGCGGCTCCAACAAGCCGCTCGCGAGCTTTCGTAAAGGCGTCGATGAGCCGGTCGGCCTCGCGATCACGAGCTCGGGCTCGGCACCGGCCTCGAGCTGCATCGGGCCGCCCGGTTGCAGCCCGGTCGGCAACCAGACCACCCAGCAATTCACCGGACCGGGCACGAGCAACATTCCGCCGGGCGCCAGCGTGCTGCAGCAGGTCTGTGTCGTACCGGCCGATCCGCGCGCCGCCGTCATCAATGGCACCTGGAGCTGTCTCGGGCCGCAGATCAACGTATGCCCGCCGGGGCAAACCAGCGGCTGCGTGCCGCCGACCCTCGACGTCGCGCAATTCTGTCCGGGGTTTCCCAGCACCGTGCTGCCGCCGTTTCTCTGCGGGCACTCCGGCGCGACCGGCACCGGGCTTGCCGTCATGGAAGAGACCGCGATCGTGGTCGATGAGCACGCCAACAACATTTTCATCCAAACTGGATTGAACGCCGACGCGACGGTGCCCGGTCCCTACAACCTCGCCTGTCCGCAAGTTCCGCTGACCGCGTGGGCGCCGCGCTCGGACCTGCCGACGGTGGAGGGCGTAATCCCCGAGGATCAGGCTTTGGCCAACACCTTCATCGACCTCACGGGCTACTGTGAAGCTCCGGGTACCCATACCCACACGGCTTCGATGTACGCCTATGGCATCGCTCTCAACAGCGCTGCGAGCGGATTGGGCAGCGGCCCCACCGGGGGTTTGTACGGTTTCGTCACGAACAAATTCGCGAACCTCACGACGACGCTGAACAACGCGATCAGCGAGTCGCAGGTTAACGGCACCGTCGCCTCGACTCTGCAGGGCTATATCAGTCAAAGCCAGGGGTATTTCAACAGCGGCTATCAGAACGACGCCCCCGGCGGCTATAGCTGTGCGCTCAACTCGCTCGCATCGACCGAGAGCTATTTGCAGGCGAATACGAACGCGAACAATTTCTTCTATGCGCAGCCGCCCGCCGGCAATCCGAACGTGGCGGGCGATGTCGACGGGCGGCTCGCCAACCTGTTCCTCACCATCAACTCGGATTTCCTCGATCAAGTGCCGAATACGACTTGGCCGACGACGAACGTGCCGCCTTGCGTCACGCTGACCGCCTCGCCGGCGACCGTGATTGCAGGGAACGCCGCGGCATTGAATTGGGGAGCCGCCACCCCGGCGCACGCCCTGTTGTTTCCGCCGACGCAGTGCTCGCTCTCTGCGAGCGATGGCAACTTCGTCGCGCCGACTTCGGAGGGCCCAAACGGCACTTTAGTGTCGACGGGGACGCTGATGCTGGCCGGCACCTATACGGCCTCGCTGGAATGCACCGGCGCATCCGGCGATACGCTGCCCGGCCTTGCGACCGCAACGGTAACCGTGCTGCCCGCTCTCACGGGTATCACGCTCGCACCCGCTACGGCCTCGCTCACCTACGGGACGACGCCGGCGCCGACGCAGCAGTTCGTGCCTACCGGCAGTTTCTCGAACGGCACCACGGGTCCAATCTCCGCGAGCTACCCGGCGGTCGTGTGGACCTCGAACAGCACGTTCGCACAGGTATCTGCAACCGGGGCCGCCTCTTGTGTCGGACCAGGCACGGCGACGATCACGGCGACCAGCGGCAGCATCGCGGGGTCCGCCACGCTGACCTGTAGCGCATCGTCCGCCGCGCCGCAGATCATTTACGTGACGGCCAGCCCGACTCCCGCCAACGATTTCACAACCCCGCAGTTCACGGCGCTCGGTATTTATCCGGACGGAACCACGCAGAACCTCAATGGCAGCGTCACCTGGAGCGCGACGCCTGCGAGCGTACTCACCTTCCCGGCAGGCGTACCCGCCGGCGCCGGGTTCTGCGCCGGCACCGGCACCGCGACGGTCACGGCCACCCTGGGCACGGTGAGCGGATCGACGACGCTCGCATGCCAGGCGGTGCTGACCAACTTGAGCCTGTTCCCGGCAAATGGCGTCACGCAAATTCCCGTGGGCGGAACGGTTCAGATCGGGGCGAGCGCCTCCTACTCGGACGGAACCAACGTGAACGGCGATAACACGGCCAGTTGGACCTCATCGAATCCGCAGGTCGCCGCCGTATCCAATGGTTTGGTCTTCGGTATCACCGCGGGCACGACCAACATTTCGGCCTCGCTGGCCGGAACGACCGAATCGGTGGGCATCACCGTCACCGGGCCGACGCTGCAAATCCTCACCTTGAGCCCCAACACCGCCCAGGCACTCGGCGCAGGGGGCACGGTTCAACTCACCCTGACGGGCGGCTATTCGGATAGCACGAGTCAGAACCTCACGAACGTCGCCACCTGGACCTCGACGACCCCGGCGGTGGCAACGGTATCCAGCGGCGGACTGGTCACCGCGGTGGGTCCCGGCTATACCACGATCTACGGGGGTGCCGGCGGTGCATCGCCGATGAATGTGCTCGTGACCGTAGCGGGATCCACGTCCCCCGGGGCTCCCGCATTGAACGATCCTAACGACGTCAAGGTCGGCCCGAATGGCAATCTGTACGTCGCGAACTACGGCGGCGGTCAAGTGCTGGTCTACCAACCGAACGCATCCGGTCAGTACGCCTCGCCACCGGCCGCGCTGACCTCGGGGCTGGTGAATCCCGTGCGGCTCGCTTTCGGCCCGAGCGGAACCATCGTCGCGGGTGAGCTGTTCGTGGCCGACGTCGGCAACAACACGGTCGCAGTATTCAATAGCGAGGGCGATCTCCTCTCCAATGCGGTGATCACCGGCCTCACGCGGCCCCTGGGCGTCACGGTGGACGGCAACGGCAACGTCTACGTGGCGGAGAACCAGGGGACCACCAACGACGTCAAAGTGTTCTCCTATGTCGCGGGTCCGACTGCTGCACCCGTACTCGTGACCACCCAGACGCAGGATGCGAGCAATCCGCCCGTGCCGTTCACACAGGTGGGCGCGCTCGCCTACAACGGGTACGACATCGTGGCAGGCATCGGCAGCCCGAGTGAGGTCGGCTTCTACACTGCGGCGCAGATGGCGTCGAGTTCGCCTCCGCCGCCTGCCCAAGCGCCGATCACGAGTGGGATCAGCGGGCCCGTGGGCTTCGCATTCGACTCGGCGAACAACCTCTACGTGTCCAATTACTTCGCCAACAGCGTCACGCAATACGTGGCGCAGGCGGGGACCGTCCCGACCTATTCCGCGACTCCCAGCGGTTGGGCGCCTACCCTGCCATCCGGGATGAGCCCTGCGCTGCAAACCCCGCAGGGCGTCGCCGTCGATGCATCCGGCAACATCTACATCGACAACAGTGCGAACAATTTCATCTACGTATACAACTCATCGGGCGCGTACCGCTACACGGTGGGTGTAACGGCGTCCCTTGCCGCCACGAGTCCTGTGTCGTTGGGCGGCAGCTCGACGCTGACCTGGAGCGTCAGTGGACTGCCCGCGACCACGCAATGCTCGATGACCACCAGCGACGGCACGTATCAGTCGCAATCGGTAGCCGTTTCGGGTTCCGAGAATACCAACGCGATCAATGCGCCGGGCTACTACCAGGCGACGCTTACATGTGCGGGCATCGCGCCGCAGGCAGCGACGTTCCTCGTGGAATGAGACGTCGATCGCTCGCGGGTTACGCGTCGATTTCGAGATTGTCGATGAGCCGCGTCGTCCCGAGAGTGCCTGCCGCGAGCACGACGAGCGGCGCGCCCGCGGCCGGTTCGAGCAGGTTGTCCCGCCGTCGAATCGCCACGTAGTTCGGCGTCCAGCCACGCTTCGTCAGAGCATCGATCGCTGCTTGCTGCAAGCTGTGCCAGTCGAGCGTTCCGGATCGAATTGCCTGCGCGGCTCGCCGCAGAGCGGCCTGCAACTGTCGCGCCTCGGCGCGCTCGGCGGAGCTCAGATACACATTGCGCGAGGACATCGCGAGTCCGTCCGCTTCCCGTATGGTTTCGCCGCCGATCACCTCGATCGGCAACGCGAGCTGCCGCACCATGTTGCGAATCACCAGCAGCTGTTGATAGTCCTTCTTGCCGAATACGGCAAATCCCGGCTGCACGATATTGAAGAGCTTCAGAACGACGGTGCAGACGCCTGAGAAAAAGCCCGGCCGGAATTGACCTTCGAGGATGTCGGCAAGCTCCGGCGGCGGCCGCACGACGTAGCTTTGCGGCTCGGGATACATTTCGCTTTCCGACGGCGCGAACAGCACATCGCACCCTTCGGCTTCCAGGAGCTCGATGTCCCGGGACAGCGTGCGCGGATAGCGCTCGAAATCGTCCGTCGGGGCGAACTGCAGCCGGTTGACGAAGATCGTGCCTACGACGGGAGCTCCTAGGCCCTTCGCGATGCGCACCAGAGACAGGTGCCCCTCATGCAGGCCGCCCATGGTCGGCACCAGCGTGGGGGGCGGTGCGGCGGCGAGAATCGCGCGCAACTCTGCGATGGTGTGTGCGATGCGCATGGAGCCGCGCGCTCAGTATCCGTGCAAAGCGTCATTCGGAAACCGGCCGCTCTTCACCTCGGACACATAAAGCCGCACGGCCGCATCCACCGAGAGGCCGGGCTCGGAGAAATTACGCACGAAGCGCGGCTGCTTTCCTCTCGTTATTCCGAGCATGTCCTGCAGAACGAGGACCTGGCCGCTGCAGCGCGCTCCCGCGCCGATGCCGATCACCGGAATCGCAAGCGCGGTCGTGATCTGCTGCGCGAGCGCACTCGGCGTGAGCTCGAGCACGAGCATTCCCGCGCCGGCGTCGGCGAGCTCCTGTGCTTGCCGCCGCATGGTGTTCGCCCCCGCGTCCTCTCGTCCCTGGATGCGGTAGCCGCCGAGCGCGTGCACCGACTGCGGAGTGAATCCGAGGTGGGCGCATACGGGGATGCCGCGCTCGGCCAGGGCGCGCACGCAGGGCGCCGTCCAGCCTCCGCCTTCGAGCTTCACCATGTGCGCGCCCGACTTCATGAGACGCGCGGCATTGCGAACCGCCTGGTCGGTCGATTCTTGATAGGAGCCGAACGGCAAGTCGGCGATGATCCACGCGCTTGCATTGCCGCGGGCCACACAGCGGGTGTGATAATCCATCTCGTCCATCGATACGGGCAAGGTCGATGGATGGCCCTGGATCACCATCCCCAGCGAATCGCCCACCAACAGCACATCGACGCCGGCCTCATCGAGCGCGCGCGCGAAGGATGCGTCGTAACAGGTCAGCATGGCGATCTTCTCGCCGGTGCGTGACATCTCCTGAAGTCGTCGCAAGGTGACGGGCTTGCGGGGGGTGCTTTCGCTCATTGCCTATTTTAGACGGTCGGCGGCCCCGCCTGGAACCCCGGACTAGTGCAGCGCGTTCCGCAGCCAGCTCACCAGCCGCCCCGAATCCATGGCGCCCGATTGCCGCGCGACCTCTTTGCCGTGCTGAAACACGATCAGGGTGGGAATGCTGCGGATATTGAACTTATTGGCGGGTGCCGGCTCGTCCTGAGTGTTCAGTTTGGCGAAGCGCATCTTGGGCTCGAGCTCGCGCGCCGCGGTCTCGAAATGCGGTGCCATCGCGATACAAGGACCGCACCACGGCGCCCAGAAGTCCACCACCAGCGGCAGATCGTTACGCTCGAGATGGCGGGCGAAGCTCGCCTCGGTGAGGCTCAAGGGCTTGCCCGCAAACAGCGCGGAGTGACATTTGGGGCAGTGCGGCGCCTCGCCGAGGCGTGTGCCAGGCAGCCGTACCACGGAGTCGCACTGACCGCAAACGACATGCAATGCATCGTTCGAGGCGGCGTTCACGGGCGGCTCCCGTGGCTCCCGCCACGGCGGTGGGCGTTATGATCAATTCGCAGCGGATGGGTCATAAATGTCCGTTCCCTGAGGCATGATAGGCACTAATAGTCGGTTTCTTGCGGCTGGTAAGGGCTTTTGCAAGGGAGAAAGGGATGTCTTTAGGTGCTAGCCCGCAGGGCGCCTGCCCGATGCCGGCCGGGGCGCTGCCGCACCCGGGATCCATCCGGGGGAGCGCCTGAAACGCCTTGCCCTCGCCCTGGCGGTACTGCTCGCGGTGCTCGCGTTCGCGTGGCTAAAATTTCGGGGTCCGGATATCCCCTATGAGATGCTCGAGGCGAATTTCGCCGATGACGCCTCGCGCTTCGTCGACTTGCCGGGCGGCCTGCACGTGCACTACCAGGAGGAAGGGCACGCCTCGCTGCCGCTGCTCGTGTTGCTGCACGGTTTCGGCGACTCGTACACCACCTGGGATGGCTGGGTGCACGAGCTGGGAAGTCAATTTCGCATCATACGTCTCGACTTCCCCGGGCACGGCCTCACGCGCTCGCCCGCGGATTACGTGCTGCGCGGCGACGACCTCGCGGAGTTCGTGGACATGTTCGCGGCGAAACTCGATTTGCCGCAATTCGCCGTGGCAGGCAACTCCATGGGAGGAAGCGTTGCCTGGCAGCTCGCGCTGCGCCATCCGGATCGGATCAATGCGCTCATCCTCATCGACGCAGCTGTTCTCCCCAACCAGCGGCCGCCCGCGCGGTTCTCGTTCGCTCTGCGGCTGCTGAAATATCCACTCGGCCGCGCGCTCTTTCGGAACATCGACAATCGGTCGCTCGTCGAGGAGGACCTCGAGCGCGACGTGTACGACAAGTCGGTGATCACGCCGCTCCTCATCGAGCAATGGGCGGAGTTGCAGCGCGCGCCCGGACACCGTGCGATCCTGATGTCCATCGAGCCCGCGACGCTGAATAACGCCTCGCCCGCCGTCCTGCAATACTTGAGAGCCCCCACACTCGTCATCAACGGCGAGAGCGACGTTTTGGTCGACCCGGCGAGCGCGCGCACGCTCGCCGCCGCGATTCCCGCCGCAAAGCTCATCCTATATCCGCACGTGGGGCATCTGCCGCAAATCGAGATTCCGCAGCGCTCGGCGGCTGACGTCGCGGCGTTCCTGCAATCGCTGCGTTAAGAGGCCGCGCCGCCGCGGCTTAGGTATCATCGTTCCCATGGTGCGAGACTGTCTAGGCAACGCTCTGAGTGCCGCGCCACCCGGCACCTTGCAGGCGATCGACGCTTTCGTCGGCGGATTCCTCGCCTATGAGAGGCGCGCTGAAGGGATCGTGCCCGCGGCGGACGAGGCGCCGGACTGCTGCATCGCCAACGTGTATGCGGGGTTCCTGTGGATGCTGCTCGAGGCACCTTCGGCGCCGGCACAGGCGGCCTCATACCTCGCCGCCGCCGAGCGTGCCGCTGCTGACGCGACTCGCCGAGAGCAGCTCAACGTCGAGGTGTTGCGGGCGTGGCTCGCCGACGACGTGCCGCGGGCGCTCTGCGCCTGCGCGCAGTCGACGGATGAGTACCCGCACGATCTGGTGATACTGAAGATCGAGCAATATCTCGAGTTCAACCGCGGCGATTTTCCAGCGATGCTGCGAGCGGCGCTCAAGGTGCTCGAACACAATGCCGACGTTGCCTACGTGCACGGCATGGCCGCCTTCGCCTATGAGGAATGTCAGCTGCTGCGCGAGGCGGAGGGCGCGGCGCGGCGCGCACTCGAGCTCGAGCGCAAGGAGCCCTGGGCGCAGCACGCTCTCGCGCATGTGATGCTCACGCAGGGGCGCATCGAGGAGGGAGCGCGCTTTCTCGAGAGCGTCGCGCCGACCTGGATCGATCTCAATTCCTTCATGATCACGCATCTGTGGTGGCACGTCGCGCTGTTCGACCTCAGCAGAGGCCGATTTGCGCGCGCGCTCGAAATCTACGACCGGCATTGCTGGGGCGTCGCCAAGGAGTATTCGCAGGACCAGGTGGGCGCCGTGTCACTGCTCTGCCGCCTCGAGATCGCCGGCGTCGAGGTCGGGCAGCGCTGGCAGGATCTGGCCGATTATCTCGCCGCGCGCGCCGAGGACACGGTGCAGCCGTTTCTGACGCTGCAATACCTCTACGGACTTGCACGGGCCGGGCGCGCCGAGGCGCGCACGCTGCTCGAGGCCGCGCGGCGACGAGCGGACAGCGCGCCGGCTCACAGTCGCGAGGTGTGGAGAGAGGTCGCGTTGCCCGCGGGCGAAGGACTTCATGCGTATGCCGGACGCGATTACGATCGGGCGTGGCGCGAGCTGAGCCGCGCGATGCCGCGCATGATCGAGGCCGGCGGCAGTCATGCACAGCGGGACTTCTTCGAGCAGATTCTTCTCGATTCTGCGATCGCAAGCGGCCGATTGAGTGCGGCACAACAGACACTCGAGCTGCGCCGTGCGGCGGATCCGCACGACGTGCCGGTCAACACGACGCTCGGCCGCGTGTACGACAAGCTCGGCCTCGCAACGCTTGCGCACGAGGCGCGCAGTCGGGCGGCGGCGACCCGTGCCCGGCATCCGGAGTAGCGAATGGCCGACCTATCCTTATCAGCCGAGCTCATCGACCGACTGCGCAGCGCCATCGAGGCGCGCCGCGAAGAACTCATCGAGCTCACGCGCGAGCTGATTCGCTTTCCGACGGTGAACCCGCCGGGCGAGGCCTACCGCCCGTGCGCGGAATTCATCGGCCGCCGGCTTGCCCGGCGCGGCTTCGCGATCGAGTACGTGCGCGCCGAGGGCACCGCGGGCGACAGCGAGCGGTGGCCGCGCGTCAACGTGATCGCGCGCCGCGAGAGTGGACTGCCGGGACCATGCGTGCACTTCAACGGCCATATCGACGTGGTGCAGACCGGCGCCGGCTGGAGCGTCGATCCCTTTGCCGGCACGGTGCGCGAGGGCAAGCTCTTCGGCCGCGGCGCCTGCGACATGAAAGCCGGTCTCGCGGCGGCCATCGTCGCCGCAGAGACCCTGATCGATTCAGGCGCGCGTATCCCCGGCACGCTCGAAATCTCCGGCACGGTGGACGAGGAATCCGGCGGCTACGGCGGCGTGCATTACCTCGCCGAGCGCGGCTTCTTTTCGCCGCCGCGCGTCGACCACGTCATCATTCCCGAGCCTCTGAACGTGGACCGTGTGTGCATCGGTCATCGCGGCGTGTGGTGGGCGGAGATCGAAACGCATGGACGCATTGCGCACGGCTCCATGCCTTTTCTAGGAGACTGCGCGGTGCGCCACATGAACGCCGTGCTCGACCGCTTCGAGTCGGAGCTCCACCCGAAGCTCGCGGCGCGCAAGACGAACATGCCCGTGGTGCCGTCGGGTGCGCGCCATTCGACGCTCAACATCAACTCGATTCACGGCGGCCTCGCGGAGCTGCACGGCGGAGCGTTACCTTCGGCATGCGTGCCCGATTCCTGCCGCGTGGTGATCGATCGGCGTTGGCTCATCGAAGAGGACCTCGCGAGCGTCAAGGCAGAGGTGCGCGACCTGCTCGAACAACTGGTCAACGAGCGGGCAGGCTTCAGCTACAGCATGCGCGATATTTTCGAGGTGAAACCCGTGATGAGCGACCCGAACGGTCCCGTCGCGCGTGCCGCGGCCGCCGCCATACGCCGCGTCATCGGCCGCGAACCCGAGTTCATTTGTTCCCCGGGCACCTACGATCAGAAGCATATCGACCGTGTCGGCAAACTGCGTGATTGCATCGCTTACGGGCCCGGTATTCTCGATGTGGCGCATCAACCTGACGAGTACGTGCTCATCGACGATCTGGTCGCCTCCGCCCAGGTGATGACGCTCGCCGCCGCATCGCTCCTCTCAAGGAGCGTGTGAGGCTTCGCCCGAGCCCGTCCGGATATTCAGAGAATGCCTCCGTCTTGCGCCCCTAGCGGCATGGTAAGCTAACACTATGAAAGATCAGGCAAAGGTCCGCTTTTCGAGGAAAAACGCGGCGCGGGCTGCCGCGGCAATGACGGCCTGCGCCGCGGTGTGGCTCGCGCTCGCCTCGCCCGCGGGCGCAACGGTCTACACCCTCACGCGTCCCGACGACGCAGTGTTTGGCGAGGATCAGACCGTGGTGACCGTCTACGAGGACACCCTCTACGACCTCGCCCGCGCCTACAGTCTCGGGTCCGAGGAGCTCATCCGCGTCAATCCCGGGATCGATCCCTGGCTCCCTGGTGCCGGGAAGGTGATCGTGATTCCCGGCCGCCACATCTTGCCGCCGGGACCTCACGAGGGGATCGTCGTCAACTTGCCGGAGCATCGGCTGTATTACTACCCGAAGCCGAAGCGCGGCAAGCCGCAGGAAGTCATCACGTATCCGGTGAGCATCGGCAAGATGGACTGGCGCACGCCGCTCGGGCTCACGCATGTCATCGCGAAACAAAAAGACCCGACTTGGTATCCGCCGGCGTCGGTGCGCAAGGAGCACGCCGAGGCGGGCGATCCCTTGCCGGCGAGCGTGCCGCCGGGTCCGGACAATCCATTGGGAGCGTATGCGATGCGTCTCGCGGCGGGCAACGGTACGTATCTGATCCATGGCACGAACAATCCGATCGCGGTCGGACTTGCCGTAACGCACGGCTGCATCCGCATGTATCCCGACGACGTCGCAGCGCTATTCCCGCTGGTGCCGGTGGGAACGCCGGTGCGGCTGATCAACGATCCCATCAAGGTCGCCTGGGTCGACGGTGAGCTGCTGCTCGAGGCGCATCCGCCGGTGGATGCGGAAGGCCAGAGCTTCGAGCCCAATGTCGATCAATTCTCCGAGCTGCTGCAAAAGGCGGTCGGCGACAACGTCGTGGCGATTCATTGGGATTACGCGCGCGAGGTGCTGCAGAAGGCCGACGGCGTCATCGCCACGGTCGGACTGGAAGCCGATGCCTCCGCACTCAATCCGCACGCGGGCGCCATCGACGCGGGGCAAACGCCGGTGCCGCCGCCTCCGGCGGCTGCGCGAACGAGCGGACCCGAAAGCCGCTAGCCGACACGAGTTTAGTCAGCGCGCGTGATGAACCGCGCGAGCAATGGCGCGGCTCATGCAGTCGGCGGCCGCAGAGCCGAGGCGGGCGAGCTCTGCTGCACGCAGCGGCGAGCCACCGAGCGGCGAGCTCCCGCTCGCCAGTGCAAACACCGTGTCGCCATCGAACGGCGTGTGGACCGGACGCACGGCGCGAGCGATTCCATCGTGCGCCATCATGGCGATGCGCTTGCATTCCGCGGTCGATAGATCCGCATTGCAGGCAACGACGCCGAGGGTGGTATTCGTCCCGGGTTGCAGGCGGCCGAGCTCCGCGAGGCGCGAGTCGTCGGCGACGGGATCGCTCAAGTCCATGCCCGCGCCCGGGGGCGTTGCGCCTCCGAGCTCGCCGTCGAGCTCGAACGCCCATGCCCAGTAGGTCTTGCCGTCCGGCATGAACACAGAGCCCACGGAATTCACGACCACCAGCGCGCCTAAGATCAGGCCCTCGCCAAGATCGAGCGAGGCGGAGCCGATACCGCCCTTGCGAAGCCCTGCTTGCGCACCGCGTCCGGCGCCCGCCGAGCCCAGCGCGAAATCGACGCCGGCGGCCGCGGCGGCCGCGCTACCGAGATCACGATAGGGCGGCGTGCCGCCCCAATTCTTGTCGCCGCCGTTCGCAAGATCGTGCAGCACCGCGCACGGCACGATTGGAATGGCCGGGGAGGGCGGCCGCAGGTGCAATCCGATGCCTTGTGCGCTCAACGCGCACGTCACGCCGTCCGCGGCCGCGAGTCCGAACACCGAGCCGCCCGCCAGGACGATCGCGTGCGCGCGACCCACGAGGTTTTCCGGCGCCAGCACTTCGGTCTCGCGTGTGCCGGGACCGCCGCCACGCACGTCGACACCGGCGGCCCAGTCCGCTGCGCAAAGCAGCGCCGTGACGCCGGTGCGCACTCGCTCGTCGGCGCAATGTCCGACCTTGAGGCCGGGAACGTCCGTGATGAGGTTGCGCGCGCCTGGCCGAGGCATTGCGCGGCTAGCCGGACTGTCCGGCCGCGATCACGGCCAACCCCTGAAGCACGAGATCGGGCACGATCTCGCCGCGCATGCGCATGGTACCCGTGATCATTCCTGCATCGCCGCCGGTGATGAACAGCTTCGGCTTGACGCCGGTGCTTTGCTCGATGACCTCGGCCGCCCGGTCGGCCATCCCTGCGAGGGCGAACACCGCCCCGCGAGACACGGCGCCGACGGTGTTGTTGGCGAGCACGCCGGCGAGCGAGAGTGTGCTGTGCTCGGCGGCCCTGGCGATATCGCTGGTCTTGCTCATGAGCGCTTCGCGCATCATGTGGATGCCCGGCACGATCAGCCCGCCGAGATGATGACCTGATGCATCGATGCTATCGACCTTCACCGCCGTACCTGCGTCGACCACGCAGAGCGCCGAGCGCGCCCGGGTCCAGGCGCCGATCAGCGCGAGCCAACGGTCGGCGCCGAGCAGCTTCGGGTCGAGATAGCCGTTGACCAAGCCGTGGTACTCAGGCGCCGCGGTCACGAATTCGACCTCCACGTGGAAGGTTTTCTTGGTGAGTTTGCTCAGGGTCTTCGCCATGTCGGGGCCGGCGACATTCGACACCAGCACCCGCGAGGGCCGTTGATCCGACTCGAACAGGGCCGCCGTCCAAATGCCGGGCTTCGCATCACGATGTACGACGGCCTGCTGATCGGACAGGCCGATGCTCGTCAGCCAAGCCCATTTCAAGCGGGTATTGCCCACGTCGATGACCAAAATCATGAAACGCCCGCTCGCTCCCGCCGCCGCCGAACGCGGTACAGCCGCGAAGCATAGCATCTTGCCGCCGCGGCAGACCCTTCAGGTCGAGACCGGGGGGGCGTCGGGGCCCTTGGACGTCAGCCCCGAAACCACTTGCAGGAGCGCCCGCGACATGCGCTCGTCGATCTCGGCGGCGTGCGTCAACTGCACCGGATAGCGCACGTGCGCGTCCACTCCCTTGGCCGAGTAGCTCAGCTGCACCGTCGGCAACGCATCGCCGCCCGCGTTCGACAGCGTGGTCCGCTGCAGCTCGCGTGTCTGCCGCTGAATCTCCTCGCGGTACTCGGCGAGCGCCTCATTGGCCGCAGCGAACAGTTTCTGCTTGATGGCTTCGTAATCTCCGTCCGGCGGGAGAGCGAGGGTTATGTCATGCCACGCGAAGCTGACGCCCGGAATCTGCTTGAACAGTCCGGTCGTCACCTGAAACACCACGGAATTCGGAAACGCGGCGACGCGTCCCGTCGGCACGTCGGATCCGCGGCCCGCCAGCTCCATCAAATACATGCGCACCATCCCGAGCTCGATGATCTCGCCGCTCACCTCGCCGATCTGCACGCGATCGCCGACGCGAATGCCGTATTTTCCGATCAGGAAAAAATAACCGACGATGGAGACGAGCACGCTCTGCATCGCGACGGCGAGACCCGCGGTGATCAGACCGGCGAAGGTCACGATCGAGCCCAACTCGCTCGCAAACGTGAATCCGATGATGATGACCACGAGAGTCCACAGAGCGATTTTGCGCAACAGCAGCAGCTGATAGCGCTTGCGCGAATCTTGCACGTACTTGACCACGCCGCGATGCCACAGCTCGCCGAGGGCGAAGACCGCGCCCAGGATGAGCGCGAGCACGCCGGCGCGAATTCCCAGAGACTTCAGCGCGCCGTGCGACTGATCCTCCACTTCCGCGCGCCAGTTCTTCAGATTGCGACGGTATTGATCGAGGAGCGCGGCCTGCTTGCGGAGCGGTACGAACAGCACCGAAGCCTGTTTGAATTGGCCGGCGACGGCATCGAGTTGATCGCGCGTCACGCCGAGCGCCGCGCTCGCGTCGGTGTCGGCTTGAGCCATGAGCGCATCGCCGCGCGCGGACAGCGCGCGCAGTTGCACGACGAGCTTGCTCTGGATCTGTGCGAGCGAGGTCTGCAACGCCTCCGTACGACGATCGATCGCGTCGATCGAGGAGACCTTCTCGGACAGCTTGAATACATCCGCGGCCTCGTCCCAGATTCCGAAGCGCGAGGCCGCGGCCGGCGCCGCGCTTGCCGCGTTCACGGGGTGCTGCGCCGTCGGCGCCGCGGCGCCGGGCGAAGGCGCGAGCGCAGACGTAGTCGAGGCGCTCGGTAGTGCGACCGCCATCGCGTCGATCTGCGAACGCAGCGAGCCGGCATCCTTGGCGTCGCTCCCGTTGATCGCGGTGACGAGGCTGCCGATCATGCTCTTCCTCGCGTTGACGAGGTCGAGCTCGCCCTGCAACTCGGCGACTTTAGCTTGCAACGCGGGCTTGGCGTTCTTCGACGCGGCGGCGAGCTTCGCGCGCACCGAATCCATCTCGCTCTGTATCGATGCGGCCTGCGAGTCGAGCCTACCTTGCCGCGCCGCGAGCGTTTGCGCCGAGGCGCTCGCCTGATTGCCGGCGGCAGCATCCGCCGGACCCTCGACGAGCTGGTCCGCGCTCGCCCGCGCCACGTCGAATGCAAGCCCCACGACTTGATTGGCGATCAGGCGATTCTCCGAGAAGCTCAACAGGTCACTCGGCTCATCCGCGATCTGCTGTTGAATACCGAGCGTGCGGTACCAATCGACGGTCGCGTCCAGCATCTGCATGACTTCGGCGGCGCTCATCGGCGCGGCGAGCGCGGCGCCGGATGCGGCGGCCGTCGATGAGGGCGGCGGCGTCTTCGGCGGCGTCGTCGACGGCGCTGCGGTTGCGGGTGCCGGTGCAGGCGGAGGCGGAGGCGCAGCGGACGCGAACGCGAACGCGAACGACGCGGCGAGCGCGCAGGCAGCCGTTAAAAGTGTAGTCATCGGAGAACGAACAGGATGCGGCACGGGCGGATCGTACCGCAAATCGTGCGCTGCGAGTCGCACGAACTATTTATGCGTAGGACGGTGAAAGATTCTAAAATTCACGGCATGCTTGCGCATCGCGCGTAGACCGCGCCAACCCATTAAAGTTTTTCGAGGTGAAAATGACGAAATTCAAAGCCGGCTTCATGTTGTGCTCGCTGTTGAGCGCAACGGCCGCGATCTCGATTTCCGCGGCGGCCGAGCACACGGGGGCCGAGCACACGGCCGCCGATGCGGCCGACGCCAAGAGCACCGGCAACGAGGAGCAGAGCGAGTCATCGCGCTTGCTGCACGATGCGCATCAGACGACGCAAGGAGCGATCACGGTCCAGGGCCGGGCAATTCCCTATCAGGCCGAGGCAGGAGTGATGGTGATTCACGTCAAGGATCCCATGGACGATGACCCGCAGCCGCCGCACGACGAGCACGGCAACCCGCCGCCGCCGGCGGCCCAGGCGAGCATGTCGTATGTGGCGTATTTTCGCGGCGATAAGGAAGATCCTCACCGCCCCATCACGTTTCTGTACAACGGCGGGCCCGGCTCATCGACGGTGTGGCTGCACATGGGCGCTTTCGGCCCGAAGCGTGTGCGCACCGCCGACGACACGCACACGGCCGCTGCGCCATACCGCGTGGTCGACAATGAGTACAGCCTGCTCGATGTGAGCGACCTCGTGTTCATCGACGCCCCGGGCACGGGCTTCGGACACCTGCGCGGAGCCGAGAAGGAGAAGGCCTTTTACGGTGTCGACCAGGACGCGCATGCGTTCGCCAATTTCATCACCGAGTTCCTGTCGCGCCACAAACGCTGGAACTCGCCGAAATATCTGTTCGGCGAGAGCTATGGGACCACGCGATCGGCCGCGCTCTCCAGCATTCTCCAGAGCGAGAAGTCGCTCGACCTGAACGGCATCATCCTGCTCTCGCAGGTGCTGAACTTCGACGACGGGGCGGATGCTCCGCAGTTCAACCCGGGCGTCGATCTGCCCTATATGCTGGCGCTGCCGACCTACGCGGCCACCGCCTGGTATCACCACAAATTGCCCAATCAGCCGGCGGCTCTCGAGCCTTTCTTGCGCGAGGTGGAGAATTTCGCGCTCAACGACTATGCGCAGGCGCTGGTCGCCGGCGCTGCCTTGAGCGCGGAACGCAAGTCGCAAATCGCGGCCAAGCTGCACGAGTACACCGGCTTGCCTGCCGATTACATCGAGCGCGCCAACTTGCGCGTGAACGGCGGCGAATTCGAAAAGAATCTGCTCGGCAGCGATACGACCACGGGCCGTCTCGACACCCGCTTCTCGGGCCCGACACTCGATCCGATGAGCAAGGAGGCGGAGTACGATCCGCAATCCGCGGCGATCTCATCGGCCTATGTCTCGGCGTTCAACGACTATGTGCGCAACACGCTCAAGTTCGGCGACAAGCTGGTCTACAAGCCGGAAATCGACGTGGAGAGCAAATGGGACTTCACCCATCAACCGCCGGGTGCTCCGTCGAAGCTGCCGGGGACGACCAACGTCATGCTCGATCTCGCGGCGGCGATGAAGCAGAACCCGAATCTCAAGCTGCAGCTCAACGGCGGCTACTACGACCTGGCGACGCCTTATTTCGCGGCGATGTTCGAGCTGCAACAGCTGCCGATCGAGAAGTCGCTCCACGACAACATCGAGACACACTTCTACACATCCGGGCACATGGTGTACGCGCACGAGCCTGACCTCAAGGCCTTGCACGCCAACGTCGCCGCGTTCATCGAGAAGACCAAGAACGGGACGTCGGGTCAAACCTCGTGACGGGGCGGGCGGTGGAAGAGCTCAAGGCGGCCATTCGCGATGTGCCGGACTTCCCCAAGCCGGGAGTCCTGTTCCGCGACATCTCCCCGCTTCTCAAGAGCCACTTCGCCGCCACCATCGAGGCGCTCGACGACTTGCTCACGGAGGCGGAATGGCGCGGGATCGATGTCGTAGCAGGCATCGAGTCCCGCGGATTCATTTTGGGCGCCGCGCTCGCGCTCCGACGCGGCAAGGGCTTCGTGCTGGTGCGCAAACAAGGGAAGCTTCCACCGCCGGTGGTCGACGTGTCCTATGCTCTGGAATACGGATCGGGCGTGTTGGAGATGCAACGCGGGCAGGGGAGCGTAATCTTGATCGACGATGTCCTCGCGACGGGCGGCACGCTGAGCGCCTCGGCGGACTTGTGCCTGCGCGCCGGCTACTCGGTGGCCGCGCTCGCGGTGCTGATCGACCTGAAGCTCGTGGTGGACTATCGATGGCGCGAGCTGCCCCTGCGCACCGCCATCAGTTATTAGTCCGGTCGGCCTGCGCAATCCCATGAGCGAGCTGCTGCTACCCCGGGTGCTGGTCGTCATGGCCCTCGCGGCGGAATCGGCGGGCGTCTTCGAGGATGCCCGCATTCCCGTGCTCTATTGCGGGGTCGGGAAGGTCAACGCGGCGCTCTTGCTGATGCGGGAGCTGCGTCGCTATGCGCACGCCGCACAACCCGCGCCGCTGGTGCTGAATTTCGGATCCGCCGGCAGCCGCGTGCATGACACGGGAGCGCTGCTGGCTTGCCATGAGTTCGTGCAGCGGGACATGGATGTCACCGGCCTCGGGTTCGCCCTCGGGGTAACGCCGTACGACGACACCCCCGCGCGGCTTAGCTTCGAGCCGCTGTTTACGCACTTGCCGCAGGCCGTCTGCGGGAGCGGCGACTCCTTCGCGATGAGCGCCTGTGCGGTCGAGTGCGAGGTCGTCGATATGGAAGCCTACGCGCTCGCCAAGGCCTGCCGGCTCGAGCAAGCCCCATTCGGCTGCGCGAAATACGTTACCGACGGCGCCGATCACGCGGCGGCGGATCATTGGCGCGACAACGTGCACAAGGCGGCGGAGTCATTTCTCGATTTGTACCGCACCGCCGAGCGCACATCGGCCGCAAGCCGCGCCTAAGTCAGAAACCTCGGTAGTGCAGGAGCGCCACGCCGACCGCGGCCACGAGACAGTACACGCCGAATAAATACCAGCGCCCGCTCTCCAGCCAGCGGCTCAGCCATTTGAGCGCCAGCAACCCCGCGATGAAGGCGAGCACGGCACCGAAGAGGCAGAGCAGAGCGACCGACTGCAGGCTGCCTTGCGCGAGCGTGCCCGGCGGCGCGTGCAGCAGGCGCAGCACTTCGCGGGCCACGACGGCCGGTGTGAGCACCACGGCGAGCGCGAAGCTGAAGCGCTCGGCGCGCGGCTTCGACACGCCGAGCAACATGCCCGTCGAAATCGTGGCGCCGGAGCGCGAGAAGCCGCGAAAGGGCAGACATAACCCCTGCACGGCGCCGATGATGCCCGCGTCCTTGAGGCTGACCTCACCCGAGTCGGGACGCGCGGCACCGCGCAGCCGGCTCTCGCGCAGTCCCGCGATCAGAATGAGCACCCCCGCGGCCGCCAGCGCCGGCGCGATGAATTCCAGATGGCCGAACAAATCCTCGATCTCCGAATGCGGCAGGCCGCGCAATGCGGTTTTCTCGATGACCTTGACGATCGCCTCGCCGATGACACCGGTGACCGCCGTCGCGACCAGGAGGAGCACGACGATCGCCTTGAACGCGCCGGCGGAGCTGAAGTAGGTGGCGCGCCACTGGCTCCAGAAGTAAGCGATCACGGCAAACATGGTGCCCGTGTGCAGCATGACGAGCAGCAAGGTCATGGGCGGCGAGGTGGGATCGAGCCCCATAAGCTTCTCGACCACCACCACGTGCGCGGAACTCGATACCGGCAGGAGCTCGGCCAAACCTTGTACGATCGCGAGAATGAACACGTTGAAAAGCGACATTCAGTGATTCTATCGCAATGAACACGGCGCTGTTGTTGGGCTTGGCGTCGGCCTTGAGCTACGGCATCACCGATTACCTCGCAGGGATCGCGGGGCGAGCCGTCGGGGTCTGGCGCAGCATCCTATACGGCGATATCTTGGCCTTCATCGTGCTGAGCGCATGCTTCGCAGGCTCGCGCGGCGAGGCGGGGGCTTTCACCTCGCACCAGAGCGCCTGGATCGCAGCGCTCGGCGCGGGCCTCATTTTGTTCGCGGCGGCGGGGTTGCTCACCCGAGGACTCACGCGCGGCACGCTCGCCGTGGTCGCGCCGGTGACTGCGAGCTACGGCGCGATCGCCGCGCTCTTATCGGCTGCGACCGGCGAGCGGCTGACCCTCCGGGTCGGCTGTGGAATTCTGGTCACGGCGTGCGGAGTGTGCCTCGTTTCCATTCCCACGGGCGGTCTGCGTGCGTTCCGAAGTCAACTGCAGGCGAGCGGCTTCGGCTGGGCGGCGGGCGCCGCCGTTTGTTACGGCGTCGGTTTCTGGCTGCAGGGCGTCTTCGCGGTGCCGGCGCTCGGTCCTTTCATTCCGGTCTGGCTCTCCTACGGACTCGCTGTCGTCAGCACCGCGATACTCATACCGGTGCTCGGCGCGAGCCTTGCGCCGCCGCGCCGCCGGGAGTGGGGGCCGGTGCTCGGGACCGGGCTTTTCAGCGCAGCCGGCAACGCCGCTCTGACGCTCGGCCAGTCGACCGGCCGGGTGGCGATCGTGGTGGTATTGAGCACGCTCACGAGCGCTGTGACTGTGCTCTTATCGCGTCTCGTGGATCGCGCCGCCATTGCCGTGCATCAGTGGCTCGCCATGGGAGTGATCATCGCCGGGCTGATCCTGATCAAGAGTTAGCGCCCGCCGGTGTCCTCGACACGTTGCCAGGTCTGGTTTCTACCGAGCAGCGAGAAGCCGATGTAGCCTCGCAGCACGAGGCGCGTGCCGCCCTCGACGTGCAGCTTGCAGTGATAGACGGAGCCTGTGTCCGGATCGAGAATGTCGCCGCCGCTGTACTCGCCGTCCGTGCGTTTCATGTTGCGTATGATGATGAGGCCGATGATCGGCCGGCCCTTGCGCTCATCGGTGCACGCGATGCAGACGCGGTGATCGGCGCCCGCCGTAAAGCTGCTTTCGATCTTGCCGAACAGCCGGCCATCCTGCTCATAGATGCGCACGATGGCCCGCGCCGCCCCGGTCTTGTCGTCGATGGTCTTCCAAAGACCGATCGGGGAGTCGGCCGCTGCCGTCGCGGCGCCGGCCGCCGCCGCATCGGCCGCGGTCGCGGCAGGCGCGCAGAGGAGCGCGGCGAGGGCGAGGGCAACGGTGAGTGAAGCGAGACGAATCATCGATCTCATGGCTGATCCCCCGAGCGCGTCGAGCGCTACAATTGCGCGCATCTTAAACGAATCGCAATTTTGGGTAAAAAAGAGCGTATGCCTCCCAGTAACGAGCCGTCGGCCGACGAGGCGGCGATACTCGCGCTCAACGGCGCCCACGTCGCGGAGACCTCCGCGCTCGAGGTGACGGAGCTGCGAGCGCTCCTCGCGCAGGCATTTCACGTCGGCACGAGCGATCACGGACGCGCGGCGTTTCTCATCGCGCTCGACCAGGACGCGATCTACTCGAGCCCGAATTTCAAATGGTTCAAGTCGCGCCACGAGCGCTTCGTCTACATCGACCGCATCATCGTTGCGCCGTCCCAGCGTGGGCGCGGCCTCGCTCGCGCGCTGTACGAGGAACTCATCGCCGCCGCCGCGCAGGCACGTCACGTGCTCATCGGTTGCGAGGTGAACCTGGAGCCGCCGAACCCCGCTTCGGACGCGTTTCACGCAGCCCTCGGATTCGCGGAGGTCGGTCGGGCGATCTTGCCGGGAAGCGCGAAGCGGGTGCGTTATCTCAGCCGCGAAATCCCGCTCGCCGGGCCGCGGGAGTAGACCTCAGCGGCGGCCGTTGTAGAAATAGTAGTCGGCCGAATAGGCAACACGCGTGCGCTGGTCGGCATGCGCGGCATCGCAGCTATCCTGCGGCGCCAATCCGCCAATGGTGTTCAACCGCTGAATCGACTGTACCTTGGCGAAGATGCCCTTTCCGGTATTGGATTTCGACCGCAACAGCAGCCACTGAATCCCTTTCGCCCCGGGCGCATCGACGCGAGCCACGACCACTCCGACCACCTTGCTGCCGTCCTCGGCTTCCCAAGTGGGGCCGGCGTAATGGCGGGCGATGTCCTTTCCCGATCGGTCCGATAAATCGGCCTTGGGCTCCTGATACATCCACGAATAGCGCGACGGATCCTTCACGCCCGCCTTGCACTGATAGATTTGCACACCCGTCGCGTGCAGCATGCGGGTCAGTTTCTGGCCCGCGGGAACCTGCAGTGCCGGCGGCACGTCGGTGGGCGGCCGCGGCTTGTCGTGGGCGCATCCGACGACGCCGACTGCCGTGACCATGGCCGTGATCGCCGTGGCCACGCGCGCGCGGGCCGCGCACCGCGTATTTCCTGTCCATTTCGTGGTCCCTTGCGTCCGCATCGATGAATTATACTGGACGGGCCGTGCGATCCAATCTATCTCTGACCGAAGGCTCGATTCCACGGGCCTTGCTGGTGTTTTCCCTCCCCATATTGCTGGGCAACTTGCTGCAATCCCTCAACGGATCGGTGAATGCGATCTGGGTGGGCAAGTTCCTGGGCGAGGCGGCGCTCGCCGCGGCGGGTAACGCGAACGTCGTCATGTTCCTGCTGTTCGGGGTGCTGTTCGGTTTCTCCATGGCCTCGACCATCATGGTCGCGCAGTGCATCGGCGCCAAGAACATCGGCGAGGCGAAGCGCGTGGTCGGCACCGCCGCGGTATTCTTCCTCGGCCTGTCTCTGCTCATGAGCGTCGCCGGTTTCGCGCTCGCCGGTCACCTGATGCGCTGGCTGGGCACGCCGCCGGACGCGCTGCCCTTGGCACTCGCCTACATGCGCATCATCTTTCTGGCGCTCCCGTTCATGGGTGGATTGTTCTTCGTCATGGCGGTGCTGCGCGGTGCGGGCGATTCGCGCACGCCGTTCATCTACCTGGCGATGGCCGTGGTGCTCGACGTCGGCTTGAATCCGCTGCTCATTTTCGGCTGGGGACCGGTGCCGCGCCTGGGGATTGCCGGCTCCGCCTTCGCCACGCTGATCGCGCAAGGCTTGAGCTTCGCCGCGTTGCTGGTGCACCTGTACCGCGTCCATCATTTCCTGTGCATTCGACGCGGCGAGCTGCGTCTGTTCATCGTCGACTGGTCGCTGGTGCGGCTGCTCGTGACCAAGGGCGTGCCCATGGGGCTGCAGATGTTCGTGGTGTCCTCGAGCATGATTGCGCTGGTGTCGCTCGTGAACCGTTTCGGCTCCGAGGAGACCGCCGGATTCAGCGCGGCCTTGCAGCTGTGGAATTACGTCCAGATGCCGGCGCTCGCCATCGGCGCCGCCGTCTCCTCCATGGCCGCGCAGAATGTCGGCGCCGGCCGCTGGGATCGCGTGAACCGGGTGGCGGCGACCGGCGTGATCTTCAATCTGGTGAGCGGCGGAGCGCTGATCGGCGTCATCTATGCGCTGAACCGCGCGGCGCTCGGTTTGTTCCTGCCCGCACACGGCAGCGCGCTCGAGCTCGCCGTGCACCTCAACACGATCGTGCTCTGGTCGTTCGCTCTGTTCGGCATGTCGCTCGTGCTGTACGGTGTGGTGCGCGCCACCGGCGCCGTCGTGCCGCCGCTCATCATGCTGGCGCTCGCCCTCTGGGGCATCCGCGTGCCGTTCGCCTACGCATTCGTCGATCGCTGGCAGGCAGATGCCATTTGGTGGAGCTTTCCAGTCGCCTCGATCGCTTCGGTGACCATGGCGAGCCTCTACTATCAGTTCGGCAACTGGCGCAAGGCGCAGCTCGGCATCGCCCAGCGCCGCGATCCGGTACCGAGTGCTTGAGCGGCGTGCCCGAAGTCCGAGGCGCCGACCCGAGACCTCTCATCGTCCGCTGCGGCGCGTTCGGGGACATGGTGCTGATCACCGCGTTGATTCGCTCGCTCCACGCTCGCTTCGCTCTGCCCGTCGACATCGTGACCTCGGGAGCGTGGAGCGCGCCTCTGCTCGAGGGACAACCGGGTGTGGGAGAGATCCTCCAAGTGCGCAGTCGCAAGACCCCCTATTGGCTCGCGCCCGACCAGCATCGCGTGGTGCGGCGCTTGCGCATGCGCGGCGTTGGACCCACGTGGTTCTGCGATGCCAACGACGCGGCTCGGCCGATGCTCGAGCGCGCCGGCATAGCGGACGACTACATCGTCGATGTGAGGGATCATCCGCTCGAGGCGGGCGAGCATGCGACCGAGCAATGGCGGCGGCTCGCGGACTTGAGCCCCAAGGCGCCGCCGGTGCCTGCGCCGCCGCCGGCGGGCACGGTCGCTCCGGGTGCGTATCTTTGCGTAAGCCCACGCCAGCAAGCCGATCTCGATGCATGGCGTGCAGCCCGCGGCCTCGCGGGCGTGCCGCTCGTGCTCATCCAGGCGGGCAACAAGCGCACCATGCGCCGCGGATTGCGCCGGCTCGCGGTGAATCACAAGTACTGGCCGACCGAGCACTGGGGCGCCGTGATGCTTTATTTGCGCGCGCGCTGTCCTGGGGCTCGGATCGTGCTGCTCGGCACCGCACCCGAGTACCGGTTGAACGAGGAGCTGATCGCGGCCGCGCGCATTCCCGACGTCTGCAACGCCGCCGGCGATCTGCCGATTCCACGGCTCGTCGCGCTGTTGTCGCGCGCCGCGGGGCTCGTCACGGTCGACTCAGGGCCCGCGCACGCGGCCGCCGCCGTGGGGTGTCCTCTGGTGGTGCTGTTCGGGCGCGCCTCGCCCACGCTCTACCGCCCTTGGGGAACGGCGGGGGCGGATGTGAAGGTGCTTACCGGCAGCGTCGCGGGTGAGCCGAGCATGCTCGGCATCGCCGCCACCGAAGTAATGGAGGCCTGGTCGGCGCTGCGCCTCAGGAGCGAGGCCGCAGCATATCCGGAGTCACCAGCACCACACCGCGCTTGGTGACATAGAAGCGGCTCTGGTCGGCCGCCGGGTCTTGGCCGATCTGCGTGCCGTCAGGCACGACGCAATCCTCATCGATGATGCAGCGCTTGATCTTACAGCGCCGGCCGACGGAGACGCCCGGCAACAGTACCGAGCTGTCGATGATGCTCTGGTCCTCGATGCGCACATCGCTCGACAGAAGGGATTGGCTCACGTGCGCGCCCGAGATGATGCAGCCGCCGGCGACCATCGAGTTCACCGCCATGCCGCGGCGTCCCTCCTCGTCGAGCACGAACTTCGCGGGAGGATGCTGCGCCTGATACGTCCAGATCGGCCATTGATGATCGTAGATGTTGAGCTCGGGATTGAGCGCCACGAGCTCCATGTTCGCCTCGTAAAGCGCATCGACGTTGCCGACGTCGCGCCAGTAGTTCTGGGCCCGCGTCTCGACGTCGTGAAAGGGATAGGCGAACACGCGCATCCGATCGATGGCGGGCGGAATGATGTTGCGCCCGAAGTCATGCTTGCTGTTCGGATCCTGCGCGTTCTCGTTGAGCAGCTTCTCGAGCCGCTCGAGCGCGACGACATAGATGCCCATCGAGGCGCGCGCCATGTCGGCGTAGCCGATGATGGGATCGGGATTCTGCGGTTTCTCGGCAAATTTGACGACGCGGTTGGTGTCGTCGGTGGTCATGATGCCGAACTCGTGCGCACGGTCGATGGGCACGTCGACGACGCCCACGGTGATGTCCGCCTCGCATTGTTCGTGGTAGGCGATCATTGGTCCGTAGTCCATCTTGTAGATGTGATCGCCGGCGAGTATCAGCACGTGCGTCGGGTTATTCGAGCGGATGAACTCGAGATTCTGGTACACCGAATCCGCGGTGCCGCGATACCAGTGTTCGCCGATTTGCTGCTGAGCCGGAATGAGCTCCACGAACTCGCCCAACTCGCCGCGCAGATAGCTCCAGCCGCGTTGGATGTGCTGGATCAGCGGCTGCGCCTTGTACTGAGTGAGCACCGCAATTTGGCGGATGCCGGAATTCACGCAATTGGACAGCACGAAATCGATGATGCGGAACTTGCCGCCGAACGGCGTCGCGGGCTTGCATCGATTCAGAGTCAGCGCCTTGAGGCGTTCGCCGCGGCCCCCGGCCATGACGACCGCCAATGTTCCGCTAGTCAATCGGCTGACGTAGCGTCCCGTATTGGTTCGAGCGGCGTGGCGGATACCGTGCATATTGAAACCTGCTCGCAGCCTGCCACAGTGGGCGGCGCACCGCATCAGCTTTTTCGCGATGACCGGCCTTTATCACGGGGAATCGTCCCGGGGACGAAATCGCCTTTGCTAGACTGTGATGATGTCTGCGCTGAAGGTCTGCATCCTGAGCTCCGAGATGGTGCCGTTCGCCAAGACCGGCGGTCTCGCGGACGTGGTCGGAGCGCTGGTACGCGAGTTGGCGCAGCTCGGCCACGAGATTCGCGCGTTCATGCCGCTCTATGCCGCCGTGCGACGTGCCTGCCCCGGCACTCAGCCGGTTCTCGGCTTACAAAATGTAGGAGTTACCATCGACGGCCGCGTGTATGCGTTCTCGGTGCGCACCACCCAGGTGCCGGGTACCGACAACACGGCCTACTTCATCGACTGCCCGGAGCTCTTCGACCGGCCGGCGATCTACACGCGGGACCCGGACGAGCATCGCCGGTTTTTGCTGTTCACCCGCGCGGTGATGGAGAGTTGCCTGCGCTTGGGCTTCGCACCTGACATATTCCACTGTCATGATTGGCACACCGCCTTTCTGCCCTTGTTCTTGAAGTCCCTCTATGCGCCGGTCCCGCTGTTCGCCCGCTCGCGAAGCGTCCTCACGATTCACAACATCGGCTATCAGGGGGTCATGCCTGCGGCGTTCATGAGCGATCTGTGTTTGCCGGCACCGGAGGGTCAGCTCGATGCCGCGGATCTGCAGTTCGGCGTAATCAACTCTCTGAAAACCGGGATAAAATTTGCCGACACGGTGACCACCGTGAGTCCGACCTACGCGCGCGAGATCACCGAGACCGCGCTCGGCATGGGTATGCAAGCGGCTTTGGCGGCGAGGCCGGACCCCGTCATCGGCATTCTCAACGGCGTCGATTATCAGGAGTGGGATCCGCGGCACGATCGGTACATCGAGCAACAATACTCGAGCGATGATTTGCGCGGCAAACGCGTGAACAAGGAGCGCCTCGGCGCAACGCTGCGTCTCGAGATCGCACCCGCCGCGCCGCTCATCGGCATGGTCACCCGCCTCGCTTCGCAAAAGGGGATCGACATTCTCATCGAGGCGCTGCCGCAAGCGCTCTCCACCCGCGATTTCGGGCTCGCGGTGCTCGGCAGCGGCGATGAGCGCTACAGCGACTTCTTCGCCTCGCTCGCGAGCCGCTTTCCGGGCCGCGTGGCTTTCCACCCGGGGCACGATGAGTCGCTCGCCCACCTCATCGAGGCGGGGAGCGACATGTTTCTGATGCCCTCGCAGTACGAGCCGTGCGGCCTCAACCAGATGTACAGCCTGCGCTACGGCACGATCCCCATCGTGCGCCGCACGGGCGGCCTTGCCGATTCAGTACGGCACTTCGACCCGGCTACGGGCGAGGGCACGGGATGCGTATTCAACGACTACGACTCGCCGGCCGTGCTGTGGGCGATCAATACGGCGCTTGACTGGTTCGACGACGCGCGCGACTGGCCGCGCCTGATGCAAAATGCCATGCGCGAGAATTTTTCCTGGGAACGCCAGGTGCAGCGCTACGTCGAGCTGTTTCGCGCGACGGCTCAGCGGACCGCGGCGAGCAGCGCGTAGCGCCTGCCGTTCGGCAGTGCGTAGCGGTGTGCGATTTTGAGCCCCGCCGCCGCGATCCAGGTCGGCACTTCGTCGTCGAGCGCTTGGGGCTTCAGCCGCTCGGCGCGTTCCCGGAAAGCTCCCGCGAGTTCCCGCCCGGGCAGGAGCGTGACGACGAGCGCGTCCGGCTCGCGCGCGAGCCGTTCCCGCAGCTCGGTGAGCGCGGCCGCTCCGAACGGTCCCGGGACGAGCTCCGCGTCGCCACGCGCATACATATCGATGACGGCCTGCGTGGTTTCGTCGGGCGCCATCAGAATCAACGGTCTTCCTCGGCCGTCGGACTCGATGGAGCGCGCGACGCTCTCGAGATCTTGCCAGGCATCGACTTCGCGGTAGAGCGGCCACGCCGGGACGATCAACAGCAGACAGTAGGCGAGTAGGAGCGCGAGCTGTGCGTGCCGCGGCCGGTCGTGGCGTGCCGCCGAGTCCGCCCGGATCGCAAGGACGGCGGCGGCGAGAACTCCGATCGCGGCGATCGCAACCGAGCCGTCGGGTGCGCTCGGCGCGATCAGCACGGCGCCTGCGCAGATAAAAGCGAGCATCGCGGCGAGCATCAGGTACGCGGTGCCGCGCAGCGCGCGGACATCCCAGCGGTCATGGGATTCACGGCTCGCCCACCAGCCGAGGAGCAGCGCGAATCCCGGTAAGGCCGGCGCCAGATAGATGTCGCGGGCGGTGGCCGCGACCGACAAAAGCGCGAGCGAGGGCAGCGCCGTCGCGAGCGCGAAACGCACCGGGCGTAGCTCCCGGGAGGCGGCGCCGGCGGCGCGCAATGTCTGCCACGCGCGCCGCAGCGCAGCCGCGGCGAGCAGCGTCCATGGCCACAGATAGAGCGGCAGCTCGAGCAAGTATTTACCGGGACTGTTGCGGTGGCCGGCGGCGTACTGCAACCCCGGGGGCGCATCGACGTGGGTGAACCGTCCGGCGAGGTTGTTCCAGAAGAACACCTTGAGGTGCAGGACCCCGTCGGGCCCGCGGTACACCGCCGCCACCCAGGCGAGGATGACCAAGGCCTCGAGCGCGAGCCCGGCATAGAGCTCCCAGCGTGCGAGCTCGCGCCAGCGCCGCTCCCACGCGGCGAGCACCAGAATCGCGAGCGCGGGCACCATCCAGGCGACCGCGCTCTTGCTCAAGAAGCCCACCGCCAGCGCCGCATGCATGATGGTGTAGCCGCGCAGGCGCTCGCCGCTGCGTTCCGCGTAGAACCCGGTGTACGCGCCGTAGAGCGCCACGGACACCGCGGCGAGGAGCGGTGCGTCGGTCGCCAGCCAAATGAGCACCTGGTACGACAACAGAAAGGTCGCGAGGGCGGCGGCGGCGGGGAACGCGGCTTGGGGCCCGATGCTCCGCCGCGCGAGAAGTCCCACGCCTAAGGCCGCGAGCAGGGCATAGAACAGGTTCGGCAGGCGCGCGGCCCAGGCTTCCGGTCCGAAGGCGCGGATCGAGGCACCCGCCACCCAGTACGCGAACGGCGGCTTCTCGCAGAACGCCTGGCCCGCGAGGAGCGGCACCGCCTTGTCGCTCTGCCGGCTCATGCGCCAGGCAATGTCCGCTTCGCGCGGCTCATCCGGCGTCCAGTAGCCGCGGGCAAAGAGGCCCACGCTTAAGGCGCCCAGCAGGGCGATCGAAACGAGAGCGATCCGAGTGCGAGCCGTCCGCCGTATAGCACTATAATCGGGGGCTCGATAAGGAGTTTGCATGACCTCTGCCGACTATACTTCACATGGCGCCGTCGCCGTGATCCGGCTCGACAACGCGCCCGTCAACGCGCTGAGCGCGAGCGTGCGCAAAGGAATCGCCGAGGGCCTCGACCGGGCCGCCGACTCGGATTCGGTCGCCGCCGTGATTCTGACCGGCGCGGGCGCGAACTTCTGCGGAGGCGCGGATGTGACCGAGTTCAATACGCCGCTGATGCTCGCGGCGCCCGATCTACACGATCTGTTCGATCTCATCGAGAGCTTCCCCAAGCCCGTGATCGCGGCACTGAACGGCCTCGCGCTCGGAGGCGGGTTGGAGCTTGCGATGTCCTGTCATTACCGGGTCGCTCTCGCGAGCGCAATGCTCGGTTTGCCGGAGGTGAAGCTCGGGCTGTTGCCCGGCGCCGGCGGCACGCAGCGTCTGCCGCGCCTTACGGGAGCGGAGCGTGCGCTCAACATGATCGTGGGCGGCAATCCGGTTGCCGCGCGCGAGCTTGCGAAGACTGCGCTGCTCGATCGGGTGGTCGACTCCGACGTCGTGGCCGGCGCCATGGCGCTCGTGCAGGAGGCTGCCGGCGGCAAGCTGCCGTTGAAGAAGGCGCGTGACATCTCGGTCGTGCTGCCGAACGCCGAGGCTTTCTTCGATTTCGCGCGCGGCGCGATTGCCCCGCTCGCGAAGCACTATCCGGCGCCCGCCAAGATCATCGACGCCGTCGAGGCGGCTGTACTGAAGCCGTTCGATGAGGGCATCAAGGTCGAGGCCGCCGGATTCGCGCAGCTCCTCGAGGGGACCGCATCCAAGGCGTTGCGCCACGTCTTTTTCGCGACGCGAGCGGCGGCCAAGATTCCGGACGTTCCGGCGAGCACGGCAACACGCCCCGTTCGATCGGTGGCCGTGATCGGCGCCGGAACCATGGGCGGCGGCATCGCGATGAACTTCGCCAATGCGGGGGTACCGGTGACGCTGCTCGAGACCGCGCAAGCGGCGCTCGACAAGGGTCTCGGGGTCGTCAAGAAGAACTATGAGAGCACGCTCAAGAAGGGCCGGCTCACACCCAAGCAATTCGAGGAACGCCTCGCGCTCATCACCGGCACGCTGTCGTATGAGGACATCGCGGACGCCGACCTCGTCATCGAGGCGGTATTCGAGGATATGGCCGTGAAGAAGCAGGTGTTCGAGGTACTCGATCGCAAAGCTAGAGTGGGCGCCATCCTCGCCTCGAATACCTCCACGCTCGATCTCAACCAGATCGCCGCCGTCACTCACCGACCGCAGGATGTGGTCGGATTGCATTTCTTCAGTCCGGCGAACGTCACCAAGCTCCTGGAAATCGTGCGCGGGGCCAAGACCTCCAAGGACGTGCTCGCCACTGCGCTTGCGGTTGCCAAGCAGATCAAGAAAATCGGCGTGGTCGCGGGCGTGTGCGACGGCTTCATCGGCAATCGGATGCTGAACGCCTATTTCCGGCAAATGGATTTTTTGCTGGACGCGGGCGCATTGCCGCAGCAGATCGACCGTGCGCTCGAGAACTTCGGATTCGCGATGGGACCTTTTCGTGTCGCGGACCTCGCCGGCAACGACATCGGTTGGGCGATCCGCAAGCGGCTGTACAAGGAGCATCCGGATCGACCCTTCTCGAAAATACCCGACCGCATTTGCGAGCTCGGCCGCTTCGGCCAGAAGACCGGCGCGGGATGGTATGACTACAAGTCGGGCGAGCGCGCCGCCGTTCCGTCCGAGACAGTCACCCAGATCGTGCTGGAGGAGTCCGAGCGCCTGGGACTCAAGCGCCGCAAGGTGAGCGATGAGGAGATCGTCGAGCGCGCCCTGTACTCGCTGATCAACGAGGGCGCGCGCATTCTCGAAGAGGGCGTCGCGGCGCGCTCCTCGGACATCGACATCGTGTACATCGCAGGCTACGGTTTTCCGGATTTCCGCGGCGGCCCGATGTTCTATGCCGACACCGTCGGCCTTGCGAACATCGTAAGGGCGATGCGCAGCTTCGCCAAAGGCTACCGGCCCGACGCGTGGGAGCCCGCGCCGCTCCTGCAACGTCTCGCGGCCGAGAACCGTAGTTTTGCGAGCTGGGGGAAGTCTTCATGAGCGACGCCGTCGTTGTCTCCACCGCCCGCACGGGACTCGCCAAGTCCTGGCGCGGCGCACTCAACACCTCGCACCCGGTCAGCTATGCCGGGCATGTCTTGCGACACGCCATCGAGCGGGCGCGCATCGAGCCCGGCGAGGTCGAGGACGTTCTCGTCGGCGCCACATTCCTCGAAGGCGCCGCGGGCGCGAACGTCGCCCGTCAAGTGGGGTTGCGTGCGGGCTGTCCGGTTACGACAGCGGGCATATCCGTCAATCGATTTTGCTCTTCGGGTCTGCAGACCATCGCGCTCGCCGCGCAACGGATCATGTCGGGCGAGGGCGAGATCTACGGCGCCGGCGGTCTGGAATCGATCAGCTGCATCCAGAATCAGGCCAACCAACGCATGCTCAAGGAGCAATGGGTGGTCGAGCACAAGCCGGAGGTCTACTGGAGCATGCTGCAAACCGCCGAGACCGTTGCCAAACGCTACGGCATCTCGCGGCAGGCTCAAGATGAGTACGGCGTTTTGAGCCAGCAGCGCGCCGCGGCGGCGGCGCAAGCCGGACGCTTCAACGACGAAATCGTGCCGTTCGAGACCACCATGGCGGTGGCCGACAAGGAGGCGGGTACGATCGGCTTGAAGCAAGTCACCTTGAGCGCCGATGAGGGCATTCGAGCGGATACCACCTACGAAGGCGTTGCCAAGATCCGCCCGGCCCTGCCGGGCGGCGTGATCGCGGCGGGGAATGCCAGTCAGTTCTCGGACGGCGCCTCGATGTGCATCGTGATGGATGCGAAGCGCGCCGAGAAAAAAGGAATTTCGCCCTTAGGGATATTCCGCGGATTTCAGATCGCGGGATGCGAGCCGGACGAGATGGGAATCGGCCCGGTGTTCGCCGTGCCGAAGCTGCTTGCGAAGGCCGGCTTGCGCGTCGAGGACATCGGATTGTGGGAATTGAACGAGGCGTTCGCGGTACAGGTGATCTATTGTCGTGATCGGCTCGGAATTCCCGACGAGCGGCTCAACGTGGACGGCGGCGCCATCGCCGTGGGACATCCATACGGGGTCAGCGGTGCGCGCTTGGTGGGACACGCGCTCATCGAGGGTAAGCGTCGCGGCGTCAAGTATGTGGTGGCGACCATGTGCATCGGCGGCGGGATGGGCGCTGCGGGGCTGTTCGAGGTCGCTTGAGCTCGGGGTGATCTAGCGCATGCTCACGCTGTACGGTTATCCGCTAAGCTCCGCCGCCTACCGCGTGCGCATCGCGCTCGCCTTGAAGGGCGTCAAGGTGAGCACCGTGAACAAACAGCTGCGGCGCGGCGAGCATCGTCAGAAGGACTTTCTGAAGATCAACCCGCAAGGCTGCGTGCCTGTGCTCGTGTTGGAGGACGGTACGGTGCTCACGCAATCGCTCGCCATCATCGAATGGCTCGAGGAGTCCTATCCGCTGCCGGCGCTCCTGCCCGCGGATGCCAACGCGCGCGCCCGGGTGCGCAGCCTCAGCCAGCTCATCGCGTGCGACATCCACCCGCTCAACAATCTACGCGTGCTGCAATATCTGGAATCGATCGTGAATGTGGCACAAGCAGGCCGCGACGAGTGGTACCGGCACTGGGTCGCGACGGGATTCGCAGCGTTCGAGGACGCGCTCGGCCGCGATGCTGCAAGAGGACGATTTTGCTTCGGCGATGAGCCGGGCATCGCGGATATCTGTCTGGTGCCGCAGATCTACAACGCGCGCCGCTACTCGGTTGATTTGACGCCTTATCCGCGCATCCTCGCGATCGACGCGGCGTGCGGCGAGCTGCCGGCATTTGCAAGCGCCGCGCCGGAAAAACAGCCGTAAGACGAGTCCTAAGGGCAACCTTTCCGCGACCGACAGGAGGTCGTCGGCGCGCTCTCGTCTTAACCTTCCTTAACGTTGGTATCACCCGCGGGATACAGGGGTACGGTACGCCCCATATAGACATAGAGGGGAGTCCTATACATGAGAGTCATCATCGCCTTGCTGGTCGCCGCCGGTGCACTCTGCGCCTGCAACTCGCAGACGCCGCCGCCACCGCCCGCTGATCAGAGCGTGACACCTCCCGCGGCGGACCAACCCGCTCCACCGCCGGCAGATCAGACCGCGCAGGCTCCGGCCGAGAGCGCACCTGAATCGACAGCCGCGCAGGAGACATATACGCCTCCTCCGCCGCAGCCGGTGGTCAGCGTTTATCAGGACCCTCCCACCTCGCAGCCTCCGCCGGAAGAGATCGGTTGGGCACCGCCTCCCATGCTGGTCGAGCCGCCGCCCCCGCCGCCCAACCCGCAATATGTTTGGACCGGCGGCTACTGGGGCTGGTACGGCAACTGGGTGTGGATCCACGGTCGTTGGGCGCCGCCGCCGCGGCCCGGCTATCGCTGGTTTCAGCCCTACTATGACCATCGTGGCCCGCACGTCGTGTACGTCGGAGGCTTTTGGGGCGCACCGAACGTCTCCTTCGTCGCGCCGGCAATCGGTTTGAGCTTGGCGTTGGCGGCGGTTCTGCCCGGCGTCATCCCGGGTCCGCCGCCGATGGGCCCGGAGGGAGTTTTCGTCCCGCCGCCGCCCGGCTCCAGGTTCGGCCTCATCGTGCCGGCACCGATCGGTACGCCGCCGGCCGTCGTCATCGGCGCACCGCCGGTCGTCGCGGTGGGCATGCGGATCACGAATGTCAGCAACACCAACATCACCAATACGACCATCCACAACACGACGATCAACAACACCACGATCAACAACGTGACCATCAACGCTCCGGCGAGCGCCACGGCGACTCACATGGCAGTGAATACCACGGTGCCCGCGGTCGCTCACCTGGCGGCGGCGCAAACACCGGTGGTGCGTGTACCGGCTCCGGCGCCGGCATCGACGAAGCCGATAGCCCCGTATACGCCGGCTCACCCCGTGAGCCTGCCGGCGCCGGCGGTGGTGCACGCGGTCGTACCGGCGGAGCTCACGCGTCCGCGCGCTGAGACGCCGGCGACACCGGAGGCTGCGCGCGGCGAGCCGGCAGCTCGCCCGGCACCGGGCGCTAACCCCGCCGAGGAGCGCGCGGTGCAACAGCGCGCGGGCCAACCGCAACAGCGCGCGTCGCAGGCGGCCGGGGAAAAGCGTGATGCCGCGCAGGCCGCGGCCGAGCACGCCAAGCAGCGGCAGGAGTCCACCGCGGAGGCGAAGCGCAATGCCGCGCAAGCCGGAGCGGAGCGGGCGAAGCAGCAACAGGAAGCGGCTGCCGAGGCAAAGCGTAATGCCGCGCAAGCGGCGGCCGAGCGCACCAAGCAGCAGCAGGAAGCGGCGGCCGAGGCGAAGTCCAAGCAGCAGGAAGCGGCTGCCGCGGAAGCCAAGCAAAAGGCCGCCGCGGCGGCAGCGGCCAAGAAGGCCGCCGATGAGAAGCGCAAGGAAGCGCAGGAGCACAAGACGCCGCCGCAATAAACGAAAGGCGCAGACGGCGGCCGCGCGAGAAGTTCGCGCGGCCGCCGGCGCTCGTCAGAGCGGCGGAATGCCGCGCCGGATGTCCGTCGAGAAGGTCGGGCTGGTGTCGGCCAGGCGGCCACGCTCGCTCACGTAGCCGAGCGTACGCAGCTCCTCGAGCGGATAGCGCTGATCGAGATAGCCGATGCCATAAAAGTACTCCGGCATGTAGCCCGAGAGCAGCACGCGATAGCTGAAGGGCAGGCGCCGCAGGATGCGTCTCAGCATCCGGTAAAGCACCGTGGTGCAGTTGCTCATGATGGTGTGATAGAAGCGCGGCTCGCGTACCAGCGCATTGGCTTCCGCCACGTAGGCCAGGAATAGCGCCCGCATCACCGCGGGCTCGAGATTCAAGCGGAACAAATAAGTTCTCTCGCGGCGCACGTTGGTGCGCAGGCGCACGATGTCGCGCTCTTCCGCGGCTATGACGACGAGCTCGAACTCCTTGAAGAACCCGCCGATCTCGGAGAACGACTGGCGCTTGTCGCGCCGGATCTCCACCGAGAACGCGACGTAGTCCTCGCCCGAGAATCCGAACGAGATCAGCATGTGCGCGATCGAGGGTCGAGCCCAATACGAGACGATCATGTCGAGCGAATGCAATTGCGCGAGGTCGTAACTGCGAGTGCTCCAGCGCGGCGTGTAGTCGGAGTTGCTGCGCCACTCGAAATCGCGAACTTTGTCGAGCGTCACGACGCTGCCGTCGATTTTGCCGCCGACCGTCTGCGCGACATCGTCGGCCCACTCACGCTCGTTCGAGGGCCGCAAGCTCTTCCACCAGAGCAGCAGAAGACCATGTGCCGCCGCGAACACGGCGATGCCGATGCCGAGGTGCCCGCACCAGCAGGCGCCGATGCACGCGACAGCGAAGGCCGGCCAGAGCGCGACGCCTGCGATGCGCAGACCCCGAGGCGCCTTGTACCAGAGGGCGAGCGCTCCCCAAGCCGCAACCAGGGCGACGGTCAAACTGAGGAGTAGCGTCGCTAGGATCGAGATCACGGCGCAGGCGCGCTAACGAACGCCGCGCTCTTGCAGGAACTCGCCGAGAAACTGCGCGGTGTGGCCGCTGCCGCGCTTGCGGGTGATGCTGTCCGGATCGCCTTCGGCGACCAGACGTCCGCCGTTCGAGCCGCCTTCGGGGCCGAGATCGATGATCCAATCGGCCTCCGCCATGACATCGAGATTGTGCTCGATGACGACCACCGTGTTCCCCGCATCGACCAGGCGATGCAAGACCCGCACCAGTTTCTCGACGTCCGCCATGTGCAGTCCGACGGTCGGCTCGTCCAGCACATACAAGGTGTGCTGCCCCTCGCGGCGCGCGATATCGAGGCCCACCGCGTCGGTGCGCGACTTGGCGAGCTCGGTAACCAGCTTGATGCGCTGGCTCTCGCCGCCCGAGAGCGTGGGGCTCGGCTGGCCGAGACTCAGGTAGCCGAGGCCCACGTCGGTGAGCAGCTCAACGCAATGGCGCACGGCGCGATGCGCGGCGAAGAATTCCACCGCATCATCGACCGACAGCGCGAGGACTTCGCCGATGCTCTTGCCCTTGAACAGAATGCTCAAGGTCTCGGAGTTGAAGCGCCGCCCGCCGCACACGTCGCAGAGCACTTGCACGTCCGGCAGAAAGCTCATCTCGATACGTTGGACGCCCTGCCCCTCGCATGCCTCGCAACGGCCGCCGGCCGTATTGAAAGAGAAGCGGCTCGCCGTGAAGCCGCGGATGCGCGCATCGGTGGTATCGGCATAGAGCCGGCGAATCGCGTCCCAGAAGCCGATGTAGGTGGCCGGGCAGGAGCGCGGGGTCTTGCCGATCGGCGTCTGATCCACCTCGAGCACGCGGCTCAACGCTTGCCAGCCCTCGATGGAGACACAGCCCTCGATCGCGGGCGAGGCGCCGCGCCCGTTGGCCGCCTTGGGAACGCGCGCCAGCAGGCGCTTCAAGTTGCCGAGCAGCACATCGCGCGCGAGCGATGATTTTCCCGAGCCGGAAACGCCCGTCACGACGGTGAGGCGGCCGAGCGGGATGCGTGCATTGACCTTGCGCAGGTTATGCAGGTCGGCGCCGCGGATGCGGATGGACGGTGTATCGGCAAGCACCGCGCGCCGGCGAGCGCGCGAATGCTTGAGAGGCGCGGCGAGATATCGGCCGGTGGGAGAGTCTTGCATGTGCTCGAGCTCGAGCGCGGTGCCTTGCGCGACCAACTGTCCGCCGCGGGTGCCCGCGCCCGGTCCCAAGTCGATCACGTGATCGGCGCGGCGGATGGTCTCCTCGTCGTGCTCGACCACCACCAAGGTATTGCCCTTGCTGCGCAGCCTCTCCAGGGTATCGAGCAGCGCCACGTTGTCGCGCGGGTGCAGTCCGATCGTGGGCTCATCGAGCACATAGCACACGCCCTGCAAATTGGAGCCGAGCTGGGCGGCGAGCCGGATACGCTGCGCCTCCCCGCCCGACAATGTGGTCGCCGCCCGGTTGAGCTGCAGGTATCCGAGGCCCACGTCGTGCAGGAACGCAGTGCGGCCATCGAGCTCGGCGAGCAGATCTCGGCCGATCTCGGCCTCCCGGCCGGTCAATTTGAGCTTGGCGATAGCCGCCGCAAATTCATCGACAGCGAGGTCCGTGAGCGCGCCGATGGAGCGATCGCGAAACAGCACGTTGCGCGCCACCGCATTCAGGCGCTCGCCGGCGCACTCGGCGCAGGTCGCGGGGCCGCCATCGGCCGCGCTCTCGGCGGGCTCGCGCCACTGCGCCTCCTCGCCGCTCTGTTCGGCGTCGAACTCCGGCAGGGCGAGCCCGGTACCGAAACAGCTCTTGCACCAGCCATGTCTCGAGTTGAAGGAAAACAATCGCGGATCGAGTTCCGGAAACCCGGTGCCGCAATTAGGACATGCTCGCTTGGTCGAGAACACGGCGGCGGCGCCGGGCGCTGCCACGCCATTGGCGGCGCTCTGCACGTGCATGACGCCGCGGCCGTGTTCGAGGGCGCTCAACAGCGCCGCGCGCAGTTCGTCCTCGCGCGCCGCGCTCACCTCGAGGGTCGCGACGGGCAGCTCGATATTGTGCTCGACGAAGCGGTCGAGACGCGGCCACTTCGCGGTCGGTATCAATTTGCCGTCCACGCGAAGCTCGCGAAAGCCCTTGCCGCGGGCCCACTTGGCGAGGGCGGTATAAAGTCCCTTGCGTGCGACGATCAGCGGCGCGAGCAGCGTGATTTTCTTGCCGCGGTAATCTTTCAGCAATCGCGCCGTGATTGCCTCGGCGCTTTGCGGCTCGATGCGTGCCCGGCAGCTCGGGCAGTATTGCACCCCGAGCTTCACGTACAGAAGGCGCAGGAAGTGATAAATCTCGGTCAGCGTCGCGACCGTGCTCTTGCGTCCGCCGCGGCTGGTGCGCTGCTCGATGGCGACCGTCGGTGGAATGCCGAAGATGGCATCGACGTCGGGCCGCGCGGCCGGCTGGACGAACTGCCGGGCATAGGCGTTGAGGGACTCGAGATAGCGCCGCTGGCCTTCCGCGAACAAAATGTCGAAGGCGAGCGTGCTCTTGCCGCTCCCCGACACCCCGGTGATCACCGTGAAGCGATTGCGACGCAGGTCCACGTCGATGTGCTTGAGGTTGTGCTCGCGTGCGCCGCGGATCGATATGACGGCGGGTGCGAGCGAGGGCACGGCGCGCGGCGCCGCATCGCTTACGCCGCGTGCGAGCAGGGCGCCGCCCTGCTGCGCCGCCTCGAGCAGCGCGCGGCCGGTGTGCGAGGAGGCGATGCGCATGATGTCCTCGGGGGTGCCGACGCCGACCAGCCCGCCGCCGGCATCGCCGCCCTCAGGTCCCAAGTCGATGATCCAGTCCGCCGCGCGCACGACGTCCAGGTTGTGCTCGATCACCAGGAGCGAGTGCCCGGCCTCGATGAGGCGACGGAACGAGCGCAGCAGCTTCGCGACATCGTCGAAATGCAGCCCCGTGGTCGGCTCGTCGAACAAGAAAAGCGAGCCGCGTGCGCAAGCCTTCTTCTTGGAAGCGCCCTGCACGGCGTTCTGCGCCAGATGGCCCGCGAGTTTCAGCCGCTGCGCCTCGCCCCCGGAGAGCGTGGGAACGGGCTGGCCCAGGCGCAGATAGTCGAGGCCGACTTCCGCGAGAGGCGCGAGGCGCAGGCAAACCTCCGTA
>Ga0302314_10001226_pt1 | contig 48220 bp, 42 predicted proteins | sample III_Palsa_N2_3_FD_200533 | JGI IMG/M metagenome (GOLD analysis project Ga0302314, IMG submission 200533) | Peat permafrost microbial communities from Stordalen Mire near Abisko, Sweden - III_Palsa_N2_3 | ecosystem: Environmental > Terrestrial > Soil > Palsa > Peat permafrost | place: Sweden...
GCCGGCGAGTGAACTCGGCGATCGCCGGCCCCGGTGCTACTTGCCCTGGCCTGCGGGGCGAAGCCACGGGTCCGTTCGGGATAAAGACCTTCATTCGCCCGAACGGACCGTGGCCTTCGCGCTCCCTCGCCGCCTGCCTCGGTCCCGATCTACGGCGGAGTATCCGGCATACTGCACGTCATGATGATCGGCGTGGGGCTTGATGCCCGGCTCGGCCTTCCGTTCGACCAACTGCGGGCGGCCGCACGGGAGGCGGAGCAGCTGGGGTTCGAGAGCCTGTGGACCCCGGCCGGGGGTGTGCCTGACTCGTTCCACGTCTGCGCGGCATGGTCGCAGGACACGTCGCTGCGCACCGGGATCTCCGTCGTCCCCGCGGCGCGGATGTGGACGCCGCTCGGGCTCGCGGCCCAGACGGCCACGCTGGCGCAGCTTTCCGCGGGGCGGTTCGTGCTCGGTCTCGGCACGGGGGGATACGGGCCCGGGTTCTGGGCCTCGGTGGGCCTGCCAGAACGACCGATCGCGGTGATGCGCGCGTACGCCACCGAGGTGCGTGACCTGCTGGCCGGCCAGCAGGTCACGGCCGGCTCGGTCATCTCCCGTGCGGGCATGCACCCGGGTGCGCCCGGGTGGCCGCGGACCGCGTCACTCGGGCTGACCAACCTGCCGCCGGCCCCGGTGTACCTGGCCGCGCTCGGCCCACAGATGCTCCGGCTGGCCGGCGAGGTCGCCGACGGAGTGCTGCTCAACTGGGCCACGCCGGAGCGCATCGCGGTTAGCCGGACGCTGGTCGATGCGGGGGCTGCGCGGGCAGGCCGCGACCCGGGCTCGCTGCCGTTGACGATGTACATCCGGGTCTGCATCGATGACGACGTGGCCGCGGCGCGGCAGGCGTTCGGCGCGCAGGTGCTCGGCTACGCCATGGGCCGGCCGGGTATCCCGGAGACCGCGGGCTACCGTGGCCTGTTCGCCCAGATGGGGTTCGGTGCGGAGCTGAGCGAGCTCGAGCAGCGCCGGGACCGGGGCATTGCCCTGCCCGAGCTGGTGGACGCGGCCCCCGACGAGATGCTGCGTGCGGTCGGCTACTACGGCACCGCGGCCGCCGCGCCGGCCGCGTTCGCCCGGCTGAGCGCCGGGCTTGACGAGGCCATCGTCAGGATCATCACCGCCAGGCCCGGCCTTGAGCCGGTCATCGAGGCGATGGCCGCGCTGACGCCCGGCTTGATCTCCGGGCGCTAGGCGACGAGGTAGCTGCCCGGCAGCCGCCCGCAGGCTCTCCCCCGCCGGCCGGACCGACCCGGCCTCGTCGAGGTCAGCCCAGAATGTCGGCCTCGGCCAGCAGTGCTTCGCGGTTGGCGAGGATGAACGCCTTCAGCTCGAGCGGCTGCAGATCCATCCGCGCCAGTTCGTCGCCGAGCAGGTCCACGCGCTCGACGTCGTACGCGCCGCGTGACGGATCGTTGACCTCCGGCCCGTTGCGTGCCGCCACGTCCAGACTGACCAGTTTCGTGACGAAGTAGTGCTGTACCCGCAAGCCCGTCTCGGACCGAGAGCTGACCAGGAACACCTGCGACGCCCCGGCCGCCTTCGCGCCCAGCTCCTCGAAGACCTCCCGATGCATCGCCGCCTCGATGGAGGCGTCGCTGTCCTCCACCCCGCCGCCCGCCGTGGTCCAGTACGTCGGCGTGCCTGGCTTCGTCCGCCTGATCAGAATCAACCCGCCGTCGTCATCGATCAAGATCGCTCGTGCGGAACGCCGCTCCACCACCGCCAACACCCGCTGCGCCATGACCTAGAGGCTAATCCAGCGAGACGGCCCGTAGGATCGCGGTAGACGATCTTGCCGCGTGCTTCACCGAGCGCCCGGGGAGATGGGCGGAGGTGACTGCCTAATGCGCCGCGATAAGGGCTCGGGAGCTTCGCCCGGGGCACGGCTGCAGCAGCTGCTTGATGGCGGCGAGATGATCATCGCGCCGGGGATCTTCGATGGCCTCAGCGCCCATCTGGTGCGCCGGATGGGATTCCGGGCCGGATACCTAACCGGCGCCGGGGTCGCGGCGTCCGGCTTCGGCCTGCCGGACATCGGGCTGGTCGGAATGTCGGAAATGGTGGATCGGGTCGCCATGGTGGCCGGGGTGCTTGGCGAGATCCCGCTCATCGCTGATGGTGACACCGGCTACGGTCCTGCCCCGTCGGTGGCGCGCACGGTGCGGGCCTATGAGCGGGCGGGCGCGGCGGCCATCCAGCTCGAGGACCAGGCGTTTCCCAAGCGCTGCGGTCACCTGCCGGGGAAAGAGCTGATCTCCACCGAGGCCTACCTGGCCAAGCTGGGCGCGGCGCTCGATGCCAGGACCGACGCCCTGATCATCGCCCGCACCGACGCCCGGTCGGTGCTCGGCCTGTCCGCGGCGATCGAGCGGGGCATCGCCTACACCGAGGCGGGCGCGGACATCGTTTTCGTGGAAGCGCCGCGCACGGCAGAAGAGATCGCCCGCATCGGGCGCGAGATCACCGCGCCGAAGCTCATCAACATCGTCGCGGGCGGGCTGACGCCGGAACTCGACCCGGCCGAGCTGGGCAAGCTCGGCTACTCCATCGCCATCTATCCCACCACCGCGCTGCTGGCCGTCACTCATGCGGCCATCGAAGCGTTCCGCGGCCTGAACGGCGCGGGCACCGCGCCGCCGCCGGTGACGACGATGGAGGACTTCTTCCGGCTGGTCGGACTGGACGAGTGGTCCGCGGTCAGCGAGCGGTGGCAGGTCGAGTGAGCGCCGAGAGCGGACGTGCCCGGGGTCCTCAGTCCTTGCGGGCAAGCGCGCACCAGGCAGGAGTCGACAGCTCCTGATCGGCTTCCTGGTCGGGACGCCAGCGCTGGTACTGAACGACCCCGGGTTCAAGCACCTGGAGCCCATCGAGGAATCTGGTTATCTCGTCGCGGGGCCGGAACGTGACCGGGGCCGCGAGCTTGGTGTTCAGCCCCGCCGTCGCCTTCGCGGCCTCCTGGACCTGGACGTCGCTGGCCGGATGGCCGACCACTAGGTAGCTGCCCGCGGGCATCGGGGCCATCAGCGACGCCACGATCGCCCAGGGATCTTCGTCGTCGGGGATGCAGTGCAGTACCCCGACCAGCATCAGGGCGATCGGCTTGGTGAAGTCAAGGACCTCGGCCGCGGCCTTGAGTATCTCGCCGGAGTCACGCAGGTCGGCGTCGATGTAGGTGGTCTTCCCCTGCGGGCTGCTCGCGAGCAGCGCCCGCGCGTGCGCAAGCACGAGGGGATCGTTGTCGACGTAGACGATGCGGCTCTCCGGCACGACCTGCTGTGCGACCTCGTGGGTGTTGTTCGCCGTGGGCAGGCCGGTCCCGATATCGAGAAACTGGCGGATGCCCGCCTCGCCCGCGAGGAAGCGCACCACCCGGTTCAGGAACGCCCGGGCCTCACGGACGGCGGGCAGGATGCCCGGCATGACCAGGACGAACTCTTCCGCCGCGGCACGGTCGGCGGCGAAATTGTCCTTGCCGCCAAGGCAGTAGTCATAGACCCGCGCGATATGCGGAACCCCGGTATCCAGCCTTGCTATCGCCGCTATCGCCGCGGAATCGCGAGCATCTGACATAGGACGAGTTTAGCGGCACCACACGCCGGGATGTGAACGTTAACATCCCGGCGTAGCCGAATACCATGGACCGTCAGCCCCCGGCAGGCGGCTACTTCTGGACGTAGAAGAGGCGCTTGTTGACGAACTCGTCGATGCCGAGCGGTCCGAGCTCGCGGCCGAAGCCGGACCGCTTGGTCCCGCCGAACGGCAGGTCGGCCCCCTCCCCCGCCGGGGTGTTCACGTTGGCCATGCCCACCTCGAGCTGCTCGGCAACCCGGGTCGCCCGCTCCTCGTCGGTTGACCAGACCGCGCCGCCGAGGCCGAAGTCGACCACGTTGGCGATCTCCACCGCCTCCTCGTCGCTGCTTACCTTGTAGACGACGGCGACCGGGCCGAACAGCTCCTCGCGGTAGGCCCGCATCTCCGGGGTGACCCCGGTGAGCACGGCCGGGGCGAAGTACGCGCCTTTGCCTTCGTCGAGCGTGCCGCCGACGTGCAGCGTCGCGCCCTTGGACACCGCGTCCTGCACCTGGGCGAGCAGGTTCTCCGCGGCCTTGCGCGAGACCATCGGACTGTAGGCGGTCGGCGAGTCGTCGCCCGGCTGCCGCGGTGTCATCGTGGAGGCCCGCTTCACCAGGGCGGCCACGAAGTCGTCGTACACGTTGTCCATGACGATCATCCGCTTGTTGGAGTTGCACGCCTGGCCGACGTTCTCCATCCGGGTGATCCACGCGGTCTTCGCCGCGGCGCTCACGTCGGCCGCGTCGAGGATGATGTACGGATCGGACCCGCCCAGCTCGAGGACGACCTTCTTCAGGTTCCTGCCCGCCGTCTCCGCGACGGCGGTGCCGGCCCGCTCGGACCCGGTGAGGGACACCCCGCGCAGCCGGGGGTCGGCGATCATCGTGGCGATCTGCTCATGGGTCGCGAAGATGTTCACGTAGACGCCCTCTGGCACCCCGGCGTCCTTCATGATCGCGCCAATGGCGAGCGCCGAGGTCGGGCAGTTCTCCGCGTGCTTGAGTATGACCGGGTTGCCGACGACCAGGTTGGGGGCGGCGAACCTGGCGACCTGGTAATAGGGGTAGTTCCATGGCATCACGCCGAGCACCGGGCCGACCGGGAGGTACTCCACGCGCGCCGCGTCGTGGCCGGGCAGCGGCCTGTCCGCGAGCAGTTCAGGACCGTTGTCCGCGTAGTAGCCGAAGATATCGGTGCAGAACTCCGCCTCGCCGACGGCCTGCGCTGGCCGCTTGCCCATCTCCCTGGTGATGATCGCGGCCAGCTCCGACGCGCGCTCCGCGAAGAGCTCGCCGACCCGCTTCACGATCGCGGCACGCTCGGTGACCGGGCGCTTGCGCCACTGCGCGAACGCGGCCGTCGCCGAGGCGAGCGCCTGCTCGACCTCCGCGTCGGTGGCGAAGGGGAAGGTCTCGGCAACGTCGCCGGTCGCGGGATCGGTCACCTGGTAGGGCGGGGTCTGCGTCATGAGTACTCCAGGTCGTGCGCCATCGAATCGACAGACATAGCTGGCTACGAGACTAACGCCGGACGTTCACCGCTGATAGACCGGGCCAACGGCTTGGTGAGCGGGCGACGGGAACCACGGGACCGTTCGGGATGAAACTCTGCCTTGCCCCCGGCGGTTGCGGGCACGGCGGCGCGGGCGCGGGCCACGTTCGGTAGAAAGATCTTGATTTTACCGAACTGACCCTTGATGACCCTGTTCCGCCACATCGTGTGCCGCGGAAAGCAAAACTTGGGTAGTTTCCACCCATTTTCCCTGACGCCCGCTGTGGCATCGTGCGAAGGGTGAACGTACCAGCGATCCCTGCAGGTGACGGTCGCGCCGCTGGCCGGCTCGACCCGAACTGGTGGACGCGGGCGCTTACCCCTGACGAACGGGACACCGGTGAGCACCCCTCCCGGCCGTCCTGGGCCGACGTCGCCGAGCGGGCGGTTGCCGCCGCGGCGCCGCGCGGCGCGCGGCCGCCGGCGGACGAGCGGCGGGACGCGCTCACGGTGCCGCTGTGGCCGTTCCTTGCAGAGGTCCGCGGTCAGCTGGCCGACCGTGCACGGCACTGCCTGCCGTCCGGGCAGGCGGATCCTGGTCGGCTCGCGGACTCCTACACCGTCGTCCTCGAAGGACGGCTCGTCCGCATCGCCCACCGGACCTTGGCGGTTGAGCTCGCTAAGTCGCTGGCCGGTGCCGACGGGCGAGTGGACACGGCGAGCTTCGTCACGCGGCTGAGCACGCCGCCCGGTCTTGCCTGGCTCTTCGGTGAGTATCCGGTGCTGGCCCGGCTGCTCGGGGTGGTGAGCCAGCAGGCCGCAGAGGCCGGCCTTGAACTGCTCGCACGCCCGCCGTGGTACCCAGAGCCGGTTACGGCTGGCTTGAGTTCATCACCAGCCGACCGCTGCCAGGACCCGGCTCGGCGGCGGAGTTCTACCGGCGCGCTGGCGTGCTGCTCGCCGCGCTCTACGCGACCCATGCCGCGGACATGCACAGCGAGAACCTGATAGCAAGCGGCGCGGTGCCTGTCCTGGTCGATGTCGAGACCCTCTTCCACCCTGACCTGCCGGTTCCGCGCACGACCGCCGCCGATCCCGCCGCAGAGGCCCTGGCCGCCTCGGTGCACCGCGCGGGCCTGCTGCCCTATGTGACCATCGACGAGAACGGCGCGCTCGACCGGTCGGGGATCGGCGGCCAGGACTGGAATTCCGCGGCGGGTAACCGCCCTCGTCTCGGCGCTGAGCTGGCCGAGCCAGCCGACCACGAGCCGGCGCTGCTCGAGGGGTTCCGGCTCGGCTATGACGCGATCACGGCGGAGCGAGCGGCGTTCGTCAGGCTCATCGAGCGCTGCGGCGACTTTGAGGTACGCACCATCGCACGCCCGACCCGCGGTTACGCCCGGCTGATAGACGAGTCCGCCCACCCGGGCCTGCTGCGCGACGCACGTGATCGCGACAAGGCTCTCGACGTGCTGCGTGAGGCGTCGGCGCACCACCCGCTGTGGGCCGCGCTGACTCGTTACGAACTCGCCGACCTGTGGAACGGCGACATCCCGCTGATGACCAGCCACCTGTCGGCGACCGATATCTGGACGTCGGCCGGGCAGCGGCTGCCAGGCGTGCTCGACCGGTCGGGGCTGCGCTGCGCGCTCGACAAGGTGGCGGCGATGGGCGAAGCCGACCGCCGTGACCAGGAATGGGTCATCTTGGCCAGCCTGGCCATCCGGCGCCCGCACGCGGGGCACCGCGACGCCGCGCCGATGCCGGAACCGGTGACCGCCACCGCCGCCGAGCCCGGCCGACTGCTCGCCGCCGCGTGCGGCCTGGCCGACCAGATCGTCACGCGCGCCAGCGGCGGGCGGGACGAGATCGACCGGAGCAGGGTGAACTGGCTCGGCCTGCAGCTGGTGGAAGACACCCAGTGGATGATGCTGCCGATGGGCGCCGGCCTGGCGGACGGTTACCTCGAGGTGGCGCTGTTCCTCGCCCAACTCGCCCGGCTGACCGGAATCGACCGGTACGCTGACGTGGCCCGGCGGGCGGTCGGCGCGCTGCCGGAACTTCTCAGCGCGCTTGACGGCCGACCCGAGCTGGTCTCCGCGATCGGCGTGGAGGCCGACCACCCCCTGGTCGGCGGGGTTGACCGCGCCATGGACGTGATTACCGGCGACGATGGCGGCCTGGTCGTCGTGCCCGGAGTCCCGGCCGACGCGGCGGGCCACGGAACCGCCTGCGCGAGCGTGATCCGGGCGATCGCCCCGGGGGTGTCGCTCACCTCGGTGCGCGTCCTCACCAGCGGTAAGCACGGCTCGGGCGCCGCCCTACTCAAGGGGCTCAGCTGGGTCATCGAGGAGGGCTTCGACGTCATCAACATGAGCCTCTCGACCGCGAAAAGCCAATTTTGTGACGCGCTGCGCGAGCTGGCGGACAAGGCTTATTTCCGCCGCTGCATCCTCGTGGCATCCGCCCACAACATGCCGGTGCAGAGCTATCCCTGGCCCTTCGCGTCAGTCATCTCCGTGGCCAGCCACGACGGCCCCGACCCAATGACCTACTACTACAATCCGTCGCCGCCCGTCGACTTCTACGCCCGGGGCGTCCGGGTGCGCGTGGCCTGGCCCGGCGGCGGGGAAACCCTCAGCACGGGTAATAGCTTCGCCGCCCCGCACATCACGGCCATCAGCGCGCTCATCCTCAGCAAGCACCGCATGCTGACGCCTTTCCAGCTCAAATCCGTCCTGTACCTGGCCGCCGAGAACGTAGTCAACCCATTCGGAGACGAACGTGAAATCAATTAATTTCCCTGAGGACGTGGACATCACGCAGCGGAGGCTTCTGCAGTCCATCGTCGAAATGGCCCGTATCGTCTTCGGCGCGGCAGCCGCCTCGGTGTTCCTCCTCGACCAGGTGAGCGGTGATCTGGTCTTTGAGGCCGTCGCGGGCGAAGGCGAGGGCCATCTGGTGGGCAGCCGTTTCCCGTCCGGCACGGGAATCGCCGGCTGGGCGGCGATGTACGGCCAGCCGCTGCTCGTCGATGATGTCTCGGGAAGCCATCAGTTCGCACGGGAGGCCGCGGAATCCACCGGCTACGTGCCGCGCAGCATCATGGCCGCGCCGCTCATCCAGGGCGGCGACTGCGTTGGCGTACTCGAGGTCCTGGACCACGACTGCCGTCCGCGCTGCGACCTCGGGGACATGGACTCACTCGGGCTGCTGGCGACCCAGCTGGCCACGGTGCTTGAGCTGCTCGTACGGATCAGGTGGACGGGCGGCGGGCGGCCAGGGAGCGCGTCGCTTGACGTGCCGCTGCTGCAGCGAGTGGCCGAGCGGCTGCCCACGGCACCTGGACCGGTGTCCGCCACGGTGACCAAGCTCCTTACCATGGCCGACGAACTGCTGGCCAGCGACGATGCCGCCGTCGGCAAGATCAGTGGCTGACGGCCGGGCACGAGGCAGTCCCAGAACCTTTACCGGCCAGCTCTCCCCGCCTGGCTACGTCCTCGATGTGCGACCGCGCCGGAAGCGGCCAGGCGAACACCGCGGGACCGGCGAGATCACCAGCCGTCCGCTGCCGTGTGTCATGCTTCTCAGCCGCTCATGCGATACCGAGCTCGACTCCGTGCAGAAGCTGCTCACGGCGGCGGGGGTGCGATCGGCGCGCATCAACGCGGACGAGCTGGCATTCGCCGACTTGCTCGTCGACCCGAACAACCGCACCGCGTGCCTGGCAGGCCGCTGGCTGTCCCCCACCGTGACCTGGATCAGGCACTTCTCGGCGCGCGCGATAAACGGCACGGGCGCCCCCGCGTACGACATGTTCCTCCGGGACTCCTGGCAGGCGGTGGCCGACGAGCTCGCGATGATCTCCGGGGCGGCCATCAGCCCGCGGCGGCCGGGGTTGCTCGCCCAGCTGCTGCTCGCCCAGCGTCACCAGGTGGCGGTGCCACGGACGATAGTGACCACCGACCCGTCCCGCGCCCATGCCGCTTTCCAGTGCCAGCGGCTGGTCATCAAGGCCGCGGACCGGCATTTCGTGGAGGCCGCCCCGGGTCGGCTGAGCGGAGTGTTCCCCGCGATCGTCGAGCGGCGCGTCCTGGCCTCCGGTCCATGCCCCGGGCCACCCGTCATCGTGCAGGAGTTCGTCGAGCACGAGGCCGAGCTGCGCGTCTACTACGTGCACGGGCACGTGCACGCCTTTGAGGTAGGCAAGGACTCCCCCGCCACCTTGTGGGAGGACCCCGGCCGGGTCAGCGTCCGGTCTGTGGCGCCGCCCCCGGCGGTGGTCGCCGCCACCAGGCTGCTGGCCGCCGCGATGTCGCTCACGTACGGCGCGTTCGACTTCCTCGTCCGCGACGGCACGCCAGTCTTCCTCGAGGTCAACCCGGACGGCGACTGGCACTGGGCCGAACGGAAGGCTCGCACCGCGGCCGTCACGCTCGCGGCAGCCCGCATGCTCGCCGACCTGAACCGGGAGCTGCGGACCGGCAACGACACGAGGCCATTCGACCTGCTGGCATTCCTCTCTTGCTAGTAACGTGGCTGAACGTGTCGGTCGAGGGTGTCCCGGAGACGATCTGCCCGACACCATCGCCGTCCCGGGCCTGTGAAGTGAAGTTCGATCCGCGATCGCGGACCAGGAACTTAATGTCCTCGAACCGCCCGCCGAGGGTGTGGCCGAGATTACGGGCCTGCTGCACCGTCCAGTCCCTGGTTCATGGGTAGAGCGCTGTCATGAACCGGATGCTGTTTCATGGGTGCTGCCTACCCAGATTTAGCCGCCGCGCGACCGGCGGAGTCCACGCGAGGCGCGAGACTGGCCGTTCGCCCGGTGCGTGCTCGCGTCCCGCCCGCAAATGCACGGGGTCGGCAAAGTCGTTTGCGATGCCGGTCTCATAGCGGCAGGCAGGTAAGCATCCGGGTCCGGTCGCGTCCGATGGCCTGGATGGTGCGGGTAATCTCCGTGACGCCGGCGTGATAGAGCAGGCTGACCGCGATATTCCTGAAGGTGGCCATGACCTGCGGGCCGTTTCCGGCATATCCGGTATTTGCGTCTTCGGTCCAGGCGGTGTCGCGGTTTCATCGGTGCCGCTCACGGCAGTAACGGGCGCATGCGAGACTTTCATGGCGGCCTTTCGTTCCGGTCTGATCTGGCTTAGACACCTGTGATCAAACGGGCGGGAGGCCGTTCCCGCGAATCACGGCCAGCGCAAATACCCAGCTAGCCTGCCCTTACCCCGCAGTCAAATCAGGCACTCACGCATACGTTGAGACACCCGGCCATATAACACCAACTTGCCGACCCCGTGCCGCAAATGTGGGTAACGCGTGCCGATGCGATAGCGGTAACGCGCTGTTCCAATGGTGAGGACAAGCGCGCACCGCGTCGGCAGAAGGAATCGGCAGAAGGAAAAGGGGAAGCCATGACCGGCCATCTCACGGTGAGCTGTATCTCGCCGAGCGTTCCTGGCGGTGGTCTGGCACCGTGGCGTCGAGCGATCAGTGTCGCACCTGTGGCGCGGGACTCTTCCCAGGACCCCGCCCTGGACCCGTCCCGCGGGACGCGATCCCGCAGTCGATCGCCGGTGCTCTGCTGTTGGCTCATACGCTCTCGGTACGTGAGCGTGCTGTCTTTGAATTGCTAGGCCAAGGCTATGACGAGAGCAGCGCAATTGTGATGACCACCGATACCGCTGTCATGGACATCGAGGCCACCGCCGCCGAGCACGGCACCGGAACGCTCGAGGCCTTTGTGGATGAGCGGCGATGAACGGCAAGGCAATCCTGCGGATCCGAGTCCTCGGCCCGCTTGAAGTCCTGGTTGACGGGCGGGCTGCCGTACTCGGTCCGCCCAAGCAGCGCCTACTGCTCGCAGTGTTGCTGGCTCGCGCGAACAAAGCGGTCTCCGTCGACCAGTTGATCGACGTGCTCTGGGACGAGTGCGCCCCACGCAGCGCGCGTAAGTGCATCCAGGTGTACGTCTCCGGGTTGCGCAAGGCGTTGGGTGACCGGATCGGCTTCAGCGGCGGCGGGTATCTGTGTCGGACCGAACCGGAGGAGTGCGATCTGCTGCGGTTCGAGCAGTTGACCGCCGCCGGTCGGCGCGCCGCGCGGAGCGGCGATCGTGAGACGGCCTGCCGGGTGCTGGCCGAGGCGGTGCGCTTGTGGCCCGATCGAGCCTTCGCCGATCTCACCGTGGCGGTGGCCTGGTTCGCCGCCGAGTCCGACCGGCTGCAGGAGCGGTTCCTGGCGGCATACGAGGACTGGGTGGAGTTGGAGGTCGGTCTGGGGCGGTACATCTCGGCACTGGACAGCCTCGACGAGCTGGCGACGCGGTATCCGGCCCGCGAGAGACTGTCCGTGTGCCGGATGATGGCCCTGTCCGGCTGTGGCCGTACCAGCGAGGCCCTGGCGCACTACGACCGGCTGCGCCAGTCGCTCGCCCAGGATCTCGGGATCGAGCCGAGCCCGGTGCTGCGCGCACTCTACCAGCGGCTGCTGACCGGAACCGGCGCCGCAGCGCAGCCGTCCGGCGCCGGGCCGAGTCCCGTGGCGGGCCCCGCGGGCGACGGGCCCGGCATCCACCAGCTGCCGCGCCGCCTCGTGGACTTCGTCGGCCGGGGCGACGACCTGGACCGCATCCTCAACACCGGCACCGACGTGACAGTGATCTCCGGACGGGGCGGGGCGGGCAAGACTGCGCTGGCCGTTCAGGCCGGGTACCTGCTGCGCGAGACCTATCCGGACGGCGAGCTGTTCGTGCGGCTGCGTGACGTGCAGGGCCATCCGATCCCCCCGGCCGAGGCCGTGCACACGACGCTGCGGGCGACGAGCCTGGCCTCCTGCCTTGCAGGCGACGCGGCGGACACGCTGCCGCTGTGGCGGTCCTGGCTGAGTGAACGGCGCATGGTGGTGGTCGCCGACGACGCCCCGGACGAGGAGAGCGTCAATGCGCTGCTTCCCGGGTCGGGTTCCTGCCTGGTCATGATGACCAGTCATCGCAGGCTCAGCGGTCTCAGCTGCGTGCTGCGGATCACCCTGGGGGATTTCGAACCGGACGAGGCGATCGAGCTGCTCGGCCGGATCCTGGGACCCGGCCGGGTGCGCGCCGGGCAGGCCGCGCTGCGGCGGGTCCTGGCCACCTGCGGCAGCTCACCGAGGGTGGTGCGCATACTCGGCAACAAGCTCTTGGCACTACCCCACGTGTCGATCGCCGATTTCGCCGACCGGCTGGACGCGCTGCCCGATCCGCTCGAAGAGCTCGTCGCCGGCGATAGCTCCGTGCGAGCCGGATTCGACCGCTGGTTCCGTCGACTGCCGCGACCGCACCAGCGCGCCCTGCTGCGGCTCACAAGCCTGCCCGACCAGGCCTTCACCTACGAGGACGCGGTCGGAGCGCTCTCCGGGATCGGGCGACGGCCGGACCGGCTCATCGAGGCCCTGCTCGGGCGCACCGATCCCTGGCACGATCCCGAGCCGGCCGCCACCGCGCCGGACGTCAAGAGCCTGCAGGTCGCCTTCGACTCGGCCGACGGCACCCGGATCAGGATGTTCATCATCTTGGCCGGCGGCGTGCCGGACCGGCCGCGGCCGACCATCCTGACCGGCTACGGCGGCTTCGGCGCGTCGAGGCTGCCGCACTATTCGCCCGACGCACTGGCCTGGGCCGAGCTCGGCGGCGTGTACGCGGTGGCCTGTCTGCGCGGCGGCGGCGAAGAGGGCGAGCAGTGGCATCACGCGGGCCGGGGCGCCGCCAAGAAGCGCGTCTTCGAGGACTTCGAGGCCGCGGCCGACTGGCTGGTGGCGAACGGCTGGAGCACACCGGAGCGCCTGGGAATCCTGGGCGGTTCGAACGGAGGGCTGCTGGTCGGCGCGGCGCTCACCCGCCGCCCCGAGAAGTATGCCGCCGCGGTCTGCGTCGCGCCACTGCTCGACATGGTCCGCTATGAGCTCTCCGGGCTGGGCCCGAGCTGGCGGGAGGAATACGGGAGCGTCGCCGACCCCGAGGCGTTCGCGAATCTGCTGTCCTACTCGCCCTACCACCGCGTGCGCGACGGCGAGCGGTATCCCGCGGTGCTGTTCGCGGTCAGCGACGGCGACAGCCGGGTCGATCCGTTGCACGCCCGCAAGATGTGCGCGGCGCTGCAATTCGCCTCGACCGGCCCGGATCCGATCCTGCTGCGCGCCGAGAAGGGCGTCGGCCACGGCGCCAGAGCAGCCTCAAGCACCATCGCACTGACCGCCGACATCCTGGCGTTCTTCGCCGAGCGGCTGCGGTTGGCGAACGCGGCCGAGGACGGCGCCGAAGGCCGCTGCGCGAACGAAGCCGCGGGATGAACATCCTCCTATGCCCGATGAGCGACCCCGGATACCTCTACCCGAGCTTGCGGGTCGCCATCGAACTGCGGCGCCGCGGGCACCCGGTCAGCCTGCTCGGAAACGACACGGCCGCGGCGGCGGCGAGGACCGCGGCCGTCGACCTGATCCCGGCCGGCGAAGTTGGCGACCCGGTTGCCTTCCAGGCCAGGCGCTGGGGTTTCCAGGGCCTGGCCTGGAACAGTTCCTGGCGGGGCTGGTCCGCGGACGTCCCCTGGTGGTCGCCCCGGCCGGCTCGGAGCAGCCACTGCTGGCCGAGGCCTGTCTCAGAGCGGGCGTGACGGCGCGGTTTCCGCCGGATTCAGGGGACGCCTGCGCGGCGGTCCTCAAGGCCGCACACGCAGACCCCGCGCTGCGGTCCAGGGCCGAGGACCTCGCCGCCGGCCTCTTGATGGACCGGCCCGGCCGGGCGGCCGACCTGGTTGAGAAGGCCGCCGCCGGAGACCTGACCTCGGTTCGCTGAAGTACCGCCGCGTCCACCCGAGTGACCTGCGGCCTGGATCAGGTCTGGATCGGATCGGGACGATTCGGCGGAGGATCGGATCAGGGCGCACTGCCCGCCGAGTCCGCCCACGTACTCCCGCGGCGCGGCTTCGAGCAGCAGCGGCGCCAAGGCCGTACTCGCCATGGCCATCGGCAGCGCGAGCAGGAACAGCAGGACCAACCCGGCGGCGAAGACGGTCTGGCGGGAGTAGACGACCAGCAGCACGCCGAGAAGCGAGATTCCGGCCCACGCGACGGCGCGGGCGCCGTACCGGCGCACCAACGGGCCGGTGCACAGGGCTCCGATGACCCCGCCGACGCCGAGCGCCATGCCGAGATAGCCGTACAGATGGGTCGACGCGTGCAGGTTCCTGGTCACGAAGAACACGTTCAGCGTCTCCAGCGGAGCCACCCCGCACTGGGCGATCATCGCCACGGGCAGCAGCGTCATCAGGGTCTTGTTTCCGCGGAAGAAGCGCAGCCCCGCGACGAACTCGGCGCGCAGACCGGACTGCCCGTGTCGCTGCCGATTCGGCGTGGCCTCGGGGGACCTCGAAGGCACGGAGCGAATCGCGGCGAAGGAGACCACGTATGACAATGCATTGAACAGCAGCGCCCACTGCACCCCGACGCTGAACAGCAGCGGCGCGGCGAGCGGGGGGCCGATGATCGTCACCGTCTGACCGGTCGCCTGACCGATGCCCACCGCCCGGGCCCGGTCGACCTCCCCGGGCAGGATGTCCCGGATCAGCGTGAACCGGGCCGGCTGGAAGAACTGGCCGGAGACGTTCAACGCGAAGACGATCAGGTAGATCAGCGCAAGCCAGGTCGCGACCGGCAGGTCGCGCACCGGTACGAACGTCACCGCGGCCAGCAGTCCGGCCAGCGCGCCGCGGACGACCTCGGTGCCCAGCGCGGCCCGGCGGCTGTCCCACCGGTCGACCAGCACGCCCGCGAGCGGGCCGACGAGCAGCATCGCCGCGCCGACCGCGACCAGGACACCGCTGACCGCGGCCGGCGCCCACGGCTTCCCCCTGCCTAGCACGGTGCCCACCCACAGCACCAGCGTGGTGCTGAAAACCACGTCTCCCAGCGTCGACACGGCCTGCCCGTACCACAGGCGGGCGTAGTCGGGGTTGATCAGTGTCCTGAGAATCAGCCGCCGTACGGAGGGCATCCGGGTTACCCGACTATCAGTGCCATCAGGGCCGTCACCAGGGTCGTGTGATAGGCCTTGCGGAAGAACTCGGCCGCGGCCTGGGACGGCCGCGCCCGGTCGGCGGCCGACGCTCCGGGAATCGCCCCGTTGTCCAGCTGGGCCTGCGCCAGGCACCGGATGCCGGCCTGCCCCGACGGCGTGTCGACCGAGCCGCCGCCCAGGACGACGGTCGCGACGATCAGTTCGGCGGTCAGGTCCCACAGGTTCTGGCGGACGCAGAAGTCTAGCATCGAGCGGGTGAAGCGTTCCGCCCGGTCGCGAACGTCGGCGGGCAGATCCAGGTCGCAGCACCCGAAGTCGCTGAGGTAGAAGACGGTATGCGTCAGCAAGTACGCGTCGTTCGGGCCCACGGGCGAGGCGGGAAGCCTGGCGAGCAGGCTCTTCCCGGCCAGATCCCGGTACGGCTCCAGGCCGTGTTCGGCGTTCGCCATATCCGCGAAGTATCGGATTTCGAGCTGCCGGTACGGTGATTTCGCCAGCGGCAGCAGGTACCCGTCGGCCTTCAGCCGCGCGAGCGCGGCTTCGCGCACGTCCTCCCGGGCGCCGGCGGGCGCCAGTGCGACGTACGCCAGCTTATGGATGTCGGCGTAGGTGCCGCCGTGCATGTCGATGAGCAGGGGGAACTCGGGGCGCGCCCAGATCTTCTCGAGCAGCACAGTCGCCTCATAGAGCACATCGGTGGCGGGCTTCAGCTTCGCCCAGACGCGGCAAAGCAGCGCCAGTTCGATCGCTGCCCTGATGCTTCGCCGGACCGGCAACGGCGACCAAGGCGAGAGCGGATCGAAGAACTGCAGGTTCCGGCCGAGCCATTGCATGGCCCCCTCGGACAGATCGCTGAGACAGCCACGTACCAGCGTCGGTGCTCCGGTGCCTTTCTGGTCACTCATGGTCGTCCTTCTTCGCAGCGTTCATCGATGTCGGTGACGGTTCCGGACGACGGACAATCGATGCCCGGGCTGTCCGGCCTCTTCCGAGTCGCCTACCGCGAGGATCGGGGCAGGCGCCCCGCCCCGCCCCGAAGAGGCCGGGCGGGGCGGGGCGGCCCGTCAATCGGTGATGTAGATAATGCAAGCGGGCAGCTCTTCGTCTTCGTCGGCGCTGTGCGCGACGACCTCGGCCCCTTCGGCCTCCTCCGGGGTCACTTCCTCGGTGTCGGTTTCGTTGTCCTCGGGATCCGGCATGGCATGCCCTCCTTGTGCTAAGACGGAGCCGGTCGTGCTCCGCTCTCAGTCGTCACCGTAGGAGGACGCTGTTCGGAACCGCCTAAGCCGTGGTACGAATCCTGTAAAGCAGCAGGCTGTGCCGATCCGCGCGCCGCTCGCGTCGGGGCTGCGCGCGGGCGCGGGACGCAGGAGCGCCGCGGATCTCAGACGTCGGCGAGCGCGGGCGGAAAACAACGGCGGAAGCCTGTCAAGACTGCCGGGCGGGAGTGAGGCTGCACCGCCACCTGTATTCGAGTTCGTAGAGACCTTTCTCGGCACCAGGGAGGTGCCCGCGCTGGTATCGGCCCGGCCATACGGACTCGACCGGATACCCCTGGCCGACGAATGGGACTACGCGAGCATCGCGGAACTGTCTCCCGCACAGCAGCGCAGGCTGGCCGGCCTATGGGTTCGTGGCCCGGGAAATTGCACCCCCGGGCTCCCACAGAGTGAAGTCGACCGCCCGCGAGGTGCCCTTGGGCGGAGCCGGTGGACCAACTCGTTTCGCCTGGCGCTGGCCATGACGGGCCGCTGGTCGGTGAGGACGGTCGTGCGCGCTCGCCGGGTGCACGCGGGCGAGGGCGCCGGACGTTCACCGCTGATAGACCGGGCCAACGGCTTGGTGAGCGGGCGACGGGAACCACGGGACCGTTCGGGATAAAGCTCTGCCTTGCCCCCGGCGGTTGGGGGCAAGGCGGCGCTGCCTAGCATCGAAGGCATGCGCGCGATCGTCTATTCAGCAAAGGGTCCGTCAAGCGTCCTGTGCCTGGCCGAGCGCCCGGTTCCAGAACCGGGCACAGGTCAGGTCCGGGTGAGGATGGTGCGCTCGGGGGTGAACCCGACCGACTGGAAGGCGCGGGCCGGCGCGTCGTCGGCCAGCAGCTTCGCCGAGGTGACTCCCGGGCAGGACGGCGCCGGCGTCATCGACGCGCTCGGCGACGGCGTCGCGGGTCTTGCGGTCGGCGACCGGGTGTGGCTCTACCTCGGGCAGCACGGCACGCCCTACGGCACCGCCGCCGAGTACGGCGTGCTCGACTGGCACCGGGCGGTGCCGCTGCCCGACTCGCTGCCCGACGATGTCTCGGCCTTCGACCTCGGCGCCTCGCTCGGGGTACCCGCGGTGACCGCCCACCGTGTTCTGACCTCCGGCGCGCCGACGTCGGGCCCGCTGACCGCCGGGCTCGGCCCGGCCGCGCTGGCCGGGCAGTCCGTGCTTGTGCAGGGCGGCGCGGGCGCGGTCGGCAACGCCGCCATCCAGCTCGCCGTCTGGTCGGGCGCGACGGTCATCACCACGGTCAGCAGCGATGAGAAGGCCGCGCTGGCGACGGCGGCAGGTGCCCACCACGTCGTCAACTACCGCACCCAGGACGCCGCCTCGGCCATTAGGAAGCTCGCACCTGACGGCGTTGACCTGATCGCGGAGGTCGCCCCCGCAGTGAACAACGAGCTCGACGTGGCCGTGGCGCGCAACGGAGCGACGATCGCGATCTACGCCAACAACGGCGGCGACATGTTCACCGTCACCGTGCGGCAGACCTTCGCACTCAACCTGCGCTACCAGTTCCTGCTGCTCTACACGCTCGACCCCGCGCACCTCGCGGCCGCGGCGCGGGACGTGACCGCGGCCGTCGCCGCCGGAGCGCTGCGTGTGGGCGCGCAGGCCGGCCTCCCGCTGCACCACTACCCGCTCGAGGCGACCCAGGCCGCCCACGATGCCGTCGAGCGGGGTGCGGTCGGCAAGGTGCTGATCGACATCGCCGACGGCGGCGGCCGTTGATCACTGGAGGATCTTGCTCGTGGCAAAGGCAGTCATGTTCGATTTCTCTGGGACGCTCTTCCATTGCGAGGACGCCGAGTCCTGGTTGCGTGCCGTACTTCGGCAGGCTGGTATTCAGGCGACCGAGGCCGCGGTGCGTGCCTGCGCTTCCCGGCTGGTGGCGACCGGCGGGCAGCCTGGCAGCCGGGTCGATTTCACGGTCCCACCCCAGCTGGCGAGCGCGTGGGCACGCCGGGACCTGAACTCGGACGCCCATCGGGCCGCCTACACCTCGCTGATCAGGGAATCCGACCTGCCATGGCCGGGTCTGGCCGACGCGCTGTATGAACGGCACGCCGCACCGGAGGCCTGGTGGCCGTACCCGGACACGGTCGGTGCCCTCGAACTACTCGCTGACCGCGCGGTCCCGGTAGTGGTCGTCTCCAATATCGGCTGGGATCTGCGTCCTGTGTTCCGGCATCACCACCTCGATCACCTCGTTCACGGCTATGCGCTCTCCTTCGAGGAGGGCACGGCCAAGCCCGACCCTCGCATCTTCCGCCAGGCCTGTGAACTGCTCGGCCACGCGCCCACCGACGTGCTGATGGTCGGCGACGACCGCGTCGCGGACGCGGGGGCCACGGTGCTCGGCTGCGGCTTTCGCGCGGTCGATCATCTGGAGCCAAGCGAGCGGCCGCACGCGCTCCTGGACGTCGTGGAGAACGTCACAGGAAAATGAACGTGCCTGGTAAAAGGGTTCGGCTGGAAGGACTCGTCGTGCCCAGGCAGCTCTTTCTGGCTGGCCGCCGGCGCCCCGGCGCTTTCGCGGTCACGTACGTGACGAATCAGCTGCCCTACCCCGCGCACAGCGGAGGCCAACTGCGCGAAGCCCAGCTGCTCTCTCGGGTCGGGACGACGGTCGACGTCGACCTCTTCGTTCTCACCGAGAGTTACGATCGCGACGCCCGGCATGTCCGCCTGGCCGTGGCGCACTGCAGGAGCGTGCGCCTGTTCGAGAGCACGCCCACGCCGGGAGACGGGCCGGCCGGCGACATACCCGAGCGCGTGTGGCGCTACGATTCGGCCGCCTTCGACGCATCTCTTAAGGAGCACCTGGCCGCTTCCCCGCCGGACGTGGTGCACGTCGAAGGCTATTTCCTCGCCGAGCACCTGCCGACCGATCTGCCAGTACCTGTCGTTATCGTGGCGGAAAACGTTGAGTACCTGATTGATCGGGATAACGAGGTCCAGGGCCGGGCAAGGGGGGCGCCTTGGCAGGTGAGTAAGAAAAGAGAATACGCCGCCCTGTCCAGGTCAACGCTCGTCGGTACCGTCTGCGGGGAAGACGCGGATATTATTCGTCATGACGCACCGTGGCTATCCGTGTCCGTTTTCCCGAATGGGGCGGATCATCTGGGTCTTGGCCATGATGAAAGACTTGAGCGCGGCGCCCCTTCAGATCAAGTTACCTTCATGGGTAATTATTCGTGGGGACCCACCTCGGATGGAGCGTGGAGCCTCCTGCGAGAGATATGGCCGCGCGTGCTTAAGACGCACCCCACGGCGCGATTGGCGCTCGTCGGTGCGGGCATCCCCCCCGACCTGCGCTTGGCCGCCGAGGCGGTACGAGGCATCCGGGTAGTCGGGGAAGTCGAAACCGTGCTTCCCGTGCTCGCCGCTACGGACATTTTCGTCTGTCCGTTGTGGATCCGCTCGGGGATCAAGGTGAAGATGCTCGAGGCGCTCAGCGCCGGCTGCACCGTAGTCTGCACAAAGGCCGCACTCCGCGGACTGCCGGCCGAGGTCGAGCGGGCCGTGGTCACGGCGGAAGACTATCAGCGCTTCGCCGAGGCGATCGGGACTCTTATCGACGACCCCACGCGCAGGCACCACCTGTCAAAGATGGCAAGGCACGCCATTGAGTCATTTCCTACCTGGGACGATGCGGCGGAAATTCTGATAAAAGGGTGGCAGCGTGCCAGGATGGGGAGACCAATTCTATAGTGCTGAAGTTTTGACCGGCTATCACCGGTCAAAACTTCAGCGCTAATGCGATCTTGGTGTTTTTATGCGGATAAATCCGGCAGTGGCTGGAGCTACCGGTCACACCGTGAACTCGGCCGCGCCCGACTGGGCGCGGATGATCTGGCCGGCCTGCCAGACCTGCCAGTTCCCGTCGACGGCCGCCGTGACCCGGATCGCGTTCCCGGTCCTGGTGGTGACGAACTCCTGGCCGCCGGGCGAGATAACCGTGGTCACCCGGGCTCCGTCGGGGATCTGGTAGAGCCGCAGCGTCACGCCGTCGGCGTAGTCGTAATCCGGCCGGTCGTCGACGCCGCCCTCGGGGATGACCGCGCCCGGCCTGACCAGCAACGGGACGCTGCGGAAGCCGTGCCGCTCGGTGACCCAGCGCGGGCCGGTGACCTGCTCTCCGGTCAGGAAGTGGGTCCAGGTGCCGGCCGGCACGTAATACGACACCTCACCGCTTGCCGTGAGCACCGGCGCCACCAGCAGGTCGTCACCGAGCATGTACTGGCGGTCCAGGTGCACGCAGCTGGGGTCGTCGGGGAACTCAAGCGCCATCGCCCGCATCATCGGGATCCCGCCGGTGGCCACCTGGCGGGCGGCTGCAAGCAGGTACGGCATCAGCCGCAGCTTGAGCCGGGTGAACGTGCGCAGCACGTCCACCGCCTCCTCGTCGAATAGCCACGGCACCCGGTAGGAGTCGCTGCCGTGCAGGCGGCTGTGCGAGGACAGCAGGCCGAACGCGATCCACCGCTTGTACACGGCGGCGTCCGGTGTCCCCTCGAAGCCGCCGATGTCGTGGCTCCAGTAGCCGAAACCCGACAGGCCGAGCGACAGGCCGCCGCGCAGCATTTGCGCCATCGCGTCGAACGTCGCGTCGCAGTCGCCGCCCCAGTGCACGGGGAACTTCTGCGATCCCGCGGTGGCCGAACGCGCGAACAGCACCGCTTCCCCGTCGCCGCGGCGCTTGCGCAGCAGCTCGAACACGGTCTGGTTGTACAGGTAGCTGTAGTAGTTGTGCATCCGCTCGGGATCCGAGCCGTCGAAGTACTCGACGTCCTCGACCGGGATGCGTTCGCCGAAGTCCGACTTGAAGCAGTCCACGCCCATGGCGAGCAGCGCGTCAAGCTTGGCCGCGTACCAGTCCCGTGCCGCGGGGTTGGTGAAGTCGACCACGGCCATCCCCGGTTGCCACAGGTCGGTCTGCCATACATCGCCAGAGCGTTGCCGCAGCAGGTAGCCCCGCGCCTTGCCCTCGTCGAACAGCGCCGACTGCTGCGCGATGTACGGGTTGATCCAGACGCAGATCCGCAGGCCCCGAGCCTTGAGCCTGGCCAGCATGCCCGGGGGGTCGGGGAACATCCGCGGGTCCCACTCGAAGTCGCACCAGCGGAACTCGCGCATCCAGAAGCTGTCGAAGTGGAAGACCGACAGCGGCAGCCCGCGTTCGGCCATCCCCTCGATGAAGCCGGTGACCGTGGCCTCGTCGTAGGACGTGGTGAACGAGGTCGACAGCCACAGGCCGAACGACCAGGCGGGCAGCGCGGGCGGCCGCCCGGTCAGTGACGTGTAGTTGCGCAGGATGGCCTTGGGCTGCGGACCGTAGATGACCAGGTATTCAAGCGACTGCCCAGGCACGCTGAACTGGAGCCGGTTGACCGCCTCGGACGCGACCTCAAAGGACACCCGGCCCGGGTCATTGACGAACACGCCGTAGCCGGCGTTCGTCAGGCAGAACGGGATGTTCTTATACGCCTGCTCGCTGCCGGTCCCGCCATCGGCGTTCCAGATGTCCACGACCTGGCCGTTCTTGACCAGCGGCCCGAACCGCTCGCCGAGCCCGTACACAGCGGTGTCAAGCCCGAGGCTCAGCTGCTCGCGCAGGTAGTGCGCGCCACCGGAGGTGGTCACGATCGCGGCAGCGCCCGCCTCGCTCGCGGTGAGCAACCGGTCACCCGCCCGGAACTCGAGCCGCCAGTCCGCACCGGTGCGCACCCGCGCGGACAGCTCGCCCGAGGTGAGCACCGCCCACTCGCCCTCGTCGTCGCTTTCCTGGAAAGACCGCGCCGCCGTCGATGCATTGTCTTCGGCGAGCCCATTGTCTTCGGCGAGCCCATTGTCTTCGGCGAGCCCATTGTCTTCGGCGAGCCCATTGTCTTCAGCGAGCACAGTCTCCTCGATCTCGAACGCGGGCGGACGGTGCACGACTCCGGTCAGGTGGGTGATGTTCACCGCGATCGCATCCGGGGCGGGCGCGCTCAGCGTGAGCGTGATCATCGGCCCCTTGAGCAGGTCGCCGCGGTGCCTGATCGGACGGACCGCGGCCCGGACGATGAGCGTGCGCGGGCCCATCTCGGCGTCGAGCACCTCGACCGGGTGGAACGCCTGGACGCCGGGACGCAGCAGCCAGCGACCATCGGTGAACTTCATGCGCGGGTCTGCCCCTCTTGACCGGGTTACTTGATGGTGCCGGCCGTCAGGGCCACGAGGGCCGCTATGAGCAGGCTCGCTGATTTTTTTCTCGGCATGGGAATCCTCTCGGACGTTGAGGGCCATCCAGTCGAAGCGCTTCGCTATTACGTGGAGATTATATGCCGGGCGCCTCGCCGATGAACGCCGCCTCGCGGTGCCCGGGCCCGGCCAGGTGCTCTACGCACTGCCTGCCTGCCTGCGCGAAGTCCAGGTCAACGCAGTCGAGACCGGCCGAATCCGACGGCAGGCCGATCAAGTAACTCCCGGGGCTCCCGGCGTCAGTCGAAGCGCTTCCTGACATATCGTGCTACGGAGCTTGCCCGCCGCGGCTAGGGCGACGGCCCGCTTGACCCGGAGATGGAGACACGCCGACGGGTTAACCCGTGGCTCGATGCCCCGGACGGTCCGCGCGGAGCCACGGTCCGTTCTGGATGATCAAGAGGTTTGCCAGCGGAAGCGCCAGACGGCGAAGGCGCAGCCGACGACGGTCCAGGCGAGGAGGACGTACAGGTCGCTCAGCGGTGCGTGCTCGACCGGGGTGTAGCCCTGCTGGAGGATCTGAGCGAGCGCGCGGACCGGGAGCAGGCCAACGATGACCGACAGCCAGCCTGGCACGCTGAATGTCGGGTCGAAGATCCCCGACATGATCGCCACCGGCAGGTAGCTCGCGTTGGCGATCGGCGACGCCGACTCCGCGCTGCGCGCGACCGAGCTGAGCGCCAGGCCGAGGGAGCCGAAGCACAAGACGCCGAGGACAAGGCCGCCGACGATCTCCGCCAGGCCGCTCACCCGCGGTACCGCGCCGAAGGCGACCACGCCGATCGCCATGATGGACGCCGTGATCGCCAGCGTGGTGGCGGCCGTGCTGCCGAGGATCCCCGACAGGTACGCGCCGGCCGGCAGCGGGGTGGTCCTGATCCGCTTCAGCACGCCGTCGTGGCGCAGCGTCGCGAGCTTCGCGCCGAGGTTCACGTAGGCGGCGACGATCACCCCGAACGCGATGATCGACGGCACGAAGATCATCTGCCCCTCGACGTGGGTGCCAGGCAGGTGACGAGCCTACGTGTAAGTGAGCCGATCACTCACCAAATCTGCGTACATTGCAGCTTAGAAAGTGCTATGTCCTACGATGACGTGTTCCAGATCACGGTGCTTTTGCTCATCAGGAACGCCAAGTTCCGAGTAGAGATCCCTGGCGCGGCGCCCGTGGTGGCGCGCTAGGTCGACGTCACCGATGGCGTGCAACGCAGCGCTCAGCCCGCTATGCGCGCGAGCCTGCTCGTACGTATCGCCAATCTGGCTGGCCAGGGTCAGGGCGGCGGTGTGCTCGACGCGGGCCTCTTCCGGCCGCCTGGTGGAGAGCAGTATCTCGCCGACGCCATTGCGCGCCTCGGCTTCGCCGGTCCTGTCCCCGCTCTCGCCGAACAGGGCAAGCGCTTGCTTGTAGCAGCCGATGGCCTGCTCGTAACGGCCCTGCCGCTGGTAGGCGATGCCGAGGTCGGGCAGCGCGCTTGCCTCGCCTATCCGGTCACCGATGTCGCGGAACTGGTCGAGGGCCTGCTGATACCAGCCGACGGCCTGCCCGTAATGGCCTTGCCGCGCGGCGACCGAACCAAGATTGGCCAGGCCGCGAGCCGTGCCTGACCGGTCATCGGTCTCCCTGAACAGCACCAGGGCCTGCTGATGACAGCTCGCCGACTGTTCATACCGGCCTTGCCGTTCGTAGACGACACCGAGGTTGGCTACCGCGATGGCCTCGCCCGCCTTGTCGCCGATCTCCACCGATGCCGCAAGGGCTTGCTTGTGGTAGCCGACGGCCTGCCTGTAGCGGCCCTGCCGCCAGCTGATGATGCCGAGATTGGTGAGCGCGGTGGCCTCGGCGGCGCGGTCGCCGAGCAGGCAGGCGGCGTTCTTGGCCTGGCTGTGGATGGTCACGGCGTCGGCGTAGTAGCCGCCGGTCTCGAGATAGCGGAACATGGTGGCGGCAAGACGGGTCGTATGACCGGGTGAGCCCTGCGTGGCCGTATGCGCGGCCACGGCGACGAGGCTGGCTCGTTCGCCATCGAGCCAGGCTCGCGCCTGCGCGGGGCTGGCCACCGGCGGAGCGGGCGAGGTGCGAGGTGGCGGCACAGACGCGTGGCCTGTAGTGCTTTTCCGCCGGGACGAGCGCATCCATCGCACCGGCGGCGGTGCCGAGGTAATAGTCATACAGGCTGGTCAGAGCCGCGTCCGCGACAACATCGCTGTCATGTTCCGCCGCGAGCTGTGCGGCGTAGGCGCGCAGCAGGTCATGCATGCCGTACCGGCCCGCGCTCGCCTGGTGGACCAGGTGCGCCCGCGCGAGCAGGGCAAGCACATCCCTTGCCTGCGTGGCGGTCACGCCGGTCAGCGCGGCGACGGCGTAGGCATCGAAGTCAGGCCCGGGGTGCAGGCCGATCAGCCGGAACACAAGCGCCGCCGCGGCAGGGAGCCGACGGTAGGACCAGGAGAACACGCCGCGGACCGCGGTGCGCTCATCGCCGCCCGCGTCAAGCAGGTCAAGCCGTCGCTGCTCATCGGCCAGCTCGGCGGCGAGCTCGTCGAGCCGACTGTCCGGGCTCGCCGCGGCGAGTTCGGCGGCCACCCGCGGCGCGAGCGGCAGCCGCGCGCACTGCCAGGCAAGCGCCGCCGCCGCGGCAGGTTCGGCATCCACGCGGCCGCCGATCAGCGTCCGCAGCAGCGCCACGGCGTCCTCCGGCGGCAGCATGTCGAGGTCGAGCCGCCGTGCCCCGTGCCGTGCGACGAGTCCCACGAGAGAATCACGGCTGGTCACCACGACCAGGCAGGACGGGCAGCCGGGCAGCAGCGGCCGCACCTGCTCCACGCTCGCGGCGTTGTCAAGCACCACGAGCACCCGCCGCCCGTCGAGCAGGCTCCGATAGGCGGCGGCGCGCTCATCGGCTTCCTGAGGGATATCCTGCTCGGCCAGGCCAAGTGCCCGAAGGAACCCCGCAAGCGCATTCCCCGGCAGCACCGGCTGGTCTGGGTCGTAGCCACGCAGGTTCACGTACAGCTGGCCATCGGGAAACTCGCCGACGGCCCGCCGAGCCCGGCGGACAGCGAGCGCGGTCTTCCCCACCCCGGCGGTGCCCGATACCACCAGGATCGGTACGGCCGACAGCTCCGCGGCGGCCCCGCCTACCGGATCGAGTCCGCCCGGCAGGAGCTCGAGTTCGGCCAGCTCATCGGCCCGCCCGGTGAACGCGGCCACGTCCGCGGGCAGCTGGGCAGGCACCGGCCGTTCCTTCCGCTTGCCTGGCCGCGCCAGAGTGGTCTCGCTCAACACGGTCTCGCTCAACACAGTCTCGCTCGACACAGTGAAGTCCAGGCCAGGATCGGCCGCCAGGATCCGCGCATGCAGCGCCCGCAGCTGCGGACCCGGCTCGACGCCGATCTCCTCGACAAGGACGCGACGGGCCTCGGCGAACGCCGCCAGGGCCTCGGCCTGCCGCCCGCAGCGGTAAAGCGCCAGCATGAGCTGGCCGCTGAACCGCTCGCGCAGCGGATACCCGCGCACAAGCTCGGCCAGCTGACGCGCCGCCTCGGCGTGGCGGCCGAGCGCGAGGATGACGTCGACGTGCTCCTCGATCGCGGTCAGCCGCTGCTCGGTGAGTCCGGCCCTGAGGATCTCCGCCCACGGGCCGGGAATGCCGGCCAGCGCGGAACCCTGCCACAGCCGCAGCGCCGCGTCGAACGACCCGGCCGCGCCCGCGTTGTCATCCGCCGCCCGCGCTTCACGCGCCTCGATCAGCCGTTCCGCGAACACCTCAGCGTCAAGCTGACCGGGTGCAAGCCGCAGCAGGTACCCAAGACCGCTGGCCGTCAGCACCTGGCTCGGCGCACGGTTCGCCCGTCGCGGCTCGAGCGCCGCCCGTAACCGGGAGACGTGCACGTGCAGCGCGTTCACCGAGCTTGCGGGCAGCTCCTCGCCCCATATCCCGTCGATGAGCTCGTCCCTTGAGACCACCTGATTCGCCCGCATCGCGAGCAGTCCGAGCACGGCCCGCCGCTGCGGCGCGCCAAGCTCAAGCTCCGCGGCCCCGCGCCAGGCCCGCACCGGCCCGAGCACGGACACCCGCAACGGCAGCCCGTCATCGGCAGTCACTCGTCACCATCCGACCGGCATTCGGCGTCGCCCCGTGATCACAGACGCTTGCCGGCTGATTCTAGTCCGGCCCACACCCGCGCGTCCGCGGACCGGGGCAGGACGCGGGGCAGCCGCCCGACGTCGGCGTTCATTGGACGTTAAGAGAACAGCAAGAGGCGATGGGCGACGCTTTGCGCATGGGAATTCTTAAGAAGATGAAAGACATGACGGACATGGTCAACGCCGCTCCCGGCATGGTGGCGCAGGCACAGCAGATGGGTGCACAGGCGCAGCAGCTCGGCGCGCAGTACCAGCAGATGGCCGCGGCGCAGCAGGCCGCGATGCAGGCCCAGATGGGCGGCGCGCAGGGCGGTTTCCCGCAAGCTGGTTTCCCGCAAGCTGGTTCCGCGCAGGCGGGGGCCGATGCCACGGGGCCCGACTTCGAGCCCATCGCCGGCGTCCCGCTTGACCAGTTCGCCGGTGTGAGCAAGGCGGTCGCCGCGTACAACTACGACCCGGAGAAGCTGCCGGCGATCGCGGCGTCGAGGGGCATCCCCGCGTTCGCCTGGGAGACCGCGGCCCAGGGGTGGAACGACCGGATCAAGGCGAATCCCGCCGTCGCGCGGCGCTTCAACCAGCTCTACAGGGAGAGCTGACGCATGGGCGTCTTCAAGAGCATGCGCGACCTGAAGAATCAGGTCAGGGAGATGGAGGAGAGCAGGCCGCCGGCGGGTGAGCGGATGGCCTACATGCAGGAACGTATGGCCAATGTCAGCCAGATGATGGCAGCGCAGTCACAGGCGGCCAACGCGGCCGCGGCCGCCGCCGCGGCGGGGGCCGGCGGATCCGCGGCGCGCTGCCGGGTCGTGATCATCGGGATGCGCCAGGTCGGATCCGTGAACTTCGACCTGCTTGTCGAGTTCGACCTGACGGTGACCCCGGAGGGGAGGCCACCGTACCCGGCCACCACGCAGCAGCTCGTCAGCCAGTTTCGGGCCAGCAGGCTGCAGACCGGTCGCACCCTGCAGGCGGCCGTCGACCCGTCCAATCCCGCCGGCATCTGGCTGGATCTCGGGAGCCTGTAGTGACCGTCAGCAGGATCTCCGCCGCGTGCTGGATCTTCTTCGTGGTGATGAGCATCGCGTTCCTCCCGCTTGGCATCGCCATCATGGCCATCCACGCGATCCCGACCACGGCCCGGGTCGTGCTCGCGATCGTCGCCGTGGCCGGCCTGTGGTGGGGGCCGTTCGGGTACGCGATGTACCTGTCCCTGGCGGTGATGCGCAATGGCGACCGGCGGTTGTTGCGGAGGGGAATCGCCGGGACGGCCGAGGTACTTTCCGCCAAGGCGACGAACACGGTCATCCAGGAGGGCGAGTTCGCCTGGCAGGCGCCCCGGGTCTACAAGTACGGCCTGCGGATCAGCGTTCCTGGCAGGCCGCCCTATGAGACAAGCTGCTCCATCTGCGCCGCGGGGATCCAGGCGGGTTCCGTGGTGAACGTCGCGGTCAGCAGGCACAACCGCAAGCGGGTCACGATCGACGTCGGCCAGGGAAACGGGTCAGGGCCGGCCTCGTCGGCGGGGGCTCAGCTGTCGGGCATGCGATTCGAGTAGATCAAGATCAAGGTCATTATCCCGAACGAACGGTTGCTTCCCGTGGCACGCGAGCCGCGTCTGTGGACGCGGGCAGGACCAGATCCCGCCCTCGTCCCGGCCGCCATCGGGGTATCCGCCTGCTGACCTTAAGCGATGATCGCGGTACGCTGCGGCCATGGCGGACCAGAATACGCAGATCCGACTCGCGTCGCGCCCACACGGCAAGCCCGCGCCCGAGCACTTCACGATCACCCAGAAGCCGATGCCGTCGCCGGGCGAGGGCCAGGTGCTCATCCGCACCAAGTACCTGTCGCTCGACCCGTACATGCGCGGGCGGATGAGCGACGCCCCGTCCTACGCGCCGCCGGTCAAGGTGGGCGGGCTGATGGTCGGCGGCACGGTCGGCGAGGTCATCGAGTCGAACGACCCAGGCGTCAAGCCGGGCGACATCGTGCTCGCCTACACCGGCTGGCAGAAGTACGGCGTGGCGGACGCCGCCACGGTCCGCACCCTCGACCCCGCCCAGGTGCCGGTCACGACCGCGCTTGGCGTGCTCGGCATGCCGGGGTTCACCGCCTACGCCGGCCTGACCCAGATCGGCCGGCCGAAGCCCGGTGAGACCGTCGTCGTCGCCGCGGCGAGCGGCCCGGTCGGCGCGACCACCGGACAGCTCGCGAGGATTCTCGGCGCCCGCGCCGTCGGCATCGCAGGCGGCGAGGAGAAGGTCGCGTACCTGCGTGAGCTCGGTTTCGACGCCGCCATCGACCATCGCGCGCCCGACCTCAAGCAGCAGCTCAAGGCGGCCACGCCCGACGGCGTCGACGTGTACTTCGAGAACGTCGGCGGGCACGTATGGGACGCGGTCTTCCCCCGGCTGAACGAGTTCGCCCGCATCCCGGTGTGCGGGCTCGTCGCCCACTACAACGACACCGCGCTGCCGCCGGGGCCCGACCGCGCCGCCGCGCTCATGTCGGCGATCCTGCGCAAGAGCCTGACCGTGCGCGGCTTCATCCAGAACGAGTTCGCCGACACCCTGCAGGGTGAGTTCCTCGCCCGCGCGACCCCCTGGGTACAGGACGGGTCGCTGAAGTACCGCGAGCACATCGTCGACGGCCTGGAGAACGCGCCCGAGGCCTTCATCGGAATGCTTGACGGCGCGAACTTCGGCAAGCTCATCATCCGAGTGAGCTAACCCGTATGCGTTCGCGTCTGAGCCGAGTCAGACCAGGCCGACGTCGTGGGCGAGCAGGGCGATCTAGGTGCGGTTGGTGGCCCGCTTCTTGCTGTTATCTCAACCGACTTGCTGTTATCTCGACGGAAAGGCACGCGGGGACGCGCCATTGACGGCGGGGCGGGCAATTGAGGTGGTGGGCGAAGTAACGGTCCGTTCCATGCGATTGCCTGGCTTTTGCCCTTTTGTCGTTGTTCCAGGCTAAGGCGCCGGTTACGCTGAGCCCGTGGCCGACATTGGGCCCCGAGGAACTCTCGCCCGCACGCACGAGGGCAAGCCCGGCCTGCCGCGGGGCCGGAACCGGCTGCCGCTGCGCGCCGTCCGGGCATCGCATCTGGAACGGTTGCTGCGGTCCGTGATAGCCGCGGTCGCCGAGGCAAGCTACCCCGCCGTCACGGTCGCCGACATCGTCCGGCGGGCCAGGGTGTCCCGTGCGGTGTTCTACGCGCACTTCGCGGACAAGGAGGACTGCTTTCTCGCCGCGATAGGCGAGGGCTGTCGGCTCATGTTCAGCCGCGTGGTGTCCGCGGCCCGCGCGCAGCCCGCCGACGCGACCGACGAGCAGGTACTGCGGGCAGCGTGCCGTACGTTCCTGGCGTTTCTCGCCGACGAGCCTGCCTTCGCCCGGGTCTTCTATGTCGACATGCTGACGGCCGGGCCACTGGCGGTGGAGCGGTTCGACGCGGGGCTGCGCCAGTTCGTCGACCTGAACAGGAAGTGGCACGAACGGGCGCGCGCCCGCCACCTGGGGTGGCCGGCCGTTCCCGGCGAGGCCTACCTGGCGCTGGCCGGAGCCAGCACCGAACTCGTGCGATCCATGGTCCGCACCGGCCAGACCGACGCCCTGCCAAGCCTTGAGGAAACGATCGTGTCCCTGCACCTGGCGGTCCTGGCCGCCCGCCCCTGGACCGCTTAGCACCTCCGGATCCGCCGCGACCGCGCCGCGACCGCGCGTTGCGGTTGAGCCACGAATCGGCAACAACTGCTACCGGCGGACTTGCCGAGCACCCTGGCGATGCCTTGAATGAGGGTTCATACCGCAGGAAATTCTGCCTATCTCAGCGGGGACTTGTGTGATGAAGCACGATTCAGTCCTTGAGGTCCGCGACGTGAGCGTGCGCTTTGGCGGTCTCACGGCGCTTGACGCCGTATCGCTCACCGTCGCGCCCCGCCAGGTCGTCGGCGTCATCGGGCCGAACGGGGCAGGCAAGACAACGCTGCTCAACGTCTTGTGCGGGTTCATCCAGCCCGATGAGGGCCAGCTCTTCATCGACGACCGCCGCTACCGCGACTTGCGTCCGCATCTGCTTGCCGGTCTTGGGATCGCCAGGACGCTTCAGGGGGTGGGCCTGTTTGAGAAGCTGTCCGCCATCGAGAACGTCATGGTCGGCGCGAACAGCCGCGCCACGGCCGGATTCTGGTCGGCGCTGCTCGGGCTGCCCCGGGCCGGCCGGGACGAGCGCAGGCTGCGGCAGGAGGCGGGCCAGGCGCTTGACCGGGTGGGCGCGGGCGAGGTGGCGGACGCCCGGCCGGGCGAGCTGCCCTATGGCATGCGGAAGCGGGTCGCGCTGGCGCGGGCGCTCGCCGCCAGGCCGAAGCTCCTGCTGCTTGACGAGCCCGCCAGCGGCCTGGCCGAGGATGAGCTCGATGAGCTTGGCCGGCTCATTCGGGAACTCGCCGCCGAGACGTCCCTCGTCATCGTGGAGCACCACATGGACCTGATGATGTCCGTCTGCGACTCGCTCGTCGTCCTGGACTTCGGTAAGGTCATCTCCCGCGGGTCTCCGCAGGAGATACAGGCCGATCCCGCGGTGACGGCCGCCTACCTCGGCACGAGCGGATCCGCGGGTGAATAGCCCGGCCGGGGCCCACGGGGTCCAAGGGGTTCATCCGGACGGCGCGGCGTCGCTCGCGGTGGTGGACCTGGTGGCCGGTTACGGCGAGGTGCTGGCGCTGGCGGGCGTCACGATCACGGCGGACGCGGCCACCATTACGGCGGTGCTCGGCGCCAACGGCGCGGGCAAGACCACGTTGCTCCGGGCGATCAGCGGCATGGTGCGACCGCGCGGCGGTCGGGTACTGCTCGACGGCGCGGACCGGGCCGGGCGCGGCCCGGAGGACATGGCCAGAGCCGGTGTCGCGCACGTTCCCGAGGGACAGGGCGTCATCGCGGAACTCACCGTGGAAGAGAACCTGCGGATCGGCATGATGTCCTGGCCGGGCATCGCCTGGCGGCGAGCGGACCGGGCCGCCGCGCTTGCCGAGGCCTACGAGCGGTTCAGCGTGCTTGCCGACCGCCGCCGCAAGCTGGCGGGCACCTTGTCCGGTGGCGAGCGGCAGATGCTGGTGATAGCGCGCGCCCTGGTGGCCCGCCCGCGCGTGCTGCTGCTTGATGAGCCGTCTCTCGGCCTCGCGCCACGGGTCATGACGCAGGTCATGGACATGGTGGTGCGGCTCAGCCGGGAGAGCGGCATCACCGTCGTCCTCGTCGAGCAGAACGCGCGCGGCGCGCTCGCGATCGCGGACCGGGGAGTGGTGCTCAACCTCGGCCGCGTCGTCGCCGCGGCCGACGCCAAGGCGCTCGCCGCGGACGTGGCGCTGCGCCATCACTATCTCGGGTTCTAAGGGAGGGAAGGAAGCGTGGTCGAGTTCCTTCAGTTCACGCTCAGCGGGATCAGCTTTGGGATGATCTACGCCGCGATAGCCCTGTCTCTCGTGCTGATCTGGCGGGGCACCAGGCTGCTGAACTTCGCGCAGGGCGGGATGGCGATGTTCACCACTTACGTCGCCTACGAGGTCATCAGGCACACTGGCTCCTACTGGGCCGGGTTCGCGGTCGCGCTCGCGGCCGGAGTCGTGCTCGGCGCCGTGGCCGAACTCGCCGTCATCCGGCCCACCCTTGGCAAGCCGGAGTTCAACGCCGTGATCATCACCATCGGGCTGCTCATCTTCATCGAGGGCCTGGCCGGCATTCTCTACGGCGGCCAGTACCGGTCATTCCCCGCGGCGTTCTCCGTCATCGGGCTGAGAGCCGGCTCGACACCGCTTGGCGTGTCGCGCTTCGACGTGTTCGTCGCGGTGGCCGTGCTTGCCGCCGCGCTGCTGCTCGGCATCGGGTTCAGGTACACGAGTGCGGGGCTCCGCATGCGGGCCGCGGCGTTCAACACCACCATCGCGCGCCTGTCGGGCATCCGGGTGGCGCGGGTGATCACCGTGGGCTGGGCGCTGGCCGGCCTGCTCGGGGCCCTCGCGGGCGTGCTCGTCTCGCCGTCGACGTTTCTCTATCCCAACAGCATGGACTCGATCTTTGTGTTCGGCTTCACCGCGGCGGTGATCGGCGGCCTTGATAGCCCCGCCGGTGCGGTGGTCGGCGGGCTGCTGCTCGGCGTCGCGCTCAGCTACGCGGGCGGCTACCTGGGCTCCCAGGGCTCCGACCTGACCGCACTCGTGGCGCTCGGCATCCTGGTCGTGGTGCTGATGTTCCGGCCGGACGGCATCTTCTCCGGCGCCCGGGTGCGGCGGGTATGACCGTACAGTCAACGCCGCGAATCCTCGGCGCCGCCCTCGCGACGGCCGTGCTTGTCGTGATCGCGTCCATCAAGCTGAACGCGTTCAGGGACTACCAGATCGCCGAGATCGCCATCGAGGTGACGGCCGTCGCCGGGCTCACGGTCCTGACCGGTCTTAGCGGCCAGATCTCGCTCGGCAACGGGGCGTTCATGGCCATCGGCGGCTACACGACCGCGCTGCTTATGCTTCATCTCGGCTGGCCGTTCGTGGCCGTCCTTGTGATCGCCGCCGCGGTCACCGCCGTCGCCGGGGCGGTGGTCGGGGTGGCCGCGGCCAGGCTGCACGGCCCGTACCTGGCCGGCGCCACGTTGCTGCTCGGCGTCGCGCTCCCCTCGCTCGCCGACGCCTACCCGGGGACCTTCGGCGGCGACCAGGGCCTGAACGTCGTCTTCACCGCTCCGGGCTTTCTCGGGGTGAACTTCCCCTTGACCAGATGGCAGGCGTGGGTCAGCTCGGCCGTGGCGCTTGTCACCCTGGTGCTTCTCGCGAACCTGGCCCGCAGTCGGATCGGGCGCAACTGGCGTGCCGTGCGCGACGATGAGGTGGCCGCCGCGCTCGCCGGAGTGAACGTGGCCAGGTCGCGCATCCTCGCCTTCGTCGTGAGCGCCACCTGCGCCGGGATGGCCGGCGCGCTGCTTGCCATCGTCACCGGTCTCGTCGCGCCCGGAGCCTTTACGATCACGCTCTCGATCGCGCTGCTGACCGCCGCGGTGATCGGCGGCCTTGGCACCTTGCCCGGAGCGGTCTGGGGAAGCCTGGTGATCGTCCTTGTGCCGACCTATGCCACCGACGTGGCCACCAGCCACGGCCTATCGACCGCGGTCGCGTCCAACATCCCGCTCGCGGCCTACGGCGTGGTGCTCATCCTCGTCATGCTCCTGTTTCCGCAGGGAGTTCAGGGCGGAGTGCGATGGCTGCTCGGCCTCTTCTTGATCTCGGCCGTTCCGAACCGGCGCACGGCGGATGCGCCGGATGTGCCGGATGCCAGGCCTCCAGCCGGTGAGACGCCGGCGCCGCTCGCCCCACCCCACGAGAAAGAAGGTACTCAATGAAGAGATCCCATCGGCTTCGCGTGCCAGCCGTTGCCGTCGTGGCGGCGGCCGCGCTCAGCGTCGCCGCGTGTACCTCAAGTTCAAGCACGAGCCCGGGTTCGAGTTCGAGCAGCAGCTCAAGCGCGGCCCTGACCGCGTCCGCGCCCGGCATCACGGCGACCACGATCACCATCGGCAGCCACCAGCCGCTTACCGGGCCCGCCGCGCCCGGCTACAGCGAGATCGCGCCCGCGTCGGCGGCGTACTTCGATTACGTCAACGCGCACGGCGGAGTGTACGGCCGCGCAATCATGTACAAGTACCTCGACGACGCCTACAACCCGACCCAGACGGCCACGGTGGTGCGCCAACTGGTGCTACAGGACAACGTGTACGCGCTGTTCGACGGCCTCGGCACCCCCACCCATCTCGCGGTGCTCAGCTTCCTCAACGCGCAGAAGGTCCCCGATGTGTTCGTCGCGTCCGGGTGTGACTGCTGGGACCAGCCGGCGGCGGACCCCGAGACGTTCGGCTGGCAGCTCGACTACATACGCGAGGGAAAGATCCTCGGTCAGTACGTGGCCAAGCACTTCGCCGGCAAGAAGATCGGCTATTTCTACCAGGACGACGAGTTCGGCATGGACGGCGTAAAGGGTCTCGACGACGAGATACCGCACTCGATGGTGGTCAGCAGGCAGAGCTACGTCCCGACCAACGTCAACGTGGCGCCGCAGGTCGCGGCGCTGCGCGCGTCCGGTGCCCAGGTAATCATCTCGTTCTCCATTCCCGCGTTCACCGCGCTGCTCAAGCTGTCGAGCCTCAAGCTCGGCTTCAGCCCGACCCTCGTGGTCAGCAACGTCGGCTCCGACGCGATCACCCTGTCCGGGCTGCTCGAGTCGTTCGCGAAGCAGGGCGGTGCGACCGTCAACGGGAACGCGCTCACCACCGGGATCATCTCCGACGGCTACGTGCCGTCGGTCGGCGACACGAGCAACAGCTGGATCGCGCTGTTCAAGAAGGTGCACGACCAATACGACGCGAAGGCGCCATTCGATGGCAACGTGCTCTACGGCATGGCCGTCGGGTACACGTTCGTGCAGGCGATGCTCAAGGCGGGCAGGAACCCGACCAGGGCCGATCTGGTGTCGGCGATCGACAGCGGGCTTCCGCAGGGCCCCGCCGTCGCCCCGTACGCTTTTTCCTCGACAGACCACTCAGGCGTCACCGGCGCCTACATCGGTATCATCAACAACGGTGTCCTGACACAGCAGGGACCTGTCCTCACCACGGACACATCTGCGACGGGCGCGGTTACCACCTACACAGGAACCGAGCAGCAGGCGCCAGCCAGCGGGATCCCCGCACCCTGACCCTGGACGGGCGAACACAGCATGACAACCGACGAGCGGCCGCCAGCGCAGCGATTGCTGGCGGCCGCCGAGGAACTCTTTGGCCAGCGCAGTTACGGCCGGACCGCGGTCGCGGACATCTGCGCACGGGCCGGGATGGCTACCGGCAGCTTCTACGCGTACTACGGGTCCAAGGCGGAGATCTTCGCCGCGGTGGTCCGGGCGATCAACGCGGACCTGAGGATGGCCATGAAGACGGCCATGGAGCAGGCCGATGGCGGTCAGCGCACGCGGGAGTCCGCGGGCTTCCGCGCGTACTTCGAGATGATGTCCAAGCGTCCCTGGATGGACCGGATCGTGCGCGAGTCTGAATTCGTCGCGCCCGGCCTGTTCCGTGAGTACTACGAGCACCTGGCCCGGGGCTATGCGCGCGGCGTGCGTGCCGCCCAGCTCGCCGGCGAGGTAGACGCCCGCTACGACCCTGAGGTCATCGCGTACGCCTACACGGGCATCGGCAACTTCGTCGGCATGCGCTGGGCCGACTGGACCGCGGGCGGGCAAGTACCCGAGGACGTGCTTGACGACGTGCTTGAATTCCTCGCCCGTGGGCTCGCACCGCCCGCCTCCGGCTCCGGCACCGGCTAAGCCATTGCCACTTCTTGCTGTTATCTTGGATTTGGCCTCACCAACGGCCGGAGGGATCTGGATCGACGACGGGAAGAGCCGTGGTTATGTTGGTGGCGGGATATGAGCGGGCGCGGAGAGCGAGGATGGTCGGGACCGGCATCCGTGGACGGACAGCAAGGATGAGCCGCATTGCGGCGGCTGCGCTCATGGACGCTTCAGGAACCTCAAATAGAAGGCCGCGAACACCACGACAATTCCGACGTTTACCATCAGCCGTTCCCAGAAAGCGCACTTGGCCCACGGGAGGGGAGCCTGCCAGCGGGGTCGCTACTGCTGGGGTTGCGGAGCCACCTGGGCCAGCTCCTCGGGGGTCATGGCGGCGGTGCCGATTCCGCATGAGTCTAACAGAACCGGAATCCCGGTTCCGCAGGTAGTCAGGTGTCGGGTGGCATGCGGCGCGGAGCACTCCCCTGCCCGATTTATGCGAATAAAAGCACCAAGATCCGGTTAGCGCTGAATATTTGGCCGGTCATTGGCGGTCAAATATTCAGCGCTGTCGATTTCGCCGGTCTCTGACGCTGATTCCGCGTTACCAGGAACCCCATTTCAGCCGTGGCTCGGGCAGCGACGGGGGTTCGAGGAAGGCGGGCGGCCCGGTCAGGTCAAGCGCGCCGAGCGGTGACGCCGCCGCCGCGTCCCTGGCGGTCAGCGGCGGCAGATTCCATTTCTGCTCCACAAGCTTGAGCACGGAGGTGTGGTCGAGCATCTCGCTGCAGACGTAGTCCTGGCGGGCGTACGGCGACACCAGGACCGCGGGTACCCGGAATCCGTAACGGTCGTACCGGCGCGGACCCGCGTCCAGGTTCGCTTCGTTCCTGACCTTCTTGGGAAAGATCATCTGCAGCAAGGCCTGCGTCCTGCTCGGGCTGCCCGTCAGGCTGCGTCCCTCCACGTCGTCGGGCGGGACGGCCGGCGGCGGCGGAACGTGATCGTAGTAGCCGCCGTGCTCGTCGTACAGCCAGATAAGCAGGGTGTCCGGCCAGCCCTTGCCGTGCATGACCGCCTTGATCACCTCGGCGGCGAAGCTCTCGCCCTTGCTGATGTCCTGCGGGTTCTCCTCGGAGTAGTTGTCGAAGTCGGGATCCACGATGCTGAACGCGGGCAGCATACCGTTCTCGGCATCCGCGAAGAATCGGTCGAGGGTGTGCACGTGCCGCATGTAGCGGCCGATCCCCATCGGGAAGATATCGGCGGTGAACTGCAGGTCCTTCTGGACTCCCTTGTTTACCGCCGGGAAGGCCCTGCCCGCGGACAGCAGGCGACGACGAACCATCCGGCGCTTGTGACGCGCGTAGCGCCTGAACTTGGACTGGTCGGCGGGCACCGGATGGTAGTTGGCCCACGAAATGCCGTGCCTGCTAAGCAGGTCGAAAATCGTCCCGGCGGGCGGGTAGTCGAGCAGGTCAGACGGCGCGTCATCGATGAGGCCGTGCGCCGTTCCCGCGATCAGGAAGCGGCGATTGGGGAAGGTGGGCCCAAGGCACGAGCTGAACCAGCGATCGGCCAGCGGGAACGTGCGGGCAAGACCGTAATAGAACGGCAGGTCATCTTCGGTCCAGTAGCCCATGCCGACGGCCGCGCCCGCACCCTCGCAGGCGGCGGGATCGACGTCGCCCGCGGCGGGGACGACCACCTGAGTGCTTGTGACGAACCCCTCATGCTTGCCCTGATCCCACTGGTGATGAGTGGCATGCCAGCTCTGCGACGGCACCTGCGGCCGCTGGACCGTCGAGGACAGGTGGTGCGCCCTGATGGGCTCACCCGCGGTGTCCCTGTTGGAGACGTCGGGCTTACCGTCGTCGCCGAGCGGGAAACCTTCGCCGCGGCCCGCCAGCATGCCCAGGTAGTTGTCGTAGGAATGGTTCTCCATCATGAGCACGACGATGTGCTTGATCTGCGGCAGCTGGTCCGTGCCCACGGGCAGCGACGGCCGCGGCAGCGGCCCTGCGGGCCGACCGCTTCCGTGCCGGGCCCGGCGTCTTAGCTCGGTCCGCTCGAATCGTTCCCACACGTTCGTCCACCTTCGGGTTTTGGTGGCAATCCACTACCCGGAGCGGGCAGGCCAAACCCCCGCTGTTCGCTTACCCATGCCTCGAGCGCGTCCACCGCCGTCGCAAGCGCGGGCCGGGCTAACTGCCCGACTCGGCGAGCATGCGGCTTGACCCGAGGGAAAGGTCAGACCGCAGGCCCGCGCCTGAGGCGCCAGTGCTGATCGCGGTCATGTCGGCGTTCCAGATGGCGGTCGGCCAGACGGCGGACTCGGCGGCGGATACTCCGCCGAGCCCGGCAAGCGCCAGCGTGACGACCTTATGCCTGCTGTTGGTTCTCTGGTCCCACAGGCCGACCGCGGTGACAATGGGGCCGACGTGACCAGTGAACCAGGCGCTGTGGTCGCCGCCGATGGTGCCGATGATGCCGGAGGAGAGCACCGATCCGGAGGAACCGCCGGGCGCGACCGCGACGGCCTTGGCAGGCCCGGCGATGCCAACAGCCAGGCCCAACTTGAGCCCGAGTATGCCCGCGATGGCCGAGGGCAGTACCTGGTGTCCCGTGGGGACGTAGCTCCATACCTGACGGCCGTCGACGGCCACCGACCGGATCATGGCCAGCTCGCGGTATATCCCGTCATCGGCGAAGATGGCGTACGCGGCGGCCATCCGGACCGGGGACTCGGGGGCGATGCCAAGAGCCAGCTCAGGATCCTTCCGCAACTTGGTTAGTGGTTCGGGCAGTTCCGCGGGGTCGGCGATCAGGTTCCTTGTCAGCCCGATCTTGCCCATCAGTCCCCACAGCGAGCCCGGGGCGCGCCCATAGGATGGAGCGGAGAAGGGGGCGACCTGTGCGAACACCTGCATCTGGGAGCCTGGCTCGATCTGGGCCAGGGTCGCGTTGTTGTACTCCGAGCGACCCGGATAGAAGCCGAGCAGTTCCCCGGTTCTTGAATCCACCGTGGCCATGCCCACCTGCACTCCCCTGTCCACGGCGGCCTGGTTCTTGTCGCCCGGACGGAGCCGGTCATACAGCTGATCTCGGACGGCGCGGACGGCGGCGGTCATGGCGGCGCGGGTAAAGGTAGTGACGATGACGTCACCGCCCGCGTCGGCGGTGGCGGCGTCGGGAACCTGCGGGTCGGCGGCGTGCAACTGGTCGAGATAGTCGTCGGCGACCTGGGCCATCGCGGAGTCGTCCACCCCGTTGGCGTCCTCAACGATCGCTCCGTGGAGCGCGAGCGCGGCCGGCCAGGTGACCGCGGCACGCTCGCGGCTGGTCAGGTACCCGTATTTGACCATGTCGTTCAGCACGAGGTTCCACCGCCCCCGCAGCAGTGCCTGGTCGGCGGGATCGGCCTGGGAGAGGACGGTGGGCTCGTTGACAAGCGCGGCCAGATAGGCGGCCTGCCCCGGCGTGGTGATCTGCCTAGCGGAGACGCCGAAGTAGGTCTCCGCGGCGGCCTGGAGGCCGTAACTGCCCCGGCCGAAGTACACGGTGTTGAAGTAGTCGTCGAGGATCTGGGTCTTGGAGTAGGACTGGGTGATCTTCACCGCGAGGAAAATCTCCGTCAGCTTGCGGGTGAAGGTCTGCGCCTGGGTCAGGTACGCGTTCTTGACGAACTGCTGTGTGATGGTCGACCCGCCCTGCAGCGCGCCGCCCTTAACGTCGTTGACCATGGCCCGGATGATGCCTCGCGGCGCGATTCCCGCGTCGGTGTAGAAGGAGGGGTTCTCGATGGCCACTACCGCGTGCGCGACGACCGGCGGGATCTGGCCAGCCGGAATGATCACCCGGTCCTGTAGCCCAGCGGTGTAGAACGATGTCCCGTCGGCGTACTCGTATACCGTCGCCGTGGGTAGCGACAGATCGTTCAGATCCGGCATCTTCACCAGGGCGTACACGACAAGCACCAAGGCCACCACGGCCAGGAAGAACGCCGCGAACAGCCCCGTCACCAGCCGCCAGGACGGCACCAGAGCGCGCCACCCGCGCCGCCCCAAGCGCGGATAGTCGACGAACCGCCGGTAGCCCGGCTTCCTGTGCCTGGCTCCTGTTCCTTCTGCCGTGGTCATGGGGCCTATAGCCCCTCGCCCGGGCGAGCCTGGCGCGGGTAAGACAGCCTTCCGTGGACGTTCAAGACTCTTCTCCCATCTCGTGGATCATGCGAACAGTCCTACGGGCGCTCCCCAATATCTAGACGGCCCGGCGGCCGGACAGGTTGCTTGGCAGCCCGAAATTTCGGTATCCGCCCGGTACGTGGTGGCCCGCCGGACCGCGCGGAGTCGCATGCTGTAGTGTTTCGCCAAAATAAGTGCGACCTTGATTTACAATAAAATCTATAGGAAAAGTCAAGTTATTAGCGGACGACGTTCCCCTTGGAGGAAGCTGCCGATGCGCACCATCAGACGCCTGGTCATGGCCGGAGCGGCCGTGACGCTGGTCGCGGCCGTCGCGGCCTGCTCCGGCGGCAGCAGCGGGTCAGCGATCGGCAGCGGAAACGGAAACGGCAGCCCGACCGGGACGAAGGAAAAGGGCGGCACCGTCACGATGGCGTGGATCGCCGCGGCGCCGAACTTCATCTTCCCGCTGTCCCCGGCCACCAATAGTGACGGCTACAACGCGAACCTGACGCAGCCGATGTGGCCGAACCTGGTGTACAACGGCGACGGTGGCGCCTCGGCGGTGAACCCGCAAGAGAGCCTGTACTCCTCCATGACCTGGGGCAACGACGACAAGACGATCTCGATCACGCTGAAGCCCTGGAAGTGGTCGGACGGCACGCCGATTACCAGCCGCGACTTCGCGTTCAGCTACAACCTGCTGAAGGCGAACTACCAGAACTGGATCGACTACCTCCCCGGCCTGTTCCCGACCGACGTGACCAGCGTGTCGACGCCGACCCCGCACACCGTGGTGATCGACCTCGACCGTTCTTACAACCCGGACTTCTACACCGAGGACGTGCTCGGCTTCGTCCCGCTGCTGCCGCAGCACGCCTGGGACAAGACCTCGGCCAGCGGCACGGTCGGCAACTACGACGAGACCGCCGCGGGCGCCAAGGCGGTCTACGCCTTCCTGCAGAAGGAAGGCGGCGACATGGCCACGTTCACCACCAACCCGCTGTGGAAGGTGGTCGACGGGCCATGGAAGCTGGCCTCCTTCAGCACCAGCGGCGACTACAGCTACGTGCCGAACCAGAACTACTCGGGTCCCGACAAGCCCACCCTGGCCAAGTGGATCAACGCGGAGTACACCACCGACACCGCCCAGCTCGACGCGCTCCGCGCGGGCGGCTCCCTCGACGTGGGAACGCTGCCGCTCAACGACGTTCAGCAGGTCGCCGTGCTGAAGTCCGAGGGCTACTCGGTGGCCAGCCAGCCGCTGCCCGGCGTGGCGGCGATCACGCCGAACCTTTACAACGCCCAGGCGGGTCCGATGCTGCGCCAGCTCTACGTGCGGCAGGCCATGGAGTACCTGATCAACCGCAAGCAGATCGTGTCCAAGGTCTACGCCGGGTACGCCGACCCAGGCAACGGTCCGGTTCCGGTCCAGGCGTTCGGCCAGTGGGCCTCGCCGCTGGAGAAGTCCGGCGGGCCGTACCCCTACGATCCGGCCAAGGCGGTCTCGCTGCTGACGGCGCACGGCTGGAAGGTCGTCCCGGGCGGGACGTCGACTTGCCAGCGGCCGGGCACCGGCGCGTCGGACTGCGGTGCCGGCATCGCCGCCGGGCACCCGCTGTCCTTCCAGCTCCTCTACTCCTCCGGTCAGGCGGCCATGGACGAGCAGGAGGCCGCCATCCAGTCGTCGGAGGAACAGGGCGGTATCAATATCACGCTCAAGTCCGAGCCGTTCAACACGCTGGTCGGCGTGTTCGGCGTCTGCACCGCGAGCAGCCATCCGGCCTCGACCTGCGGCTGGCAGCTCGTCGATGAGGGCTACATACCGTTCAACCTGTACCCGGCGGGCTCCAGCCTGTTCAACACCGGCGGCCTCAACAACAACGGCGGCTACTCAAACCCCGAAGAGGACAGCCTCATCAACGCCACCGAGTACGGCTCGAGCGCGCAGGCCTTCGACCAGTACGAGGACTACACGGCCGAGCAGCTGCCCTGGCTCTGGCTCCCGCTGCAATCGAACGTGTGGGTTTACAAGAGCAATCTGGCGGGGTTCGCGCCGCTCAATCCGATATCCGGCGGCCTGAACCCGGAGGTCTGGTATTACACGAAGTGACGGGCTACCTGCTGCGCCGGGCTGGTCAATCCGTCGCGGTCGTGATCGGCCTGATGATCGTGACCTTCATCATGATTCACCTGGTGCCGGGAAGCGCCGCGCGGTCCGTGCTCGGCGTGCGGGCCACGCCGGGCCGTATCGCCATCTTCGACAGCACCTACGGCCTGAACGAGCCGTTGTACCGGCAGTTCCTCACCTACCTGGACCAGGTGGTGCACGGCAACTTCGGCACGTCGTACTTGCTACAGGAGCCGGTGTCGACGCTGATCGCGCAGCGGGTGCCGAAGGACCTGGTGCTGGTCGGGATATCAACCGCGCTGGCGCTCGCGATCGCGCTGCCGATGGGGATCTACCAGGCGGTGCGCCGCGACAGGCTCGACGACCACCTGCTCACCGGTGCGTCGTTCACGCTGTACTCGATGCCTGACTTCTTCTTCGCCATCGTGCTGATCGCCATCTTCTCCGTCCAGTTGCACGTCTTCCCGCCGGAGGCGCCCTCGGCCACCTCGCTCGGTGGCATCCTCGCCGACCCGCGGGCGCTCGTCCTGCCGGTCGTCACGCTGGCCCTGGTCACCCTGGCCAGCTACAGCAGGTACATGCGGTCGTCGGCCATCGAGGTGCTTGCCCAGGACTACATCCGGGTCGTCAGGGCGAAGGGCGTGCCCGAGCGGCTTGTGCTGTCCAGGCACGTGCTGCGGAACGCGGCGCTGCCGGTCGTCACGATGGTCGGGCTGTCCTTCCCGAACATCATCGCCGGGGCGGTCATCGCCGAAGAGGTGTTCAACTACCCGGGCATGGGGCTGCTCATGTACCAGGCATCGACCAGCCACGACTTCCCCATCCTGCTCGGCTGCACGCTGGTCATCGGGGTGGCCACGGTCGTGGGCAGCCTGGCGGCCGACATCTCCTACGCCATCCTCGACCCGCGGGTGCACTATGGCCGCGGGTGAGGCAGCGCTGCGGCAGCCGGGTCCTGTCCCCGGCGACAGCCGCGGTCGGCTGGCTAACCTCCGCGGTCGGATGTCCGTCGCCGGGAGCCGGGGCGGTCAGGTCGGCATTGGTCTTGTCGTCGCGATCGTGGCGTTCAGTTTCCTCGGCCCGCTCGTCTACCACACCAACCAGGTCACGGTGCAGCTCGGCCTGGCCACCCTGCCGCCGGGCGCCGGGCACCCGCTCGGCACGGACGCCTCCGGGTATGACATTGTCGGGCGGCTGATGCTCGGCGGCCAGTCGTCGCTTGAACTCGGCCTTGCCGTGTCGGTCGCCACGGCGATCGTCGGCACCGTGTACGGCGCGATCGCCGGCTACCTCGGGGGCTTCGTGGACGCCCTCATGATGCGCGTGGTGGACACGTTCCTCGCCATCCCCAGCCTGGTCTTCCTGCTGATCCTGGTGAACCTGTTCACGCCGAACATGTGGACGATCATCGCGCTGCTCACGATGCTGTCCTGGCTGGCCACCTCGAGGCTGGTCCGCGGCGAGGTGCTGACGCTGCGCACCAGGGAGTACGTGCAGGCGGCGAGGGTTATGGGCAGCGGCAGCACGCGGATCGTACGCCGCCACCTGGTGCCGAACGCCGCCGGCGTCATCGCCGTGAACGCCACCTTCACGATCGCCGACGCCATCCTCTTGTACGCGGCGCTGAGCTTTCTCGGCCTCGGGCTGCCGCCGCCGCACGCCGACTGGGGCACGATGCTGTCCAACGGCCTGAACTACCTGTTCGACGGCTACTGGTGGATCGTGTACCCGCCGGCCGTCATGCTGATCCTCACCGTCGTCGCGTTCAACCTGATCGGCGACGCGGTCCGTGACTCCCTGGACGTCCGCCTGCGGCGCCGGTAACCGGACCGGGCTCCGACCTGGCGGGGATCTGCACGGCGATTTCACCGCCGAGCAGGAATCCGGGTGCCAGGCCGAGCTTGTCACCGCTCCAGAAGCTGCCGGGGTCATACCAGCCCAGATTGCGGGTGCCGTCAAGCAGGCCCATCGCCCGGTAGGTGGTGGCAAGCACCTCCGCGCAGTAGGCGGTCTCCAATGCGACGTCGCGGGCCTGGCGCCGGAGGGCCGGCGCGCGGCCGAGCAGCCACTTGGACGCGAGCCTGGCGGTAGAAGGGAAGGGGGTGCCATCAAGCCGGGCGATCGTGCGCAGGACGGAGTCCTCCATCTCGCTGGTCACCGGCGGGTCGAGCTGGCGCAGCCAGGCCCGCTGGCCGTACTTGGCCGCCCAGACCATGACCGCGTCGCGCAGGTCATGCAGCTGGGCTCCGCGGTGCCGTGCCCCATCCCACGCGTCGGGCAGGGAGCGGCCGAGCTCGGCATGCCACATCAGCGGCGGCAGGTCCTCGATGACCACGGACATCCCCACATGGTTCACCGGGCTGTTGGTCGCCACCTGGATCGCACGGTCGGCCATGGTCCGCCCGCGGAACAGCCACACGTCACCGGTGCGGGCCAGGTTCACGGCTTCATCGAGGGTAATGCTCGCGGCAGGCATCCTTTAGCCTAAGCAGATGCGCATGTGGAAAGCACTCGGACTCGCGGCCTTCGCCGGCGTCGCCGCCACCGGGATAGTGATCGTCCGCGCCGAACGCCGCCGCCGCGCCTACACCCCGGACGAAATCCGGGACCGGCTGCACGACCGGCTCACCGGCACACCGACCGATCGCCCTGCTCCCACCGACGCTCAGCCCTGAAGGTAGGCCGTCAACCCGCCGCGATCCTAGGGAGTACGAAAGCGATAGCCCTCGTCAAGCAGGCGTGGGATGACGATCTTCAGCGCGGCCACCGTCTCAGACCTGTCGCCGCCGCCGTCATGCTCCAAGATGATCGAGCCCGTCGCGGTGTTCCGCAGGATGTTGCTGACGATCTCGCGGACTCCCGGCCGCGCCCAGTCACGGGGATCGACTGACCAGTCGAGCGGCATGAGCTTCTCGGCCGCGCAGTACTCAAGCGTTGCCCGCGACCAGGCGCCGTACGGAGCGCGGAATATCCTCGGGCGCTGGCCGACCGCGGCATGGATGGCATCCGTGGCACGGGCGATCTCGGTGCGCGCCTGGGCTGGCTTCATCAGCGCTAGGTCGGAGTGATCCCAGGTGTGATTGACGATGACGTGACCGGCATCCGCGACGTCCCTGGCGATGCTCGGGTAATAGGTCACGTTCTCCCCGATCATCGAGAAGGATGCCGTGACCTGGTACCTCTCCAGGATCCGCAAGACCTGCGGTGTGTAGATCGGGCTCGGCCCGTCGTCGATGGTCAGGGCGATGGTCTTCGGCCCGTCGTCCAGGTAGTAGACCGGTTCCGTGGCGGCGGTGTCATCGGTCGGGCTGGTAGACGGCTCCCGCTTCTGGTGCTTGGCCGGTCGCGGCGGGGCCTCGGTGCTGGTCACGTGGGCGGCCTTGCTGGCCCGAGGCGAACTGCGCGGAGCGGCACTCGGTCGCACCGCGCGGCTCGGCTCTTGATCACGGGTGCCGCCCGCGAGCATGCCGTTTGGCTGCCACCCGACCGCGGCCGCGATCCCGAGCATCAGGCCCCCGCCGGCAACGAGCATCACTCGCCGTGCTACGTACGGCCCCTCGGAAGCTGGCCGCTCATCATGCTGTCGCATATTTCGCCATTCCCCGTGAAACGCACCTTTGTCACCTTCTCAGACGTAACGGCGCAACGCACGGTTGCATCGATATCTGAAGTCCGCGTCGCCGACGGCCCCGCCTTCCTGGACATCGGAAGATCCCGGCTTCGACGATATCGAACGGCTCTTCGAGGGAAAGAGTTCAGCGTGACCGCTGTTGACGCCGCCCCCGCGGACGGCGGCATGCTGCGGTCCGCTATCGCGCTCGCCGCGCGGGGCTGGCACGTGTTCCCCTGCGCGCCCGGCGGCAAGCGGCCCGCGCTGCGCGAGAACTGGCAGCAGCTCGCCACCGCCGACACCGAGCGCGTCCGCTCCTGGTGGAGCCGGCTGCCGTACAACATCGGCGTCGCCTGCGGTCCTTCCGGCCTGGTGGTCGTCGATCTTGACGTGTCCCGTGGCGCCGCGGGCGGGACGGGTGCGGGCACGGCCGGAGCGGGTGAGCGGATAACGGGCCACGGCACGGACGTGCTCGCCGCGCTGTGCCGTGCGCATGGCGAGCCGTACCCGGCGGCCACCTACGCCGTGGCGACGCCGTCGGGCGGGCACCACCTGTACTTCGCCGCCCCGGTGGCGCGGGTGCGGAACTCGACAAGGCGGCTCGGCCCGCTGATCGATGTCCGCGCCGACGGCGGGTACGTGGTGGCCGCGGGCAGCCGGATCGGCGGGCGGGCCTACGTGGTCATGGATGAGATCGCGCCGGTTCCGCTGCCCGCGTGGCTCGCCGGCCTGCTCGAGGACAGGCCACCGCCCGCGGTCCAGCGGCCGCCGCCCGCACCGGACAGCCCGCAGGGCACCGCGTACGCGATGGCCGCGCTCCGCGATGAGACCCGCAGGGTCGCCGACGCCCAGCCGGGAACCCGCAACACCACGCTCAACCGCGCGGCCTTCAGCCTCGGCCAACTGGTGGCCGCGGGTCTGCTCCCGCCGCTTGCCGTCGTCACCGCGCTGGCCAGCGCGGCCGGGCACGCCGGGCTGCCCGAGGACGAGGCGCTCCGCACCATCCGCTCAGGCATGGCGGCGGGCGCGAGGAAACCGCGCGCATAACCGGCCACGGCTATCGCCAGGAACCGTCCGACATAGACAGGGCTTTCAGCCTGCACTATGACGGTCGTCATAGTGCAGGGAGCGTGACCAGGTTTGGCTCATCATGTGGTCGCCGAAGGCGTCGTCGCGTTCCTCGCTGACCAGCGTGAACCCGGCGGCCGTATAGATACGGCGGGCCGCCGCGAGACGGTCGTAGGTCCACAGGGTGATGTCGGAGTACCCGGCCTCGCGAGCGAACCGCAGGCACTCGCCGACCAGCCTGGCCCCGATGCCGAGCCCCCTCGCCCAGGGCTCGACGAGCAGCAACCGGAGCCTGGCCGTCGTCATGCTGTCGGGGACGCAGAGGATCGAGCCCGCCGACACGCCGTCTACCTCCGCGATCCACCCGGTGGTGCGATCAGGGGCGGCATCGCGTTTGGTCGTGTACTCGGCGATGATCCGCGCGCACACCGCCTCGAAGCTGGCGTCCCAGCCGAACTCGGCGGCGTAGCGCGTCCCGTGCCGCTGGAGCATCCAGCCCAGGTCACCGGGCCCGAGTGGGCGCAGCGTCAGCACGCGCGCCGGCATCTCGTGCCCCGTATCGTGCTTGGGAGCGCCGGTCCCCCCCGGCCGGCCGAGCACCTCCGTTATCACCCGCATCGCGTCGAGCAGCCGTCCGCAGTCGGCGCCGCGGAGCAGGACGCCGATCTGCTGCGCCGCGCGCCTGTCGAGTTCGGCCATGGCCGCGCGGCCCGCATCCGTGACGCGGATCTCCCGGCGACGCGCGTCCGCCTCCGAGCGGTGCCTGGTCACCAGGGAATCGGCCTCGAACTGGCCGAGCACCCGGCTCAGGTACCCGGCGTCGATGTCAAGCTCCCTGCGCAGCCACGACACCTCCACCGCGGGACGCCTGGCGATCTCGAACAGCACCCGGCCTTCCGTCAGCGTGTACGGGGAGTCCAGGTACATGCCGTGCAGCAAGCCGATGACGTTCGTGTAGAACCGGTTGAACGCGCGGACCTGTGCGACCTGCGCGGCCAACGGGTCGGCAACCTCCGATTCCGCGATGCTCGGCCCGGCCATCGATCCCTCCTTTGGTTGACTCGGTCAACGG